>Ga0255048_10002518_pt1 | contig 11620 bp, 14 predicted proteins | sample JV7_2_2_MG_FD_183619 | JGI IMG/M metagenome (GOLD analysis project Ga0255048, IMG submission 183619) | Seawater microbial communities from Jervis Inlet, British Columbia, Canada - JV7_2_2 | ecosystem: Environmental > Aquatic > Marine > Inlet | place: Canada: British Columbia | collected 2016-10-06
CGACCTAAAAACAAAGGCCCGTGGCGGCATGGTTTCGTCATTGTTCAGGGTAAGCGATTACCTGTCCAATGCAGGCCATGATGTCACGGTATTGAGTGACATAGAGCAATCGGGATGCACGCCTGCGCGCGTGAAGTGGGTAGACGATCATTGGGGCGAATACGACGTTCTGATAAACAACCGGGGCATTGGTGACGGATATTCTATGATCCGTGCCAAGCATCGTGTTTTGTGGACGCATGACTTACCACATAGCGGATTTATACCGAACCCCAAAAGCATAACGGCCTATGACCGTGTTGTGTTTATGTCGAAATATGCCGAAAGGATTTGGCGCACGTTTTACAAGGCCATAGGGAAATCAGTTTACATCCCAAATGGTGTAGACAAGAAAGAGTTTTATCCTCGACAAAAGCGCAAGCACTTAATCTATGCAAGCGCGCCAAACAGGGGGTTGGATAAGCTACCGCTGATTTTGGATGCGTTGCGGTCTAGGACTGATCCGAAACTAGAGTTATTGGCTTACAGTAATTTGGCAAAGCTACACCCTGGCGAGGGCGAGGATAGGTTTGACTATACCCCCGTTGAGGAAAGCAACGTAACGCTTTGTGATCCTGTACCACAAAAGGTACTAGCTAATAAGCTGGGGCAGGCGGCACTGATGATTTTACCATCGGCCTATCCAGAGATTTGCTCAAACGCTGTCTTGCAGTCGCTTGTAAGTGGTACGCCGATTATCACAACGGGGAATTTAGGTGCAACGCCTGAGTGGGTTAAGCATAAGAAAAACGGGATGCTGACAGAATATGTACCACATGACTACATGGTGCATATCGTTGAGATTGTGCGAAACGCAAAAGAGGTACTAAACAATCCCAAGTTACATCAACGGCTGATTGATGGGGCATTAAGGACAAAGATTTTTGATTGGCAGGAGATAGGTGCAAAATGGGAACGGATGCTAAACGGCCTGTAACATTGTGGGACGGCTACCTCGAAAAGATCGAGCGAGAATTCAAGGACAAGCCGACGACCTACTTGCGGCGTGAGACGATAAGCCGTTGTCTGCACCCAGAATATTGGCACTGGTATGAGGGTTACTGGCACGAACTCAAGGAAACAAACTGGTTTAGCAAGATCATACCGAAGATCGCAGACGGTTCGGTGGGAAATCCGCACAGTTGCGAAATGTTCGCTGGATTGAGTCCGACCACGGTCGGGCATATGTACCAGTTGCACATGATTGAGCGGCACATGGGCGTGTCGATTATTGACAATCAGGTGCGGCACGTTACGGAGATTGGCGGCGGTTACGGCAATACCTGTCGGATAGCGCGGCGACTTGGTTACGTTGGCGAGTGGACGATAGTTGACTTTCCGATCATGTTGGAAATTCAGCGTCAATACCTGAGCGACAACGGGATTGATGATGTTGACCTTGAGGTGTTCCCATTTACGGAACCAGAGGGGCCAACATCCCCGTCGATTCTGATTGCGGTGAACAGCGTTAATGAAATGCCGATGTGCGACCGACGCGAATTGGAGGGCGCTTATCCACATTTTGATTATCTGTTTTTTTCGCATAACAATTTCTTCGATGGTATTTCGAATATCGAGTATTTCTATAATCTCAAACAGGTGCTAGAGGGAGGCGGGATGTTTCGGCATGTCGAATGGATGCCTGATTTCTGCCGCCAAAAGCGCGGTACGAATCACTGGTTCTTGTTCGCACAATGAACATCATCCTACAGCACTGGACTGGTGAGCTAGGCGAAATAGAAAAACTCTCATCTGCCAATATCAGCAAGTACGCGGAAAGGGTTGGTGCCGAATACAGACTCCTACGCGGGGATGTTTTCAGGCGCGGCATGGCGGCGCAATGTCAAAAAGTCTTTATGCTTGATGCATCACTTGACCGGTACGAAACCGTGGTGATGCTGGACATGGATATGTTTGCTCGCGCGGACGCGAGCATATTTGATGCTGACGGATGTGGACTGCACGAGCTTATGCAATGGGGTTTGTGTAAGAAACTGCGTTATATGTTTCCCAAGCTTGGCAACAGAAAATACTCGTATTGGGGCGGTGCTGTATACAAGTTTGATCTTGATATGCGGCGACGATTACGCAAGCACATTCGAGAGCACGAGATAATCCAGTTTAACGAGTTGTTCCATGATGAGGGAATCATGCACCGGCTTGCGGTACTGGCAAAAATCAAGGGCCACTACTTTGCCGATGACAGGTGGAGCTTTTCATTTGGAGAAAACATAGAGGGTGCGGCGTTTATACACCTACGCCCGCGCAGGCTCATTAACGGCGAGAAGGTACACGTAGGCAAGGCGGCGCACTACAAGTATTTAGTCGATAAGGGGCTGATATGAAAAACCTGATATACCAGTATTGGGACGGCGATATTCCCAATGGGTGCCGCGCTAGTCAGGACAATATGAGCAAGTACGCAGAGCGTATTGGCGCTGAGTATTGGTTTGATGATAACCCAAGATTTTGCAAGGATTTGCCGCCGCCACTGGATCATTTTTTCGGCTCGTTCAAGCCTGTTTACGACGACAAGTTTCTGGAGTACGACAACGTACTCTATGTGGACTGTGACATTTTCGCGGTAAGCCGGTTGGGTGAGAATATCTTTGAAGGGTTTGATGCAGACCTTGGTGTTTGTAGTGAGCCATTCCAGCCAGAACACAGGCTGCAATTAAACGCTACCGATGCCGGGTGGATTAACAACAACAATGATGAGCGATGGGGGTTAATTGTAAGAGACTTGTTTGCTTGCAATATACCGCGCACACCATCTGGATTGCCAAAGGTTTACAACGCTGGCGTTGTGCTTTGGTCGAACGCTGGTCTGCGCCATGCAAGAGAGAAGTTCATACCTGTTCTTGATTACGTACAAATCATTATGAACAGCGGCTTACCGCATTTTTACGCACACGACCAAGTGTATCTTCACGCGATGATGGTTGGAACGAATATAGATTGGGTTGAGCTTGATACCGGCTGGAACACCATTGTCCATTTTTACAAAAGGGGCAAGGATAAGAGTTGCATCAACGACCCACGCGATGAGAACACCAAGTTAGTCCACATTATGCTCAAGGGCGCTAAGGACTTTAGCCAAGCAGAACTTTGGAGAATTACCAACTTGCCGATTTCGGTATGGCAATTTAACCGACCCTGATGGGAGGGATGGATGCAAAAGGCAATAGGCGTTAAGCCGAATGAAAAGATTTGGCTGAATCTTGGCTGTGGGTTTAAGCAGCGCGCAGGGTTCGTCAATGTTGATAAATACGAGAACTGTGATCCTGATGTTGTACACGACCTAAACACGTTTCCATATCCGTGGGGCGATGAATCGGTTGACGGCATCATCATGTGGCACAGCCTTGAACACCTTGACGACTGGTGGGCGGTTTTTCTTGAGTGTGTACGCATACTAAAGGCCGGTGCCCTGATGCAAATACGGGTACCTGATGCAACGACAGACGCGGCAATGACATACCGCGACCATTATCACATTTTCGACATACACAGTTTTCACGGTATACGCGGGCGCAGTGGTTCTGGAACCAACGCCAAGGCAGAACTGACATCAGAAACTATCCCGATTGAGATGGTTGATTATAGTCGTATTCCATATGACCGCTACAGGTGGATGGTGCGCAGACCGTTTAGATTCATATTGAGATTTTGTGCAAACCATTTGCGTAACTTCTTTTTCGAACAACGATTTTTATTCGTCAAGGTAGGAGATGACAATGAACAATAGCATTCTTGATGTGGCAGAAGACACTAACAGCGCGGATGGGATGACGTTCTACCGCTGTCATTTGTGCAATAAGGTTATCAGCAAGTGGGACATTGAAGAACATCACGCATGTCCAAAATGCGGCCACACCAAGATTTCCCCAACCAATCTTTCGGCGTGGGAAAAGCTCATACAAGTATGCAAACATCCAGCGGTATGGAGTTGGGTGAATGACTGAATACGTGCCGTCGTCGGGCGTTTACAGGCCAACAAGGGCAGACAAAAAGAAATACAAGGGTATGTCGGTGGTTATCGCCATCCCCTGTAAAGATTATGAGATGTCTGCGAGCTTTGCCCGCGATGTAGGTAATTTGATTGCTTATTCGTGGCACAACGGCTTGCGGGTAGATCAAATGGCTGTCACCGAACGTATGGTGGTGCATTGGGCTAGAAATGAACTGGCAAGGGAGTGCCGGGATTATATATGTCCGTGGACTAACAAGAAGTTCACGCACATATTATGGCTTGATGATGACCACGCATTTACGCCCGACTTACTTGTTTGCCTAGCCAGAAACAATCACTTAGACGTTTTGGGTGCTTTGTATTACGGCAGGCAAAAGCATTTGCCGGTTGTTTATGTCAGAGATGATAGCGACAACAAGTATTCACATTATCCGATGATTACTGTACCGCCGCATGTGATTGAGGTGGATGCAATGGGATTTGGTGGCGTGTTAATGCGCCGCGAGATACTGGATAAACTTAAAGAACCATATTTCAAATTTGATAGTGCTGGCGAGGATATTTATTTCTGCGCCAACGCAAAAGAACAGGGTGTGAAAATACACCTGGACGGTAGGTACGACATGGGCCACATGGGTGATCCACAGGTCGTAACAAGACAGACATATGAGAAATATGTCAAAGACCATGAGGCCGAATTTGGCCCGAAGATAGAAAAACGTACTGTTATCGGAGCATAGAAAAAATGGCAATGAACAAATGGCAGCGGGCTAAAATCACCAGCGTATTTGCGCCGGTTGGCACGCACGAGAATGGGGACGCGAAATACTCGCGGCGTCCGTTTGATGTAATGAAGTGGAAAAAGCCCGGTGGTGACGCAGAGGAATTGTGGGTGACAAGCCCAACTGCCGATGCATCCCCATCAACCAGTTTACTGGAAAACAGAAACAGGCCCGGCCTTCGGGATGTTATAGACGAGGGGCTATCGCAAGACTTTGGGTGGTATACGCACGAGCGCATGATTGTGGACGCACCCCCTAACGCTCTAAACCTTGATGATGAGAACTTCCTAGACCTGCATTTCTTCGGCCCTGTATAAGACTTTCGGGCGCACCCAAACTGGTTAATAACCGTGACTTTGCAGCCCTATCCTGCGGGGAGTAGGGGTGTGCCCGATCTATTATGAATACACTAGAACGTAGAGTATTGCAGCTTATAGGCGAAGATCCAAACGCGCCGGACGTGTTCTTAGACACAGACGCGGGTATGGCTCCAGTTCGTGACAGCATCAACGATGCAATTCAAGAAATCGTTATGCTCACGGGCGGTCAGAAAAGGACGTATTTCATACCGTTGCGTGAGGCGCAAGCCTTTTATCGTATTCGGTTGAATTATGGTTATTTTGGCTGGGCTACGGACGTTTGGCTTATCGGTCAAAGCCGCCGCTTAGAGCAAACGGACATGATCCGCTTGAGCCATCACGATCCACGATGGATGGTAACAAGCGCATCACCAGATGCTTACTTCCCTGTGGGGGAGGAGTTGATTGGTGTCTATCCAAAACCATCGGGCAGTTCAGACGCACTCGAAATCACGTTTGTTGAGATTCCGAAAGCGTATGAAAGCGATACGGACCGGGTAAAGCTGAAGTCTGATTTTGAAGATGGTGCGGTGCATTTCGCCGTGTCCGAGTATTGGGCATCAAGGGGTGACGCTGTAGAGGCCAAAAAGCACTGGTTGATGTATCTCGATGCGCTGGGTCTTAGATCGTTATTCGATTCAACGCCGCAACATGCGCCACGGCTTGACACTGATAAGAAACAGGAAACGGTATGAGCTGGTTTCTGATGTTTAATTGGTAGTTCATTTACTTGGAAACAAGAAACCCAAATGATGTATTAACACATAAACGATTTGATGCTGTTGTTAAATATATGTATGCATCAAATTTATCAAGTGATTATTATAAAAGTGCATACAAAGAACATATTAGAGTTTTGAATAATTTTCATGAAGGAACACCAAGAAAAAGTGGCTTTGAAGATTTTGACAATGCATTTAAGTCGATAATTAATAATACTGTTGATGAGCCAGTTCCAGTAAACCAGGAAGGACATATTGCAAATGGTGCTCATAGATTAGCCGCAGCATTATATCATCAAAGACCCATTAACATTCGAAATACAAATTCAAATGAAAATTATGAGTTGCTGTGCGATTATAAATTCTTTATTGAGAGGGGGTTATCACAATCTCTTTTGAAAAGAACAGCAGTAGAATATGCAAAACTCAAATCCAATACATATATTATTTGCTTGTTTCCTATTGCTCATACACGCATTAGTGAAGTTATGAATATAATTCATGAACATTCTAATGTATTTTATCATTCATCTGAGGTATTAAATTCTGAGGGACAATTTGGTTTAATGAAAGAAATGTATCTTTCTGAGTTGATAAAACAAAAGGCCGTTTCGGCGGCTGGTTGGGCAAACGAAGAGGGCATAAGAAGAAAGGGAAACCAATGTTTTAGAGATAAAACTAAAGTAACATTTGTATTGGTGGATGCAAAAAATCTTGAAACTTTGAAAGAAATGAAAAATAAGGTTAGGGCATTATTCAATGTTGGCAACCATTCTATTCATATTAATGATACCCATGAGGAAACCGTCCGAATAGCTAAAACGGTATTCAATGATAACAGTATACATTTTCTCAATAATAGAAAAAACATTTCATTTCCAAATTACAGAAAACTTATGAATGCTACGAAACCAGATGATAATACAGTAATTACTGGTTCGAGTGTATTATCATTATATGGTTTAAGAGATTGTAAAGATCTGGATTTAATTTATTATAAAAATGCACCAGTTGGCTCTCATAATCAATATTTAGAAACACATTATAAATTGACTCTTGATAATATTGTTAACAATCCACTCTATCACTTATATCATAATGGCCTTAAATATGTCTCTTTAGATGTAATAAAGAATATGAAGGTAATAAGAAATGAACCAAAAGATATTATAGATGTACAATTAATAGAGAAGGGGTTTAGATGAGTTGGGGTGACGAATTAGTCAAAATCCGGCGTCTTTTACGCGATCCGAATGCAAACGTCTGGACCGATGATTTTCTGCTAAACCTGTACAACAACGTACAGCGCGATTTTCAGCACAGAACAAAGGTGCTTGAGGACGTAGCGGCGCAACGTGTTCCAGGGTTGTATCACTTCGCGTACATGCACGATTGGGAATATCGGTTTTTGCCGACGAAGTATTCACAGTTTTATCAATGTCTTAACCGGCATGATGAATCTGTGTTTTGTCATCGGTGGGAGCCGCAAGTAACGGCGGGTATTACTCCAGACATAAGCGATTACGGGATTCACTTCACGCAGCCGTTTGAGGCGTTTATGGGTGAGACTCCGGGCGAGCCTATACGCATGAGGTTCCCGGCGAACATGCGGAACCTGAAGTATATCGCCTACGATGAGGAACCGATTAGCCTTACTACGCGAAAGGCTGTGCAGAATCAGGATTCATCGTATTTGGTCAGTGAAGGCAGGCCGTTTTCGTTCTATAAAACGTCTGACTTGGATGACAGTTATATCTTGTACCCGCGCCCGTCTACGTCGTTCGTGGATGAGATTGAGGGCGACGGTGTGGCGTTCTATGCCGAAGACGACACCGAAGATGTGACCACGGGAACGATTGCGGTTAGAACCGGCGATACGGCGTCTGACAATGTTGGTGCATCTGTAGACGTAGTTGGCACGGTAGATAATATCTTTATTGCTTTTGACGTAACGCCAACTGAGATTGTCAACGCCTCGGACGTTGGTGACTATCCTGCATTCTTGCGAAAGTACATCAATTACGGTGTGATTTCTCAAGCCTATGGCGGCAATACGGATGGCCGAATACCTAGTTTATCGGCGCACTGGTCTGAGCGTTATGAAATGGGGATTAAGCACACAAGGCGCTTTTCCAGAAACAAGCGCCAAGATCGTGATTACCAGTTGACAACGGGCGTGATTCGTCGTCAGCGTAAGCGCCATCCAAGATTGCCATCAACTTATCCGGCCGTAGGCGCATGAAATTTAACCCGACGGGAACGTTAAATGTTGCGGTTGATTCCAGCGATATTCAAGACGGCGATTTTACTCGCTGCAAGAACTTGCGCCTTGACCAGCGGGGACAGGCAAAGACACGCGATGGCTCTGCCAAGCTAAATTCGTCTGCTATCAATACAGCTATTTGGTGGCTGGAGGAAATGGCGGGTTCGCGCTTTGCATTTGCTGGCGATTCAATTTACGACGATGAAACCAGCATAGCATCTGGTCTGACTGAGGCGCAGTGGGCGGCAATACAATACAACGCCTACAACGATACAACCGATAATATCTTTGCGCTCAATGGTACAGACCGAAAGAGAATAGAGGGCGGCGTTGTTTATGAGTGGGGGCTGGCAGCGCCGGGAACGGCTCCAACCCTAACGGATGGCGGTGGTTCTGGTTTAACGGGGCAGTTCAACGTCAAGTACACCTACGTTAGAAAGGTTGGCGGTTCAATCGTTGCCGAGAGCAATCCAAGTGACGCAGCGGATACAGCCGCCGCGCTGGATAACCAATCATTAGCGGTGTCCTTCACACAACCATCCGACTCACAGGTTACACACGTCCGGTTGTACAGGACGCTTGCCAATGGTGTGATTTATTACCTTGATTCTGAGGTTGCCGCCAACGTCACGCTTACCAATGGGTATGTGTTTGCTTGGGAGGACGCGGATACAGACCCGGACTACATAGCTGGCACTGGTTACAAATTTACAATTACAGACGCAACCAACGGTTCAGAGAACACCCATTCGTGGGAGGAATTATTTGCCGACCGTGAAGACACCGACGAGGGTACTACAAGTGGTCCGTCGGGGTCTCCATTTACTCCGGGAGGATTGGACCCGCTGGAAGTCTACCCATGAGTACGTCCACAGCACCCCTTGATGGTTTTGATACGTCTATTTCCGATGGCGCGCTTGGTACTGAGGTTTCTATTACCAATAATCGCCCGCCATTGGGTTCGTTTGTATTTGGCCCCGCCTATGATGGTACGTGTTTTATCATCAAGGATAACTTACTGTATTTTTGCAAGCCCAAACAGCCCGAAGCATGGCCCGCGCTAAACTTTATTGAGGTTGGCGTACCTCAGTTTCCGGGAATAACGGGGGTGTTCTTTAACGGTCAGCCACACTATTTCACAAAGAACAATATCTGGTTTATTCAGGGTACGGGTGCGGGGTTGTTTAATCCCATCCCAATGAGTTCTAAAACAGGCGCTCAGTCTGTTCGGGGTGCGGTTGCGATAACTGGCCGGGGGATATTCCATACGGGGCCGGACGGGATTTACCTCTATTCGGGTTCGTCTGATGTTCGCATAACAGAACCCACGTTAGAGCCGATATTCAGGGGCGAGACAGTTGAGGGATTGCCCGGTGTAACGGACATGACAACCTCGTGGTTGTGGACGTTTAAGAATCATTTGTACTTTGGTTATCGCGGTACGGGAACTTATGCCGACAACATCCTGGTAATGAATCTTGAAACCGGAAGGATCACACACTACACGTACAACGATGGCTCTGCTATTGAAATCAGGGCGATAACTACCGACAAGACAAATGACAGGATTTTAGTCGGTGATGCCACGGGGTTTGTCCGGGTTATTGAGGACAACACTTACACGGATGATTCTGGTACGGCAATTACTTTTGAATTGCAGAGCAAGGATTTCACGTTACAAACACGCAAGCACTTTCCGCGCTGGCTGAAATACGATGTAGATGCGTCGTCTTCTACGACCTGCACGGGAGCGTTGTTATTGGATGGTGCCATACATCACTCACACACAATTTCGGGCAGTAGAACCACACGTAGACGCCTAGTAGGGACGGGAAATGGCAATCGAGAAGCAGTTCGCATATCGGGAACGGGACCAGCAACTATTTACGCAGTTGAGTCCGAATGAGTTACAGATAGTCCCATTCGTCGAGATGGACGGCGGCTGGATTCTCAGCGATGAGTTTCTGAGCGACATGTGGGTACAGTTGCTAGACGAAGACTTAATGCAGACCGTGTTCTGGGAGGGCAATGTCAGCTCGGTTGATGAGTTTAGTGCTTTCTGTAAGCGTCAGCATAATGTTTTAGCGTTTATTTTTGATGACAGGGAGTGTGTTGGCTTTGCGTGGTTGGGGCCGATGAGTGGTAACTATGCCTTCGCTCACTTCTGTTTGTTTCGATCAGTTTGGGGTGAGAAAACAACCGAAATTGGTCATTTGGTTTTGCGGTACTGGTTCGATTTTCCGGGACATGCCGGGCCGTTGATTGATGTCATTATTGGCATGGTACCCGGATTTAACACGCAAGCGCACAAGTTCGTCATAAGACTTGGCATGACAAGGTTGGGTGCTATACCAACCCTGTTCAAGAACAAGCGGGGCGATGTAGACGAGGCTGTAATCTTTTATATTCTGAGGCCGAACAATGGGCAAACCAAACACAGCGGATAGGGCCGCAGGACAGGCACAACGAGAACAAAGCGAACTAGCCAAACAGCTATTTCGACAAAGCGATCCACTGCGGAAGGAACTGTTTAGCCAGTCAGAGGATTTTCTGGGCGGTGGTTTTGATGTTTCTGGCTCACCCGTATTCGGGGCGGGCAAGCAGACTATTGAAGATCAGTTTGGCCGTGCTCGTGAGGGCGTTATTGCGGGTACGCCTGAGGGCGGTCAGCTAACCGCAGCACTGGCCGAACTTGAGGGCGCGAGGGCCGGAAGTTTAACGCAGTTTACTGGCGGGCTGGCAGAGAGCGAGCAAAATCGTGCGTTACAGTTAGCGTCTGGCGGTACGGCGCAGGGCGCGTCTATTCTTGGTTCTGCCGGTGCGTTAGCGCAAAGCAGGGCGTTAGCAGAGGCCGAACAGAACGCGGCCAAGGCATCGGGAACGGGCGAGGCCGCTGGAACAATAGCGGCGGCGGGGATTGCGAAAAGCGACCGCAGACTAAAACGCCACATTCGCAAGATTGGCGTATATGGATCACACAATTTGTATGCCTACAATTATCTTGATGGTTTGCCCGGTGTTGGTGTTATGGCCGATGAAATACCAGGCGCGTTCACAATAACGGGGGACGATGGTTACTTGCTGGTTAATTATGGTGCGCTTGCGGGGGGCATGTAATGGCAAGCAATTTCGGACAATTTGCGGGTTCTTTTGCAAGGGCATTTTCGAGCGCACAGAACGCTAAGGCCGAAAAAGAAGAAAGGGACAAAGAGGCCAAGCTGCGCGGGCAATTGCTAGAGCTGCAAGTAAAGCAAATCCAAAAGCAGACAGAAGCACAGGGGCGCACCGAGGCAAGACTACAACCGGGCGGGTTTGATCGTCCGGGGCGGCTTGCAGAACTTGTGCCATCTGGATCGACAGAGATTGGCGGGCGGGGTGTACCACAGTTTGAATCTGCCGGTGCCTCACCACAGGAACTCATGCAAGATCCGCAGTCATTGTCTGATTTGATTGTTTCGGGGCAGGCGAAACTTGCTGATTTT
>Ga0255048_10002519_pt1 | contig 11620 bp, 12 predicted proteins | sample JV7_2_2_MG_FD_183619 | JGI IMG/M metagenome (GOLD analysis project Ga0255048, IMG submission 183619) | Seawater microbial communities from Jervis Inlet, British Columbia, Canada - JV7_2_2 | ecosystem: Environmental > Aquatic > Marine > Inlet | place: Canada: British Columbia | collected 2016-10-06
TGCGGAGGAAAAGGCCGAGAAGTCCGGTGACAAGCAGGACTAGCGGCGGGTAGCTAGCGACTGGCAGCAGGTTCCCTCGGGCGCCTGCCGCAACGCGCTAGTGTGCTGTCTCCGACATAGCTTGACCCTGCGGGCAGAGGGAATTGCGGGCGATCTCGGCGTCAGGGCTCGTCGACGATGCAAGAGCATCGCCTTCCACGCCCTTCCTTGACCTCGCCCGCAATTCTCTCTGCAAGTGTCAAGCTATGTCGGAGACAGCACACTAGGTTGGCAGTTCGCGCGCGAGTCGCTGGATGACGTGCCAGGCTACCTGCACGTCAGCGCGAGTTGTCCTCAGGTTGCCGACTGCGAACCGCAGCGTGAGGCGCCCTCGCAGGCGGGTATGGGACAGAAACGTCGTGCCGTCGGTGTTCACGCGCGCCATGAGTTCCTCGTTGGCGGCGGCCCAGGCGTCCTCGTCGACCTCCTCGAGCGCTCGACCGTCTCCTGTCGGACCCGCATCGGGACGGTGGCGGAAGCACACTGTGGACAAAGGGGTCGGGGCGAGCCGCTCGAAGTCGTTGTGCCTGTCGATCATGGCGGCGAGTTCGGCGACCCAGCTCATGTGGGTGCGCAGTACTTGCAGCATGGTTTGATGACCGTAGGTGCTGAGCACCATCCAGAGAGTGAGGGCCCGGAAAGGGCGGCCGAGTTGCACGCCGTAGTTCATGTAGTCGAGGGGCGTGTCGTCGAGGCCGTCGCCACGCGAGTCGCCCACGTCGCTGCGCAGGTACTCCGGGACGAGGCTGAAGGCTTCACGTAGCATCTCCGGTCGGCGGCTGTAGAGCAGGCTGCAGCACATCGGAGTGAACAACCACTTGTGTGGGTTCACCACAACCGAGTCGGCGCGCTCCCAGCCCGCGAACAGGTCGCGCTTCTCGGGCACCAGCGCAGCGGAGCCGCCGTACGCTGCGTCGACATGCAGCCACAGGCCCTCGGCTCTCGCCAGGGTCCCGATCTCGGCGACGGGATCGATGCTGGTCGTCGAGGTCGTTCCGGCGGTTGCGACCACACACATCGGCGTGATTCCGCGATCGCGATCCTCGGCGATCGCGTCCACGAGAGCGCTCGGGTCGAGGCTGTAGTCGTCGAGCGTCTCGATCCGGCGCACGGCGTCGAGTCCGAGTCCGAGGATTACCGCGGCCTTGTCGATCGAGGAGTGGGCCTGTTCGGACACGTAGATTCGCAGGGGTCCCACAGAACGCATGCCGAGTCTTCGATCGTAGGCGGGCACGGCCTGACGGGCGGCGGCGAGCGCCACGAGCGACGAGGTGGACGCCGTATCGTTGATGATCCCGAAGGGCATGTCTCCGAGACCGAGCCACTCGGCGAGCCAATGGGTGACCCGCGACTCTAGTTCTGTTGCTGCCGGCGAGGTGCGCCACAGCATGCCGTTGGGGTTGAGCGCAGTGGCCAGCGCCGCGCCCAGGATGCCGGGTGCCGAGCCGGTGTTGGCGAAGTAGGCAAAGAACCGGGGATGGTTCCAGTGTGTCATCGCCGGCATGATCACCTCGTCGAGGTCGCGCAGGATCTCGTCCCACGGCCGCGCCCGTTCGGGCCCGCTGGGGGCTAGCCGGCCGGACAGTTCACCTGGCCGGGCGCGCGACAGCACCGGATAGTCGCGCGTGGAGTCCAGATACCGGGCTATCCACCGCAGGACATCGTCGCCGCGACGCAGGAACTCGTCGGGGTCGAGGTCGAGCAATTCTTGCGGCGGGGTGTCCGAGGGCATCGCTATCACCGGCGGTAAGAGGCGAATCGGCGAGTCTAGCAGCCTGCCGTAACCGGCCGAACGAGGCGCCGTCAGGCGCCAGCCGAGACCGCGACGTTCTCCCTGACCTCGAGGTGTGCAAGAGGCTCGTCGAACCGCACGGCTATCAGGAAGTCGCCGCCCGACTCTCGCAGGCGTATGACCCGTCCCGCCACGTGGTGGGGACGAACTCGGTCGCCGATCTGTCGAAAGAACAGCTTGCAGACAGAGCCGCGCGAGATGGGCACGTCGAGGCAAGCCAGCACGCCGCCACGGCTGATGTTGATCGTCTTGCCGCTCGCGAAGAAGGGGCGCGACTCGCCCTCGAAGCCGTAGATCTCGATTTCTAGTTCGACCTCTATGGTGGCTTCGCGACGAGGGAACTGGCGCCGATCAGCCCCCTTCCAGATTCTGCTGAACATGATCGCCGGATCCGTGCCCCGGGGAGGCAGGGACCTCTGGATAGTAGTGATCAATACTGACTCATGCAATGGTATACAGCTTTGTAATAGCCACAACTACGCAGCCACACGAGATCGCTTTCCGCCTTCTGGCCTCTGAGACGTCTGCAGGCTGCTCTTGACCATACGATCGCTTCGCGGCCGGAAACCCTCGCTGGCCGAAGAATCCGACGGTCTGCGGCACATTCCGGTCAGACAGCGATCTCTCGAGACGAGGCGATCGCGAAGAGCAGGGGATTGCTAGGATGGCGGTTGTGATGGATGGCGCGAGTGAACAGCGGTACCTGGATGACTGTAGGCGCGGGCGCACCGTCGCGTTCCGGCCGCTGGTGGACGCGTACTTCGGCCAGGCGGTGCGGCTTGCGGGGGCGCTGGTCGGCCAGCGCGACGCGGAAGATGTGGCCCAGGAGGCCTTCGTCGCCGCTTACGGCGCCATCGCGACGCACGAGCCCGGCCGCCCGTTCTATCCCTGGCTGCGAGGCATCCTCGTGAATCGGGCCAAGGTGTTCATCCGGTCGCGCAACCGCTCTCGCGCTCGCGTGGAGGCGGCCGCGCAGCGGCCGGGCAACTGGACGGTCGGAGCTACGACCGCGGACCCGCGGCTCCAAGACCTGATGCACAGGGCTCTTGCCGGAGTGGAGCACGACGATCGGCTGCTGCTCGTGCTCAAACACGTCGAGGGCTACACCTACGATGAGTTGTCGGTGCATCTCGGTATCCCGCGCGGCACGGTCATGTCGCGGCTGTACCGCGCTCGCCAGCGCCTGAGAGCGATCGTGCAGGAACTGGATCCGACAGTCATCCAGCAGCAAGGGAGGGCGGACGCATGACAGCCGACCAACTGGGCCCCGCAGGGACGGCGCCGACATGCGCCGACGCGCGGGTCTTGCTCATGGGCTTCATCGATGGAGAACTTTCTGCCGACGAGGCGCGGCGGATCGAAGATCATCTCGCCGTTTGCCCGGCGTGCCGCGGCGAACTGGCAACCTACCAGCAGCTCGGGCTTGCGGCCGGCTCGCTGGCAAAGGAGGAACCGGTTGTGAATACAGGGTTGGCATGGGAACGAATCTACGACCGCATCGCGCGTGGCGCGGGTTGGTTATTGCTCTGGGTCGGCATGACACTCATGGCTGGCTGGGGACTCTGGGTGCTCGGTGCGGAGTTTCTGGTCGATCCGGAGGTTCCGGTGGTGATGCGGCTCGGCGTCGGCACCTTCACGCTTGGCTCCCTGCTGCTGCTGATCAACTTCCTGCGCGAGCGGATTTACCGCCGGAAGACCGAACGCTATGACGAGGTGGTGCGATGATTCTCACTACGACGGATTCCATTCCTGACCATGCAGTGACCGCAAACCACGGCCTTGTTCGTGGCAATACGATCCGCGCGAGGCACATCGGCCGTGACATCGCGGCAGGCCTCCGTGCGATTGTCGGTGGCGAGATCAGCGACTACACGAAGATGATGGCAGAGGCGCGCGAACAGGCACTCGATCGGATGGTCGATGAGGCACGCAGCGTCGGCGCCAACGCCGTGATCGGCGTACGTTTCTCCACCTCGTACGTAATGCAGTCGGCGGCGGAGATCCTCGTTTACGGGACCGCCGTGACGGTGGAGTCGGACGTCTGAGCTTCGAGTAATCTGCGGGCCCGCTCCAGGTCATTTGCCGGCACGTGGATACGGACCTTCGAGAGGGGACCGAAGGTGAACGGCTCGGCGTGAAACACGAGCGATTCGAGATTGCATGGCACGCCTTCGTTCTCGAGGTACCCGCGGATGAGCTGGGCCTCGGTTTCGTCAGTGACCACCATCAGCTCGATCCACTCGGGCTCGACTCCGCTGCTCGTCGGGGCGACGGCGTCGTGTAGAAGGGCGATCTCGCAGTCGGCGCATTGCTCGACACCGCGGATGTACTCGGCGCCACATTCGGGGCAGATCACTGCAGTTCACTCCTCCGTGATGTCGGCGGTCCAGCTGATCCGTACGGCGCCCGCCAGACTCTGCGCGGACGGGCACTTGGATTGATGCGACGCGAGGGCACGGTCCACGACCTCGCGCGTGCCGGCCGGTATGCGCAGCCGGTAACGCACGACGAGCTCAGTGAGAGTCGGGATCCGGTCCATCACCTCGTTGACACCTTCGACCGTGGCTGAAATCGCGTCGCCCGGAAGGCTGACTTGACGCACCTCCAGTGCGCCGTTGAGGGTGCCGAGCATTCATGTGCCGACGGCCGCGGCGATGTAGTCGACCGGGAGTGGCAGGTCGGGCGCGTCCTCGAGCCCGTAATGCGCCTTGATCGCGCCGTGGACACCGAAGTCCACCACCGTGCCCGCCTCCAGAGTGGCGCGTCGCTGCACGCCCTCGACCTTGGCGATCTCCGCTCGGGCCACGTAGAAGGGATCAGTCATTCTCGGTCCTCCAAGTTGGGCGGGCGATCGGGGCCGCTCGATAGATGGTAGTCGGCGAGACGGGGTGGGTCACCCGCCAGGAGCCCGCTAGGCGATCGGCAGGCGGCCCGAGGCGAGCCGCGCCTGCTCCACGGCATCGTCCAGCGTGGTGAATTCGATGTAGTCGATGCCAGCCTCTAGCAGCAGCGCATCGAGCTTGTCGTCGATTGCACGCTGGAACGCGCGGTCGGTGGAACGGGTGCCGTCGTTCTGCAGGTACTCGGTTCGGATCGGAACCTTGAAGAGCAAGTCGTACGTGGTCGACCAGTAGGCGACGAGCTCGAAGAGCGCCTCTCGTCGGCCAGCGCCCAGTTCGAGATAGCAGTAGTTGTCGACCACACTGCGGTCGCAGACGACCTCTGTGTAGAGCTCGTGCAACTCGATCTCACGACGCACCGTCTCCATGAGGATCCAGGTCTGGGCGTCCAGGCTCGTCCCTTCATTGATCGGCAGCGGACAGCGACGGGCCACCTCTTCGAGGAAGCCGACGTTGGCGCCAAGCTGCTTGAGACGCATGGCCAGGCCATAGGCCAGGGTCGTCTTGCCGACGCCGTGCGTGCCGATGAACGCGACCTTCATTCGTAACCCGCGTGATCCTGCTGGGACTTGGCCGACCGTGATTGTCGGGGGCTGATCGACGCTGGATGGTCACTGTCGAAATAAGGACACCAGACTGGCGCGGCTCCCGCTTGGGCGTGGATTGAATGCCAGTCGCGACAGAAACGCAAACAGGGACCGCCCGGCAACGGGAGGTCCCTGCAAAAGCGAGCCGTGATGTCCCCGTATCAGGCGGCGTTGGCTTCCTGTTCCGTGATGGCGCGGCGCAGACGCTCCGGACTCACCTGGAGGTAGTCGCAGATCTGCTCGAACCAGACTCCCTGTACGAACTCGGCGGGCGGGTTCTCGCGAATCCGACGCAGGCGCTCTTCCTCGTGCTTCTTCAGCTTGCGCGTGCCCACGTGGTTGCGCAGGAAGTGCATGTCATCCACCGTGCGCTCGAGCACGGATCGCCACAGGTTCCGGCAGGCATGGACGTCGCGCTGATCGCCGGCCAGGAGGCGACGCTCGGCCTCGAATCCTGCGTCAAGTTGACCTTTCGACTCGTCACGTACGTTCATCAATCGCATTTTCTCTCCCCTCGGGTCCAAGAATTCCGATGCAGATCACCCAGGAACGCTGTCCCACTCTTCAGTTCTGCAAGCCCCGTGCCGGATGTCGTTCATCGAAGCGCGAAGCGGCCAACAGCGCGCCAGCCAAAGCCCCAGGCCGCTCCCCTTTACGTCCATCGTCGGGACCAGGACCGGCGCGCTCTTGACCGCTTTCATTTCACTTAGACGCGACATCATGTGGGAAAGTTTCTTCGTTCCTTCGCATTGAAGTGTCAACGTTCTGTCACGCTGTATGTCAACTTTCTGTCAACGGATTCGGTCGCGAATTCCTCCCGTTCGAGAGGCGTCATGGCGGGCTTGTTCGGCAAGTCGATCGATCGTCTGAACGCCGGACTGGTGCGTCTGCGGGCGGGGCGTCACCCGGTCGTGCCCGACCGCGCCGCCGTTCGTGACGCCCTCCGCACGCTTACGCCTGACCCGCTTGCGGGGGACCGTGGCGTCGATGCAGTGGAGCCAGTTCGGGCCGCCGCAGCCGGCGTGGTCGAGCGCTGGAACGATCGGGCCTCCGATTGGGGTGCCACTCGGGTTCGGGCCGCTTCGCGGCAGCGCGCGCCTGCCGTGGTCGTATTGCACGGTTGGCTGGCGGTCGGGCTGCAGATCGCTGCCCTGCGCTTCCTGATGGCACCGTTGCGCGACGCAGGCGTGGAACTCTGGTACCCGTGGCTGCCGTTCCACGGGCCGCGCACTCCACCGGGCTCGGTGTCGGGGACACATTGCCTGTCGGCAGATCTGCCGCGCACGGCGGAGGCCATTTGCCGTGGAGTGTGCGAGACGGTCGAACTCGCGCGCTGGCTGCGCGCTCGCGGACAGCCCGTCGCGATCGTGGGAGTCAGTCTGGGTGGATGGATCGCGGCTCTTGCTGCTGCCGAGACCGCTGAGTTCGAGCGTCTGGTGTTGTACACGCCGGTGGTGGATCCAGCCCGTTCATTCGCGGAATCGCCGCTCGTGGGCCACATCCGCGACAGCCTGGCGGCGTCGGCAGTGCGGCCTGAAATGACGGCGCAACTGCTGGCGCGAGTCGCGCCGCTGGGCCGCGCCCTACAGGTGCCGCGACAGCAGGTATTGCTCCTGGGGGCACGCCACGACAACGTCGTGGCCCCGGAATCGCTTCAACACGCTGCCGATGAGTGGGGCTGTCGTCTCGAATGGCTCGACGCCGGTCACATCTCGGCGCAATGGTCGCCAAGAGGTCGCCGCCTGGCGCGGCACTGGCTCGCCGAGGTTGCCGGCAAGACCTGTTAGCAGCCCGCTACCGGGTCTGTCGGATTCCTGCGACGGCACGCTAGCTCGCAGTCTCCTGGGCGGTCGGCACCGCCTTGCCGCCTATCCGGGCCGCGATCCTGCTGACCAGGTTCGCACCCATGAGACGGCAGTCGTCCAGCAGCGTGTACAGCAGCGGCACGGCGAGCGGCGTTACGATCGAGTGAAGCAGGAGACCACCAGCCATGCCGCGACCCATGCCGGCGTATGAGATTCCGATCATGTCGACGTTGCCGACCGACATGGGCAGCAGACCGAAGATCGTTGTCAGAGCCGTCATGGCGATCGGTCGCAGGCGCTGTTCCACCGCGGTGCGCAGCGCCTCTCCGCGGTCCATCCCTTCTGCGCGGAGACGGTTGGCAAGATCGACTAGCACGATGGCGTTGTTGACGACGATCCCGACAAGGACGAGCATTCCGATCCCCGTGAAGAGATCGTTCGACGTGCCGGTGAGGTACAGGGCCCAGAACAACCCGACGATGGCGAACGGAAGCGTCAGGATCACCGAGAACGGAAGCATGAGCGATTCGAACAGCACCGCCATGAGGATGAAAACGAGAGTGATGACGAGGACCAGACCCATGGCCTGGGTCTGGTTGCTCTCCTGCAGGCGCGAGAACCGTTCGCCCTTGTCCCAGGTGACACCCGCGGGCATCGGCGTCTCGGCCATCACGGCGTCGATCGAGTCGTAAACGGTGTCGATGTCCTCCTCGGAAGTCAGCACCCGCACGGCCATCGAGGTCTTGCCGTTGGTACGGCTGATCTGGCCCGGGCTGCGGGTGACTTCGAAGTGGGCGATGGCGCCGAGGGGCACCTCGGTGCCCCGGGTGGTGGGCACGGGCATGTCGCGCAGTTGCTGCAACGTCTGCCGGTCTTCCTCCGCGAGCTGAAAACGAACGTTCACTTCGCGGTCGCCCAGACGGAGCTCGGGGAGCTCGACGCCGCGAAGCGAGAAGTTGATCAGCTGGGCCGCTGCCTGTGGAGTCACTCCCGCTTGCTCGGCCAGCTTGCGGTCGATGCGAACCTGCAGCTCGTCCTGCCCGCGCTCGAGCGCCGAGTTGACCGTGAGGATGCCGGGTTGCCCTGCGAGCCTTCCGGCCAGCTGCCCTGCGAAGCTGGCGAGTGCCTCGGAGTCGTCGCCATAGATCATCAGGCGGACGAGGCGGTTGCTGGATTCGTTCTCGCCGGCTTCCTCGATCTCGTACTCCACGCCGGGGATCTCCGGGAGCACCTCGGGCAGAAGTTCCATGACCTCGTCGCGGCCGGGGGGGCCGGCATCGAAGCCCAGATAGCGGATGGCGAACTGGTGGCCAGCGTATCGCCACCAGGAAACGCGTTCGGGCGCCTTCAGGAAGATCTCCAGGCTGCCGTCACCGGGGCTCAGACGGGTCGAAACCGTCCGGATACGCCAGTCGTCCTCATGCTCGTAGACCGCGTCTTCCATCCGCGCAATGAGGACCTCGGCCTCCTCGATGGTGATGTTGCCGGGCAGGTCGAGGTCCACGTTGATGTTGCCGATGTTGCCGTTGGCCTCATCCGACTGGGAAACGCGGCTTATCGGGAGACCGACGCTGAGGATGATCGCTAGCATGGCGACGCTGGCGTCGAGGCGATGAGCCAGCACCCAGTCGGTCGCCCGTGCATACCAGGAAACGATACGGGTGATGATTCGCGGCTCCCGGACCTGCCGCTTGCTTGCCAGGCGCACCGTCAGCATCGGAATCAGGGTGAGCGCGACGACTAGCGAAGCCAGCACACCGACGACCATCGGCGTTCCGAGTCGCAGCATGTAGAACGCGAAGCCGGCGTCGTCGTTCATGATCACAAGAGGCACGATCACGACCACCGTCGTGAGCGTCGCGATCGTGATTGCCAGGACGACCTGCGAAGCGCCCGTCTCCGCCGCCTCGATGGGGCTGTCGCCGGCTTGTACCCGCCGGTAGATGTTCTCGATGACGACGATCGAGTTGTCTACCACCAGGCCCACGCAGATCATGATCCCCATCATCGTGATGACGTTCAGGGACCAGCCGACGAAGTACATGACGATCACCGCCATCATCAGCGAGAAAGGCATCGCCAGGGTGACTGCGATCGTCATGCGCAGCCTGCGCATGAAGAGCAACAGCACGATCACGGCGAAGGCCGCACCCCACAGCATCGAGTCCTGCAGTTGCGTGATCGACTCGTTGATCAGCTCCGCCTGATTGAAGAGTGGCTGGAGTGTGATGCCGGCCAACGCGGGGTTCGTGGCGAAGATCTCGTCGGCGCGCGCCGAGACCAGCGCTCCCACCTCTGCGGTATTGGCCGCCGATTCCTTCATCACCGAGAGCATGGCGCCACGCCGCCCGCCGATGCGCGAGATAGAACGTCGCCTGGGCTCTTCGTAACTTACGCGAGCGATGTCGCCGAGGCGCACTCCCGTGTCGTTCACCTGAATCGCGGCGACGTCGTTGGCCGTCTGGTATCGGCCCATCGAGCGGACGTACATCTTGCGGTCACCCTCGACCACGAACCCCGACGAGAGGCTGAAGTTGTCTGCCCGAAGGCGCCGCGCCAATGCTGCGAGATCAATCCCGTGTGCCTTCACGCGGTCCTGATCGAGCATCACCTGGATGGACCGTTGCGGGACTCCGAAGAGTTCGACGTTGGCCACGCCGTCAATTCGCAACAGCTCGCGGACGAGTTCCTCGTCGAGGAGCGTGTAGGGGTCGGCGAGCTGGGTGGTGATCTCGAGACCGGCCCACAGGATCGGTTGGTCGTCGTCGGAGAACTTGCGCACGAAAGTGCGCTCGATCTCGTCCGGAAGTTCCGGCATCACACGGTCCATGCGGTCGCGCACGTCCGCGTAGGCGATGTCCATGTCAGTCGACTGGTAGAAGCGCAGGAACACCCACGCGCCATCGCTGCTGCTATTGCTGCTGATCTGCCGAATGCCGGAGATGGTTCCCAGCATGCCCTCGACCGGCCGCGCGATGGTCTGTTCCACCTCGGCGGGGGTCGCGTTCGGGTAGGGGATCCAGACGCCGAGGAAAGGTGGCGCGAAACCGCTCGGCATGAGGTCCACCGGCAGCCGTGCGTACGCGATCACGCCGAGCATGAGTAGCGCCACGTACACCATCACCATCGTGATCGGCCGCCGTACCGCAAGTCTCGGGAGTGCGGATGATCGCTGCATACTCATCGGCGTTTGGTCCAGGGGGATTACGGACGGCGGTCCATTACCGCGTAGAGCACAGGCACTACGACGAGCGTAAGCACCGTGGAGGTAAGCAGTCCAGCTATGACGGTGATCGCCATCGGGGCGCGGATCTCGGCGCCGTCACCCATGCCCACCGCCATGGGCAGCAAGCCAATCACCGTGGTGCAGGTCGTCATGAGGATCGGACGCAGGCGAACCTCGCCAGCCCTCACGATGGCTTCGAGCTTCTCGGCGCCCTCGCGACGTAAATGGTTGATGTAGTCGACCAGCACGATCGCGTTGTTTACCACGATGCCCGCCAGCATGATGGACCCGAGCAATACCACGACACTGAGCGGAACCGAGAGGACCCACAGGGTCAGCACGACACCGACGGCGGCGAGCGGAATGGAGAACAGGATTACGAACGGGTGCACGAGCGACTCGAACTGTGAAGCCATGACGACGTAGACCAGAAAAATCGCCAGCGACAGGGCGAACGTCAACGACCGCGTCGAGCGTTCCATCTCTTCGCGCTGCCCGGTGATCGCGAAGTCGTACTCGCCCCGGATCTGGAAGTCCTCCAGCACCGTCTCGATGGCTGCGGTGGCGCTGGCCAGGTCCGTGGTGGTGTTGGCGCCGATCACCGCAGAGCGGCGCTGGTCGATGCGTCGGATCTCGCTCGGCCCCTCGGCGAGTTGCAGAGTCGCGACCGACTCCAGGCGGATCGGATTGGCCGGCCCGGGATTGACGACCAGTTGCTCCAGGTCGGCAATGGTGGCCCGATCTTCGGGCCGGACCCGCACGCGGATGTCCACGCGCCGGTCGCCGCGGCGGAAGCGGCTGGCCACGTCGCCCTGGACCTTGTTGCGCACCAGCCCGGCGACCTGGGCGATGTCCAGGTCATAGTGCGACAGCCTTTCGCGGTCGTACTGAATCTGAATCTCCGGATGACCGCGCTGCAAGGTCGACTTCACATCGGTGAGCTCGGGGAGCGGCTCGAGGCGTTGCGCGAGCGCATCAGAGACGCGTCGCAGCGTGTCCAGGTCGTCGGCGCGGACCTCGACCTCGATCGGCGTCTTGGTGGTGAACATCGCCGGCCGCGAGAACTTGATGACCACGTTCGGGCGTCCCTGTAGCTGCCCCCGGATCGCGGCCATGACGCTGTCCTCGTAGAGGATGGGGCTGGTGGTGCGCGTGAGCCGGACGGTAAGCCTTCCGCTGTGCTCGCCGGCCTCGGGGTCGGGGTCGAACTCGTCCCGATCCACACCGACGGTGGTGGCCACGGCCGCTACCCCGGTCGTCGCCCGCACGAC
>Ga0255048_10002520_pt1 | contig 11619 bp, 9 predicted proteins | sample JV7_2_2_MG_FD_183619 | JGI IMG/M metagenome (GOLD analysis project Ga0255048, IMG submission 183619) | Seawater microbial communities from Jervis Inlet, British Columbia, Canada - JV7_2_2 | ecosystem: Environmental > Aquatic > Marine > Inlet | place: Canada: British Columbia | collected 2016-10-06
TGGATTCCATTGCGGAACGGCATGGCGTCGCAAGCTCGGTCAAGTTGCCTCGGCTCGACCGGGTAGCGCGAGAGAACGTCACATTCAACAGCTTCGTGTCTCAGCAGCGCCAGACGAACCGCGGGGAATACGCGGTTCTCTGCGGCGACTACCCCAAACTGGTCGTCGATGAGCCGAAGATGACCGAGCTGCTGGACGACGAAAACCTAGTCTGCCTCCCCAAGGTGCTGCGCGACGCCGGCTACGAGACGGTGTACCTCCAATCGGCACCCCTGGGCTTCATGTCCAAAGATGTCTTCATGCTCAAGGCCGGCTTCTCGCAGGTGTATGGTGAACGCTGGTTTAGCCGTGCTTACGCGAGGAACCAGTGGGGGATCGACGATCGAGCCTACTTCGAGCAGAGCCTCGAGATGGTGAGGACGCTGCAGAACCAAGACAAACCGTGGTTTCTGACGCTGCTCACTGTGGGCACCCATCATCCTTACATCGTCCCAACCGATCGCGGGAGCCGCACGTTCGCAGATGCAGCAGCCTACCTCGACGAGGCTTTTGATCAGTTCCTGCAGGCTATCCGGAAGGCCGGGGTTCTGGAGAACACGCTGGTCCTGATCACCTCCGACGAATCCGTCGGAATCGCCGGCTATCGGGGGGCGAAACAGGTGGGCGCCGGAGAGGGCCTCGATGATCTCACCAAGAAACTGAGCGACAACTGGGGCTTCTTGATCGCCATCCCTCCCGGCGGAGAGAAGATGAGTATCGATGCCGAATTCATGCAGGCCGATCTGGCGCTCTCCGTCCTCGACTATCTCAGCCCCGCCTCGCGATCGGAGGAGTTTGCGGGACGCAGCGTCTTCCGAAACTACGCCACTAAGCGCCCCATCGTGTTCGCCAACGTCTACAAGCGGTGGCTCGGTGGCCTGGGTACAAGCGGTGATCTCTCGATTTGCCCCGAGGATTTCCAAAGCTGCAGTACGTACGAGCTGCCCGACGGACGCTTGTTCTCGCCGAATCGCATCCGACGTGAAACGGACCCGACCGCCGTAGCCTTCCTGAAGGCTATGGTCGCGCGGAGCAAGCAGCCGAAGGATCGTCCTCGCACGCTGACCCTTCTCGCCGAGCCCATCGTTCCCATCCGCTCGGCCCGCGGTATGCAGGTCCTCTTCGGCGGCCAGTACCTGTTCGTACCAGCCTACACCCGCATCGACGTCGATCTCGATGTAGAAGTAGTCGGCCAACCCGGAAGCGTCTCACTCGGTCATATGCTCAAGGCCTATGGAAAGAAATTCCCCTTCCGTAAACGACTTCCGCCCTTGCAGACGGGCGACAGGCTCACGCTCAGTTACTCCTATATGCCCACGGAACCGCTGAAGTATCTCGAGTGCCTGGCGACGGCGAGAAAGATCTCGGGCGATGAGCTAGCACTGAAGTTTAGAACCGCACGCATGACCCTCGTACCGCCCAGGAGTGGGCAATCGCCAGACTTCATCGGGCTTCAGGTTCGCGACTTGCAGATAACGCAGAGCCGACTCGACTAATCGCCCAGGGCCGGACTCATTCAGCTTTGCTGCAACGAACGTCTGTCGGCGGCGAGGCCGGGCGCAGGCTCACGCCCTTTCAACGCACGTGGAAGATTCTCGCGCGCACCATCGACGATTCCACTGCGGTGGCCGTCAACAACGGCCAGGTCGAAACTCGCCCTCCTCATGTCAATTCTGGTGTGCACCTTGCCTAACACGCACATGCCGAGGCCGCACGCCGCATCCGCCCACTGAGCAGCTCTTGAGTAGTGATCGTGGTTCCCCGTCACGAAAAACACTCCGATCAGCGTCCGGCGCGCGGCCAGCAATCCAGTCGGTACTCCACCCGGCGTATTACGGGCGGCCGCATTGCGTAGACTACACCTACAGTGCCGGCACCAGGGGCGAAACCGGCTACGGTCAGCGTACGCCTGCGAGCGCTGCCAAGCTCCGATCCGCCTGCCCCGGTTTCAGCCAGCGAGCTACCTCCGATCAGGGCAAGCACTCCATCGGTGACTTCCAGCAGCACCAGTGACATGAAGAGAAAGCTCATCCAGAGCGGCGCTTCCAAGCCATGATCCGAGCCAGCGGCGGCTTGATGCAGCAACCACTCCACCCGGGATCGAGCACGAGACGGAGCGTGAGGCGGTAGTGCCCGCCGACCAGCACGCCGGCCGCGAGCGTACCCAAGACGATCCCCAGAGCAATCTGCCATGTCGACATCTGGCGGGGAGTATCGTGGAAATCAGACCGGGCCGAAGCCCGCCATTCCTAGCTTCCGCAGCCGCCAGTTAGGATAGCTGTTAGGCGAAGGCGTGCGATATGGGCGTGGATTCTTCGAAGAACAAGACCAGCATCCATCCCTCTCAGCGGTCGCCTCGGCTCTCAGACACTCGATCCGCGGCGTTCTTTGCGCAACGTTGTGCACCAGCCAACACCGACAGCGCGAAACAAGACCAGCTCTGGCACCATCTCATCAGCGTATACTTTTTCGTCAGGAATCGACCTTTCTGATAGAAAAATCGGCCTTCAGGCGTCCACATATTGTCGATCATCCAGATAGCGATCCGCTCCGCAACTTCGAGTTTCTCCGGAAACAACTCCGAGGCGAGAGAAAAATTCAGAATACCTTGAGCGGCACCCTTTATGTCGAGAGGATAAGCTCGGTTGTACCTCCACTTGGGAGCGCCATCAGGCATGAAGAGATGGTTCTCATAGAATTCCAACCCGGTTTTGTACGCGTTCAAGACATCACGGTCCTCATTCGACTGCAAATATTCGTAGAGACTGCTGAGTATGAATCCAGTATGATAGTTGTCGTGGCTTACGTGCGAGGCTTCCGGCGGGTCTGCATAGAACCACGCACCCGAGCGAGTCTGCTTTCCGATAACCCACTTCATGTTCGCACGGGCGTCCTCCAACAGCGACTCATCTAGCGTAATCGATCCGGTGCGTGCCATAAGAGCAGCCGACTTTGCATTCGAGTTGATGACCTTCCAAGAGTGACTCGGAACGTAGCTCAGGCAAAGCCCTGAATCGTCCCTTTCGATCACCGTCAGATCCCGCCTAATGAACTCCGTCGCTGACTTCGCCACCTCAAGGTATTCCTCATCGTGCGTTCGCTGAAAAGCGTCCAGAAAGGCCTCCCCCACCTCGCACGTCACCACCGTGCCCGGAAAGTACGCTTCCGCACCTAAGCTGGGATCTCCACGAGGGTGCTCCGCACCCCAACAATGTCCCGAGTAGCTCGACACCCCTGACAGCTCCAAGAGGCTCCCGAGCAGTGAAACCGCCTTTGGAGTCCACGCATCGCCATCCGTCAACGCCTGAATATTCAGATACGTTCGGGCAAAAAGAGCCAGCGCCTTCGGATTCTGCTGCGCCTCGATAGCCAGGATCGGTCGAAGATTGATGGGAGAGCGGCTTAGAAGAAAGACAAAACTCGATCTCAGGAAGCGGTTGCGCCCGGCAATTTTTCGTAGGATCGGGCTGTTTAGAGCATCACCTTTGCCGAATCCTGCGTAGTCGCGCTGTTCGGCCCAAGACAACGCGCTGATACACGTGTCTAGAGGCGAGCGCATTCTCATTAGGCCTTTCGCTTGCTCGCATAGACTACGGCCTGGCGCTCGGGATCTTCATTCTTGACGAAGCCATAGCGATCCAGGATTACGTCATAATTCATGCTCGATAAGAACTCGAGCACACAGTCCAAAACAGCCTCCTTGCCCACCACATACTTTGCCGCAATGACTAGGTGAGGGTCCGCCTCTTCGAGGACTTTCTTCATCCCCTGCAAGACCTCGAACTCCAGCCCATTGACTGTAATAATCACGAGATTCGGCGAGGAGATCCCCAACTCTGCAACGAGGTTGTCTATCGTTTCCACTTTCACACGAATTTCGCGGCCTTCGCCCTTACATACCTCCGACGCAAGGCTATTCTTTTGCCACTTCTCGATATATAGGGTGGCTTCTCTTCTCTCTTCCGCCACCGCGTAGGGGAGCACAGTTACATTCCGAATCCCGTTCGCCTCGAGATTTCGCAGGATGATGTCTCGGTTATCCTTGACAGGCTCAATGCAGACCACTCGACCATTCGGCCCTACGTCGTTTGCCATCTTCAGCGTGTAATATCCGATGAACGCCCCAGCCTCGATGACCGTATCCCCGGGCTGTAGGTGATAATGAGCCTGCTGGTTGCATTGCCCTCCCTGCCAATAGCGATGCAGGATGTCCCAGGCAACCTTGTACGCAACAACCGGTATTCTCCGTCGTAAGGGAAAGGATGCAAGAATTGCATAAACCAATACGTGGACACGCGCTGGTGGATAACCGTAAAAGATGGGCCCGCCTTCCAGCCGAATAAAAGGAACTCCGTCATCAGACACTCCCGCCTCCGCAACGGGGAGAGCCTCAATCTCCTCCACATCCAGGAAACGGTGTTTCAGATTCCCTTCGGGAAGTAGCTTTGCGATCCACCCAGCCAGCATCGCGTTACCTTAGATCGCAATCCGCGCGCCCATCACGATTCCCTGTTCGCTCCATCCCGCATTTCTCCACTTCGAATAACTCGTTCCTATCTGCTGCACCGCGCGCCCTCTCACTGCGTATCCATTAACTCAGCTTATAGCCATATGCTTCATGCAGCGAAACGAACCTTCTGAGTGAAGCCTTCTGCTCTGGAGTCCACTGTTTATAAGGCGGGAATTCGCCCAGTATCTGTTCATTCACTTTCTTGGACGTCACTTTCTTCAGTTTCCTCACAGGAGGCGGCTGCGCACCCAGGAACGAGAAAATCTCCACGGCAGTCTCTGTCCCGCTGAAGAGATCCTCACTTCGCAACACGAGAAAGCGGTTAGCTTCGATCGTCGAACTGACGTCCTGAATGAAACGGTTCGTCTCGTTCCAAAGCCATCCGATCTTCGTCAGACGGTCGTATGATTCCCAGTTCGCGTCGTCCAAGTTCCTCAGGATTCCAATATCCGACTCGACTCTACCACTATACCAGCCTCTACGCATTCCGCTTCGTGCGAAGGCAGCTGGATCGCGGATGAGATGAATGAACTTCGAGCGGGGAAACAGCGTTGCTAGCTGAGGCGCAAAGAATGTTATTGCGTTGTTCGTCTCGACATATGTCCTTCGTCGTAAATACTCGTCACAGATTGACTCGAAGCGACACGCTTTGATGATTTCACGCAAGGCTTTAGGGTCCGTTCTATTTGCCCGATAAGCCTCTAACTTATAGTGCTTCAGTTCCGGCCGTTGAGTATGGTAGACTGCGAGGTCCTTCGAAGCTTCCAGAACTACAGTCAGGAACTCTGTACCACAGCGCCCCGTAGACAGGACAAATACAGGGGCGTAATCTCGATAAATCTCCGCTTCGATCGTGGAGTAATCTAAGTCCAAAGGATAGCGAGCGTAGCGTGAGGCGCTGTCTCGCAAGAAGCGCCGGTTTATCCCGTACCATTGTGCCAGCTTTCGTCCCGAATGGGCCAGCTTCTCTTTAACGGACAGTCGGTTGTTCATGCTCACCCTGCACGGCCTGAGGGCGGCGGTCTCCGCGCCTGCCAGTGCTCACTGACTTCGCCCATGGTAGCGATCCACGCGCGCGCCGATCGAGCACGCTCAACAATCGACACGTAAAGATCAACCGCCTCCGAGTATTCGGAAGGAGAGAAGGTTCTCTGATGCCAGTCCAGAACGATTAGACCTCCCGCAGCCGCGATCCGCTCTACTGCCGCTTCTGTCTTTTTCCTCACATCCGGGCTGTGCAAGCCAATCGTATCCATTACGGTGATGGGTAGCTCCAGGATCCCGCAATCGTCGGGATAGTATGGCAAAGTCCCGCGACTCGCGTCCCACACCTGATCTGTGTAACCAATGGTGGAGTCCACCTCGAGGCCCACTGCTCGCTGAAAGCGCAAGGTCTCGGGATTCCGAAGATTCAGGTAGTGCTGTCGGGTACTTCGAACACGCTTGCCGAGGATGTCCTCTAGTGTCTCTTTTTCCAACCGAAGTAGATCAATATCATCATAGGAGCGATAGGATCCGTGTAGGCCGACCTCCCATCCACCTCTGTCGAGCGTCTTGATCACATCTCGGACTTTCCTCGAGCCTATTTCATAGCGGCCCCAGTACTTTGGCCTAAAGCCTCGCGCACTCTCGTTCAGGAAGAGGAATGTAGATCGAGCACCGAGACGATCCTCCAACTCCATAATATGCTCGAAGTTCCAGTAGGGCTCGCGACCCTGGAGCCGCAGCCTGAGCGAATCGATTTGAGTCAAGATTCCTCTCAAGCCGCCAGCCAGGCCGTAGAAAAGGTAGTGATAGACCTTCTTCTCGATTCGGTCGACATCGTGCGTGAGGCAAACGGCGTATGGCGCTCGACCTGGCCAGGTCCCCTCGTCCACGCCCGTCCCCTCGCCGTTCTGCATCAGATCCGGCTGCCCTGTAGCTCTGCCCGCGCGATCCGTCGTCGCACGACGATAGAGGCAATGCTACCCAGGAACACGATCCAGCTCGTTGCGATTATCCGGTCGATGGTCCCTATCATGACACCCGTCACAGCTGCTTGCCCCAGGCTCGCAGCCGCGACTCCCGTAAGAGCTTCCCGGATCCCGATTGTTCCAGAAGGCACGATCGTGAGGACCGCAGAGACCCGTGTAATCCCCTGCATCACCATGGCGTGAGCCAGATCCAACCCATACCCCAGATACATGGAAATCATGAGAAATCTTATGCCGAGAACTAGATTTGAGAGTAGATCGAAGCCGAACCACATCACTACAGTTCCGGGGTGCGTCGCAATTTTACCAATTCCGGACTCAAGCGACTCCAGAAGATCCCTCTGAAACTTGCTCCGTCTCCCTCGGGCGCAGGCTCCCACGAGACCCGTCATGCGAACCAAATATCCGATGATTACGATCGCCATGGAGAACGCGATGTATCCAAGGAAGACGAGTTGCAGACTTCGGAGCGTACCGCTTATCAGATACAGAAAGGCCAATCCAAGTACGCCAGCAGCGAGGAATCCCGTAGCCTGGGTCATCGCAAAACCCAGCCCGTAGTTCATGTACTTCAGTCGAGCGACCTTCTTTAGGTATCGTGCACGCAATGCCGTTCCGAGGTTCAGCGGCAGAATGTTCAGGAAACTGCCCGACTCGACCAACAACAAAGCTTCCCACAGCGAAATCCGCGCGCCGAAGATCCCAACGCTGGTCAAGAGCTTCCCTGCAATCACTACATGGCCGACCAGAACCACGGCTGAGAGCACCACGACGGCCCCAACAGATAGGCTTCCTAGGCGGCCGAATTCATTTGAAAATTTGGAGAGGTACCAGACTAACCCACCAAGCCCGACAATGAAGATCAGCCAGTCGAAGACTAACCTGCTAGCTCGGCGAACAGAAACGCGGCCCTCGGGCTGACTGGTCACTCTCGCTTCCCAATCACCCGGGCGGGATTTCCGCCCACGATCGAGTACGGTTCTACATCCTTCGTTACAACCGCTCCAGCCCCAACAATCGACCCGCGTCCAATGACATTCACCCTTGGCAGGATCATTGCCCCAGCACAGATCCAAACATCGGTTTCAATCTTGAGGGGCGATGGCCTTTCCCCCTGCTCCCGCCAAGGCACGGACTTATCATGAATTTGGTGCTCGTGTGTAAACACCGCAGAACCGCGAGAGAATACGACGTTATCGGCAATATCTACGCCCCCGTAGCAGTCAATTGTTACACTCTTCTGAAACACGACCTTTCTACCCACCCGCAATGCGCTACTTGGGCGCTTGAGATTCACAAACCAGACGTCCTCCTCGACTTTGACGTCTCGAAACCCGAACGCCAACCTGTAGAACACCTGCCGAAGGGAAAACAGACCTGGGAAGGTAAACAGACGCGATGAGACGATCAGGCTCAGCCCGAGCTTGAGCTTCGGATGTCTTATCATCCAACGCTCCTTTTCACGCGAGTCTTCTTCGCCCAATTTGCACGAGGACCGCCTCTCATCATCATTATCAGCCTTACGATGTGGGCTCGGATTCAGCTACCACGCGGTAGATTCTCAGATCCCCAACAAACAGCTGGAATGATCCATAAAAGAGTCTATGAAGCAAAAACTCCGGCATGAAGTGTTTTAGCTTGAACTCTACCTCGAGTTTGAGGCTCGGATCCTGGTTCGAAAGAATCCTGCGATATGTGAGGGCGTACTCCGGCGTTGTCTTGATTAGCCATTCGGGTCTCCACGCAATTGGTCCATTCAGCTCGTTCGGAAACGCGGTATCGTACCAGTTCTCGCTCAGGATAAGGTAATCTGCTGCACCCAAATAGCGGTTCCCGTAGCGGAGATAGCTGTCTGGGTTGAAGAGACGCACCTGTTTCGCCGCTTTCGGCGGCACGACGTAATAGGTGGCGTAGAGTCTTGCATCACTATGTTTCGCGTACCACGGACGCACTTCTCTTCGCGGGTCATTTCGGTAGTTATATTCTGAATCGAGCGTCAACAGCGCAGGATAGATGAGAAACAATATGAGGAACAGCTTGCGCCTCGACCAGCCGGATTCCCAAAATCCATACGACGCCAGCAGCACCGTGACAGGAAATAGAGGCAGATAATACCGATAGTAGGTAATTGGTCCGAGCAGGAGCATGTACGCACCGTACACAGCAGCAGGAGCATGAGCTAGCCACAACGGCCGGCGCACGCGATCCGCTAACGCATGTTTGAGCCCCGTCCAGACGAAGAGGCAAGCGGGAAGCCCGAGCCCAACGATGTGGACCACAGGCAGGTTGACCGCATTGCGAATCCACCTTCGCCACGTCCCAATATTCGCGTAGCCCGTACCAAACCGGGTGGTTTCATTACCCCAGAACAAAGCTCTTCGACGACTGATGACCTCCATAATGTCGTCCCACCCCAATGCAACTGCGCCAACCGCAACCACTGCGACCACAACCGCGACACCGCGTACTGACCGTTTCTTAAAATCGAGCTGTGCGAGCACTCCTGCATACGCGAAAACAGCAAACACGTACCACTTGACCCATACGGCACAGATCAATGCCATCGGACTCAGGATCAAGGACCACTGTCTTGGTGATGCCACAACATAGGTAAGGATGGAAACGAGTAGATAAATGAAAAACACCTGCGAGGCGTCAACGGTACCAGAGTGAGATTGCGCTACGTGAAAGCTCGAAAGCGCAAGAAGCGCGCATGCGGTCCATGCGATCTCTGCGCGATTGGGCCAGGTCATAAGCGAGATTAAACCCAGCAGAACGACGGTGAGTGAGCCGAGTATAGCCGAGTAGACCCGCTGGATGACGATCAGCGGGCGACTTTGGCAGTATGACTTTTCCCACTGCCGTCCAGTGGGTGTACGAGGTGGCGCATAGCCTAACGCAGAGGCGATGGCGACAATCTGTTGACCGACAAAGGTCGGATACTTGAACGCACCAAGTGCCGCACGACAGGACCCCCCTTCATCATAATTGATTACCTGGAACGTACCGGGGCCATCCAGATTCGCCCCAAAGGTCAAGCTCCCGTACAGACGTGGCGCCAGAGCCAGCACGAAGAATGCGAAGAGGATCGGCACCCACTCTGGCCTAAAAGAGAATGGAATTGCAGGCTGCTCCTCGCCCTTGCGTACCTTCTTCTGCCGGCTCAAGTTCGCCTCCGCCGGGATACGGCGCTCGGGGCGTACCGAGACACCCTCAGCGCCCTTTGAGCTCCCGGTTCGCCTCCATATCAAACAGCATCGCGAATAAGATCGACTGGAAGCTAATGAAGGTGCAAAAGACAATCGTCAGCGCATTGATCGAGGGTATGCTGCCCTTGGCGGACCACACGGAAAAGAGGCGAATAATGAGTGGCACATCCACGAAAAACAGCGCGAAGCCAAAGGTGTAGAACAACACCAGCGGATGGAAATCACGGATTACGTACTTCTGTACCATTCGCCGAACGAACAATCGCATGATCAGGAACGATAATGAGAAAACGACACTCCGGATCTTGAGCCCGCTTCGTTCTCCGATTCCATAAATCGGATTCACCGGATAATCCGAGACCCGCATGTTGTAGATATTGAGGGTTACGAGAAAATCGTTCGGCATCCCATACCGTGGATAGATGTTTTCGAGCGGCAGTATCTGGAGCGCTTTCTTGTTCAAGGCCGTGAATCCACACTGAGAGTCCGTAACGTGCCAGTAGCCACTCGCGATCTTGGTCAAGAATGTGAGAACCATGTTGCCTAGATAACGGTGCCGGGGAATCCGATTCCAAGCCTCTCCGGTAACGAGACGGTTGCCCTTTGTGTAGTCCGCCCGATCCTCCACTAGTGGGTCAAGTAGAGTCGTCAGATCTGTAGGGTCCATCTGCGCATCTCCAGCCATCACTGCTGCAATATCGATGTCGTGGTCGCGACACCAAATGTACCCACTCGATATAGCGGCTCCCACACCTCGATTTTGAGGGTGTCGAATGAGATGAACACGGGGATCGTGGGTCATCATACCGTCTACGATTTTCGCGGTGTCGTCGATACTGCAATCATCTACTACGATGATGTGATCCACAAAATCGGGAATTGATCCGATAGTTTGGCCGATGAGCTTTTCCTCATTGTACGCAGGAACAACGACTCCGATGGTCCTTTCTCTATACATCGGACATTAATCTCTCATCTTCCAAGCGATACTTACGACCACACCGCGGACACGTCGTTCCACTACTGATGACCGGGAGAACTTGCCCGCACTCGCACACCCATCCTACGCGAGTAGCGGGGGCTCCCGTCATCAGAGCGTAGTCGAGGACATCCTTCGTTATCACAGCACCCGCACCGATCATCGCGTGCCTGCCGATGGTGTTACCGCATACAATCGTCGCGTTTGCTCCGATCGATGCACCTAGCTTCACCCGCGTCGGTCGATAGTGCTCAGAACCGCGCTGCGGATACTTCGCTCGCGGATCGGTGATATTAGTGAATACCATCGATGGACCGCAGAAAACGTAATCCTCAAGCGTCACGCCCTCGTACACGGATACGTTGTTCTGGATCTTGGCGTGGTCACCGATGACGACGTTTGCCCCGATACTGACGTTTTGGCCAATTGAGCATCCTTTCCCGATCCTGGCACCAGCCTGAATGTGGCTGAAGTGCCAGATCTTCGTCCCCTCGCCGATGTCAGCATTCTCATCCACGTAGCTCGAGGTGTGTACAAAGAATGGTTGATCCGCACGATGAGAGCGCGGGCCTGTCTCTCGCTCCGTACGCAGGCTTTTCGTAGCAAGCTCGAGGATGTCTAGAACCTCTATCGCATCACGAGCACCGGCGACCTCGATGGGGGCGCCCTCAGTGTGGTTGATGAAATACTCGAGCTCTTCCGCGAGCGGCATCCTCCGGTCGTAGGGGATCACCTCTGTGGGACCCTCTCGTTTAATCGGCTCTCCCTGGACCCAATCGATCCCCTTTTCGTAGAAGAAAAGCTCCTTGGCCTCGGATGCATCGTCAAAGGAGAGCATCCCCTTGGACCCGATCAGGACGAGTCGATGCTCCTTGTAGGGGTGAAGCCAGCTGACGAAGATGTGGCCCA
>Ga0255048_10002522_pt1 | contig 11612 bp, 21 predicted proteins | sample JV7_2_2_MG_FD_183619 | JGI IMG/M metagenome (GOLD analysis project Ga0255048, IMG submission 183619) | Seawater microbial communities from Jervis Inlet, British Columbia, Canada - JV7_2_2 | ecosystem: Environmental > Aquatic > Marine > Inlet | place: Canada: British Columbia | collected 2016-10-06
GGATTTGATACATGGCTATCAGGACAAAGGATTAGGTTGATGGGTCTCGACACATGGGAGAGCAGGACTAGAAATCTTGAGGTAAAAGCAAAAGGATTACTGGCTAAGGAGTTCACCAAACAGATGGTATCTGGGGCTGAGGAAATAACATTAGTGAGTCATGGGCGGGGGAAGTATGGAAGAATACTGGGTGAGTTAATTTGTGACAACGTGAACTTAAACAATGCACTTATTGAGAATGGTCACGCGGTTGTATATGATGGGGGAACTAAAACATTAGCAAGTTAGGAGCCGTGTATCGAATGGCTACTGGTTGTACTACTGCTGTTAATAATTATAGAATGGGGATTGGAGAAAGAAGATGACAAGACTAAATTTCGCAGGAACTCTAGATGGATTAACGTACTCTGGCTTTCCTGTAAGCGGAACTGTATCAAGTTTCTACGGAGTTTTAAGACCCGAACTTAGTTCAGGTAAGGGGCATTCGGGCAATGATATTGCAGCTCCTATTGGAACACCTGTGTACGCACCTATGGATGGAGTAGTTAATGATCAATTCACGACTGAAGAAACGGTCGCGTGGAGGAAAAATGTGGCGGCTATCTTTGGTAACTCTGTTTTCTTGCGTCACAATGACAGCACTGGTGGTCTTATTGGGTACACTTTATACGCTCATTTCAATGCCCCGCCAAGTGTCCGCCGCTCTCAACCCGTCAATGTCGGACAACAAATAGGAGAGATTGGCTCTACAGGGCAATCGACTGGACCTCATTTACACTGGGGCTGTACGGTAGCAGACAACCCGTACTTCTCTAGGTCAAAGGGATTGAACGATGCCTTTAAGTTTCTAGGGGAACCTTCAACTGATGGTATTAATGAACAGCAATTAGCCTTAATGGATCAAGTGCAAACATCTATGGATCAGATAGACGCTGCTCAGAGCGCATTAAAGGATGCGTTTGATTCTGCAATGGGGCTAGTAGATGATATGGAGAACTAATGAACGAAGAATATCGGGACATTTTAGAACGCGCTGCATCAACAGCAGTGCAAGCGGGCGTAGGAGTGACGGCTGGTATGAGCTTAGCCAATATAGACATGGATGCTATGGCTCTGATAGCTACGGTAGTAGTCAGTGCGTTTGCCAGCGTGGTCAAGTCAGGCGTAGCTCAGAGGCTAGTCGGCGACGACAGTGCTAGTCTAGTAACATTAAAGCGCGACCCAAAGACGGGTAGATTTATGAAAAAGGAGAAATAGAATGGCAAGCATTAATAAAAACGGTAAACGATTAAGCGCATCTGGTGTACCTGCTGTGTACCCACCAAAAGCTAAGCCCGCCGCAAAGAAACCTAAAGCTAAAGACTAACTAATGCTCTATCATGTAGACAGGCTACCCTCTAGCCTGTTTCCTGTGCTTAGTAGAGGGGGGTTGTACCTCCAATCCCCCCCTCTACTAAAAATCTGATATATTGTAATCAGTTGTTAACTGATGGTTCCTAAATTCCATCGCTTGCAATCCTTTCTGGTTGAATGTGGGGGGTGTCGCCACCGCGATAGTCAAAGATACCTACCCTCCACAATCAATCAGTTACTCCACTGATTGCAGAACGAAGCTACATTACAGTACTTAAGACATCTACGTGGTTCACCTACGCGAGTCTCGACATAATGTTCTGCACGAGTCTTACCGTTAGAGTTCATCCATGCAGTAGCTACTTCCTGAGAGAGAAATTTATTTCCATTCTCATCTGTCGCACGTACTGCACTCTTACGTCCTTGCTTCATAACCGCATAGGTTGTGGGTTCTTCCCATCTTTCAATGGGTAGGCATAGAGGTAAGTTAGTATCGGATTCTTCAGATGCACTAGCATGTAGATTGACACGCCACTCTAAGTATTCTTGCGCCTTTGCTGCTGACCACAACGGTATATCTACACGCTGCGCTCTGTCTTTAGGGTAATCTTTCTCACGGGTAGATCTGGCTTCAGACCAATCACGGAACAGATACACAATCTCTAGCCCATTAACTACCCAACCATTCTCTCTAGCTAGGTGAGCATAGATGTTAAGTTGCTGCTCTCGTTCTTCCTTGATACCCATGACTACTTCCCATGTGGACACGCGCTTGTAATCCTGTATGATTCCACGCTTCACATCGTAATAGTCGATAGCACCTGAGATAGTGTATATACCTACCTGTACTTCAAGACGTTTCTCAATCAAGCCTACGTCCTCTGAGACTTCGGCTTGTTCCAGTAATGAGTGCACTGCCTTGCCATCAAACTGATAGAGCAGGTCAGCACAGTCTACTGTGATGTCCTCATAGTGTCGCTTTGTAAGCTGCTTCACACGGGGTGAATCTATGAGTTCTGTTGCACTAAAGTCAGCACTACCCTTTGAGTAATTATCTGACGCTAGTACTTCTACTATTGGCTGTGGTAAATTCAGCCTGTTTGTTACCTTCATATGTATATCCTTTCTGTACATATTTTATCCTGTATTGTCGGGATGGAAGGACGCGAGAGGTACAGTAAGGTCGGTAGGTAAGGGGGTGGAAGGAAACGTGCCGTTGAGACCCGTCGGGATGGAAGGAGGTGAGAGGTGTAGGTGCGTCGCATGGTTTTGATGCAAGCTGTCGTGCGTAGGTGCGTCGTAGCGAGGGGTGTCGGGCAGGATTGGTGGGGTCGGTCAAGTCGTTGCGTGTCGTAATGAGAGGTCTCGGCTGGTCGGACGGTAGTGTACAGAACGGTAGTGTTATGTCGGTTAGCTTTGTTGCGTTATGTAGTGTCGAAATGAGCGGAAGAGTGTCGGGGAGTTATGACGAGTCGGTCGGTCGTGGCTAGAGTGGTGGCGGATTGGCGAGGTGGGTCGGATGGTCGGTTGGTAAGTACTGTGGCGAGTTGATGAGTACAGTCGGTGAGTAATGTTCCGTGAGGGCAGGGGTCGGATAGTCGGTGTGAGTGGCGAGGGGTCGGATGGTCGGCAAGTAGTGAGAAGGAGCGAAAAGAGCGGTCGGAACGTGTAGTTATGAGACGTGTAGGCGAGAGACGTTGTGGGTAGTCGGCCCGTCGAGTTCTGTTCGGTGGTGTTATGTCGGTAAGGTTTGGCCTGACCTGTGAGGGGCGCGTACCGAATAGTCGGTTGGTTGTGATTAGGGGAATGCCGTCTCGTGCAGTCTAGTTCCGTCCTGTCGATCCGTAGTGTGTGGTGCGGTCTCGTTCCGTCGGCGCGTGGTGTCGGGTGGTGTTTAGTCTAGTCTTGTCGGTATGTTTTGTTCAGGTATATCCCGTGCAGGTAGGTCGCACTGTTTTGATCAGAAAAGTTTTGGTGCGTATAGTCGGTATGGAGAGGGGGGTATGCCCCCTCCCCATTATGTTAGGACTTAGCTGCTTCTAGCACCACCTTCTCTGCTTCGGCGACGATACCAGATGTCTCTGGTACATCATCTATACTCACTGGTTCAAGTGCCAAAGCATCAAAGCGACCATGTTGCATAGAGCGCATAGCTCCGATGCCCTGTTCTTCCATACAAGTCAGCAGTTCTCCGTACTGGTCAAGTGTCAACGCAGGTTGTCCACCCTTAGCGTTTAGCTGTTGTCCAGTCTGAAGTACCTTCAACTCCTTAATGTGGAATGTTAAGGTTGGTCGATATGCATACTCAGAGTAGCCTAATGTACTACGTGGACCTTGTGGTCCAGTTACGTGACCTATTACAGTCTCGATACCATCAGGTTCCTGTATCCCTAGATACACCTTGTCCTCTATGACCATCAGGCGTTCTGAGATAAAGCTCTTGAATCCTTTCTTCGTAGGACCAGTACGTACACCACCCCATAGAATGTTTGTAGATTCTTTGAGAGCGGCTTTCAGTTGTCGCCCTTCTATATACAAACCATGCTCATCAAACTTGAACCCGTTTGTATTCTTGACGGCAGCGAGGTCACTTGATGCATCGTTCTGCATGTCAATGAGTCGCTCTAATCCCTTCTCATCATTGTATTCCTCACGCTTTTTTAGGTCATAGCCTAGCTCAAGCAATGTGTTATACAGCTGTTGTTTGGTTTCTTCCTCATTGGAAGTTCCCATTTTTGTTTTTAACCAACCCTCAATAATCTTCGGGTCTTTTGGTACACCACCCATGAGCTTCTCACGTAATGAGATAGTTACCCTGTAGTGGTTCCAAATGTTTGCCTTCTTCGCGAATATACCTGCCATTGTTTTAGTCTTCCTTTCTTGTGACTAATTCGTTTAGTTCGTCGAGATCTTCTTCACTAGCAATATCAGATACTACTTGTGAATCATCCATCTTCCTTGCGAGAGCTTCCCAGAACATTGCATACCTACTGTGTAGGTCACCACGTTCTCGTCGTAACTCTGCTGCTGAATAGACATCGGCCTTAGTCATTTCACTAATGCGTTTGTACCTATCCCCAATCCATTCCATACCACCCATACGAGAGTGGCGCATCTTTTCTATGCGGTCTACCATCTTGCTTGCCGTGATAGCTCTGTCACCGTACACAGTTTTCTGTCCTGCTCTACGCTGTTTACCTATAAGGCTTACTACTTCACCATATATAGCTCGGTCGAACACATCATCTTTAAGAGATGTCCACCAATCTGCGCCACCATAGGTAGCAATTAATTCTTTAGCAAGGTCAGGTGCATACACCTCATCTCGCTCATTCAGTATCCCTCTGACTAGGGATCTCAGGGTCTCCAGACCCACTCCGTTCGTTGCCATCACATAATCCTTTCTGTGTATCTGTGATTTCTGTAATCAAAAAGAACCGAGACTTAGCTCCGCTAGTCCAGACCTTAATGACTCCCCCTGCTATCTTCCTCGATTCTTCAGCCGCCAGTTCGAGTTGCTTATATGCCCCCTCCAACCAGTTGGGTACTGATTGTTGAGTTGACTTAATCTCGTAAACTGTATCCACCGTTTCGACATCTGTGTGCGGTCGGGATTTGTCGAGGTTTCTTTTCCCTCCGACGATGGCTGCGGCTCTACGTTCATACTCCTTTCCTCTCCTTCGGTTATTCCGATTAATCTTTTTGCGCTTTGGCACAAACTCAGATTCTTTATCGACTTCTTTATTTTTGTGGTATCCCATACTTACTCCCATGCATGTACTACCAGACCTAACTGATGTGATTCTTTTGGATGCTCCGTAACCCACGTATGGCATGGACGGCATAAACAACGCAGATTATCTACGTCTAGGATGCTGCCTCCACGCCCCCGTGTTTTTACCTCATGCACATCCACGCTCCTGTTACTGCACACTCCTTTTATGCCAGCTTCACATTTAGTACGGGTACTAAGCAATTCAGAAACTATTTTTCTTCGTTCCTTATACTTCACCTCAGTTTTCTTAGACCGAGGACGAAGTTTACCTGTCCTTTTTAACGGAGACCTTTTCATATACACCTCTATTTACTGTTGAGTTAAGCCTTAAAGCGAAACTCACACAGTCAATACACTACGTTTGACCGTAAGTGTTGGTACTATTATACTCGATAGTAGTCGTATCGAGGTAGACCCAACACTTAGAAGCTACTTTGCTGCACACTACGTTCATATCCTTTGTCATAATCAACCGCCGTTGGCGCTGATGATTGATGCAAACTGGTCAGTCCGTATATCTGTTCCTTACCATCACGTTCAAGTGCTACAAACTCAGGGTTGCCTGAGAGTAGACCGCTTGCTGTGCTCCTATGAATGGACATCGACGCTGAAATATCTTTCACTGTTGACGGTCCGTTTTCACGTAGGAACTCTATGACTTTCTCCTTACGTGAAGTAGCGAACTCAGTCAGCTCTAAGAACTCACCGTCGTATGCTTCACGCATAGTGTGTATGCCATAGTCATCAAACTCCAGTGCCCAAATAGGTAGCTTCACCTTTGGGATGTCATTTGCCTTTGTGATTTGCATAGCAACGCCAAGTTTATTATGTTGGTACTGCTCTTCAGTTGTCAGTTGGCATACTACGTCAGCACTTGCCAAGAACATTTGAGAACCAAACACAGTCTCGGTATTACTCTTAGGTGTATGAGCTATCCCTAGCCATGACACACCTAGCGAGTTCATGTGATCCATGATGGCGTTCGCATCTTCATCGTTAGTGAGTCCCAATCCTGCACGACTGATACTATCTAGTATCACTAGCTCAGCATTGTGATGCTCAATACTTTTCTCGATGCTGTTTTTCACACGTTCCAGTGTCCAACCTTTGCGGTTAATCATCAGTGGTTCTTGATTGTACTCAAGCCCCAATGCCCTGTTAACCGAACGCATTCTACGTACAACCCCATCTTCATCTCGTTCGAGATTTACAAAGATGACATTACGTTGACCACGTACATCAAATACATACTCGATGTTGTGTTGGATACTTTGCGCGAGCATCATAGTAAACCATGACTTACCCTTCGCAGGTTCTCCATAGATGATTGTTCCTGCACCATTAGCTAACAAGAATGGATTGACTATGTACTCTGGTAAAGAGAGTTCACCTTCAATGTTCACCCAAGTAGCTAGGGTAGATGCACTGTTCGCATCCCATAGACCAAGACAAAACTCATCGAACCTATGGTTCAGTGCGGCTGCACTAATCAACTCAATTTTTCCAGTGTTGAGTTGCTTATGTGCCTTGTTAGCCATGCGTTGTCTAGGGTCTAGACGGCTCAGGTTAAACTGGTCGGCTGCCAAGAGTACATTATTTATAAGTATCTGTACCTCAGCATGTGCGCCTGTCTTCTCCAGTCTAATCTTCTCGGCTCTAAACTTGAGTAAGGCTTCGCCTCCTTCAAGTTCTTCCGTGTACGACAACCCATCAGGGAATTTTTCGTACTCTATTTTCTCCACCATTCAGTGTCCTCACTCTCTTGTATGGGGATTCCTATGTCATGGTTGTCATCTTTGTCATCCACTACCACAGAAACCTCTTGTGTTTTACATATACAGGGTGTGTATGTTTCAGCAAGAAACTCGCTAGACCCATCAGTCCAGACAAAGCGATAACAACCACTACATTCATACTCATACCTAGCAAGCTCAGGTAGGTGAGCAATCCGTTCTCGTCGTTCTCGTAATCCTTTTTGTAACAGAGACTCCACAGGTTTACAACATTCGTTGTTGTTTAGATGGTTGTGGCACACTGTAGTACACATACTTACCCTTTCGTACACGTTCTAGTTCACCACTCTCAGCCATTGACCTAGCTACTCGGTCAGCAGACGTGCCAAGCCAACCCCAAAATGTATCTACCTTTTGTAGATCCCATGATGGGACAGGCTCAGCAGACTGAGACACAACTTTGAGAATAATCTCTCGTTGCGTTCTCATTATGACTTGACCTGACTTTTCCAGTTACAGAACTTGAGCATCTTGACGGTTCCGTCAGGGTACTCCATCCGTACTGGTGGATTGTTTGGGTTGGTACAAAATGTACCACCATACTGACTAGGCTTCGGGTCACGGTCGGGATGATCGGGACATCGTTCCTCACCACCAAGAGCTACCGCTTCTTGTACCAAGTGGCCGCTTTCGACCTGTGGTGCAACAGCTTGTGCATCTTGCTGGGTTACTATCTCTTGCGTTACTGCCTGAGCTGCTTGAATTTCATCAAACGCCTGAGTGTATGCAATGTGCCATGACAACGCAGTAGCTATACCACCATCAGGGTCACTCGCATCCAATGTAATTTGTGAGTATGGAATACCATCAATCCCAAAGGTAATTGTATTTACTTTAGGTTCAATCTGTTCAGTCATTCGTTAGCCTTTCTTCGCTAGTTCATCAAGTTCCTGAACGTTTATAATCCAGTCGCCTTCTGTATTTTTAGTCGCTGCAATTTTCTTTTCGTTTATCCAGTGGTACACAGCAGTTCGTGTGACTCCACATAACAGAGCGACATTGCCTAGTGTTAGACTTCCGCCATTGTAGTTATCCAAAATCTTTTGCCACTTATCCAGACTAGAATTGAGCATCAGGTCTCTATTTACAGAGTACCGTTCTCTCCATCCATGTCCTGCTACAGGTGCATGTAGGTCTACACCTACGACTGCTCCGTTATATGTATCACTCAACCACACATCAAAACTCTTTTCAAAGAGTTCAATGATGTCAGCTATCTCCATCTCTACAGGTAGCACTACATCTAACTTTAGTTTGTGTAGGACTCTAGTCATTCGTAATCCCCTTATCTCTGATGGTTATCCACCATCTATTTCCATCACTTACCTGACTCCATACCTCTGCTGAACTGCTAATTTCTTGCGCGGCTATACGCAATACATCTAACAGTTCACCTACAGTAGGGCAGTTTAGATGTACTGATAGATACCTATCGCCACTCTCCACTTCCTCCATTGGCTCAAAATTTATGTCGTAAACAACACGCTTCTGAGTCGTTGAGTTAATGCTAATCTCCATATGCATCTCCTTTCAAGAGTTCTTCAACAGCGTCGATAGCTGCCTCAGTGTTCACTGTTTGCTCATGAGTAATTCGCCTACGCTTTTCTTCTAATCTGTCGCTTCTCGTTCTGATAATGCGACTAGAAAATTTCAAGCTGCAAGCAATCATGCGTAGCCTCTGAGCTCGCAAAGGATTAAGCCAAAAGTTTTTATCCTCATCAGATATATCTGACGGTAGAACTACAGTGAGTCCTGACCCATCGACAAGGCGTAGCCTTCCGTGTGGTACAAGGTTCTCCCATATAGCCCAATGATCCTTTTGTCTGCTCAGTCCTTTACTCACCCCATGAGATATCGCTTCTCTCGGCGTAAACCCTATACCCCACACGCCCGTGCCTACACATATGTATGGTGAAGTTTTATCTTCACTCGTATGCGTATCATCGTCATGGAATACAGGCCATGTTCTATCTTTCATTCGCACCCCTTTCTGGATACCATTCTTCATCTGCATTTTCATACCATTCGCTTAACAGCGACTTTAGATCTGGGTCAGTGATGTCATCGCATGTACACACGGGGTCTTGATTCCCGTCGTATGGTGTACCGCATTCTTCACAGTCCCATCTCCCTGCTAATTGCATTAGCAATCCCTTCTCCAACAGTTGAGTGTTGGTAGAGAGACTAAAACACGGTGCTCGTTGGCATACAACTACGCTGCTTTAGCCTCTTTACCAGCTCTCAACTACTACCCCCTCTCCACTACTCTCTTTACAAAGAGTAGTAGAGGGGTAGTAGTTGGTTTATCGAACTGGCACTAAATCGTTGAGATACTTTCCTGCGAAAGTCTCTACCTCATGTCGCCTGTCGCTGTTCATATTACGGGCAGTGGCAGTCATCGACTGCACCATTCCGAATACTGTTTGCTGCGCCTGTGCTAACTCATACAAGATGTTGGTCGACTCAGCTTCCGTAAAGAACTTAGTTCTTTGTAGAATTTTAACTGGCTCGTCAGCTAATGCTTGCTCATTAGCATTCTCAAGCTGTGTTTTCCATGTGTTAAACATCTTGTCACTAAGACAACCATCAATCGCATCTTCAGCTTCGCTGAGAATTACTTCTGATTGTTTCAGGATTGTACGGCTAGACAACTGACCTAATGGTAAGTCAGAACCTCTATGTACCTTATGCATAGCACCCTGTTTAATCTCTGTAGTTCCCATGATTAAGCCATTAGTACAAGCCCATCTAAACAAGAACGGCTTCACATCTACAGCTCCCATGCCTACCTCAGAGTTGCTTACTCTGAATCCGAACGTATGTGTATCCCCGTTGTTATTTAAGTCAACGGTTCGGTTCGGCATTAAGTATGTAAGCCTCATGTGAGTATCAGATACATCAAACCTATGTGGAAAAGCTCCTACTGTAGTCGCTTTTCGTAGCGTCGTTAACGCTACGTCGTAGTTGTTTACGATCTTGTATCGAGAACTCAGAAAAGATCGTAAGAAATCTTTTCTGGTTCTTAAGAGATACGAAGCGTTGTCTTCCTTTTGTTTTAACCAATGGTTTACATTGGTAGCCCATAATTCTGGTGCTGTAAGCAGTTTTCTTCCATAGTGGAGACCGATATCAGTACCAGTTTGGAAGATTTGATTATGTGCATGGTCTTGTATGTGAACTAGGAAACGAGACTCATCTCCGATCCCTAAGTCAACATTTATTAGAGGCTCTTGAGCCTCTCCAATTTGCCCCACCTGAGCAGTAATTGAACGAGATGGTACTACCATATCGACACAACTCTGCTGAAAATCTGCCAAATCTGTTATTCGTTCGGTGATTTGTGGGACTGTCATTACGTAGTCCTGTGCTGTTGTCATTTGTAATCCTTTCAAGATTAACTATACACTATGAGAAAGTTAAGTGCAAGTATGCCATGTAAATGACACACTTACACTTAAGTCCCTGCTATGCCTTGATAGGGTCAAGGCCATTAGCTGTGCCAAAAGCTGCTAGTATTTCTAGCAGTTGCTTCTGGTTTTCCTCATCAAAGACGGCTCCCTCATCTGCCTCAACTACAGGAGCAGTAGTCTCCTGTACTTCTTGCCATGCGGCTCTAGCCTCAGCAATGTTTTCTGCAATGCTGTTCGGCCTTTCAACAGACTCCATTGAGTCTGTAAGCTGAACCACAATCGGTTCGCCATCAGGAGCTATAAGCTCCTTGTCTCCAACCCGAAACTTTTTCTCAGCCTCAGCTGTAGCTGCGGCTACACCTGCTGCAAAGCCTCTGTTGAACCACACTGAACGAACCATCTTTGGTCTGTTCATAGGTGTGTGGGCATTTATGTTTTTGTGAGCTGCTTTCGCTGCTGCCTTCAACATTTTTCCTACGGTTTCTGTACTAAAATCCACTCTGTTTGCCATTGTTTACAATCCTTTCAAAAATTGTGTTTGTTTTAACCCTGAGTCAGTTCCTTTACCATTACATCAAGTTCATCTAGATTAAGTTTCGGATCTGTGTAGCTCACACCATCAGGTGTCTCTTTGTATCCGTAAAGATTTACTAGTTGATTGACTATCGTTTTGTAATCACTCGGCCCTCCTTTCATTAATTCCACTGCTGATTGATCCGCTATTGACCTAAGTGTTTGATAGTGCCTTTCATCACCACCAAACCATAAAGCTATGTTCCAAGTTTCATAATTTGACCATCCGTTATAGCTCTCATCCATCGCTTTTTCCTTTCTCTTACTCTCTTTACTCTTTTCTCTGCTCTCTCTGCCGAGAGCAGAAAAGAGTTAGAGAGTAGTTACTGCTCCAAATCGTTCCGAATAAACTCGCTGACCAGCCCTATCAGAGATAGGGCAATTATTGGGAATAATATAAGGGCAATCATGCCTGAGCCGCCTTTACATACCTGACTTCCTCGTGATTGAATGTAGCTCTACACTCTGTGCATAGGTGGTAGATGTTTTGTGGATCGATATCTTCTTGACGAATATCACTTAATTGCCCGTTGACTTCACCAACTAAATCGTTAATTTCAGTTCTTGCGTCACTGATATATGTTTCTGCCTCATCACTACCATCATATTTACTAACAGTAATTTTTACTTCATCACCACTATCATGCCAATCAACATCATAATCACCACCACCAAGAACATCTTCTATAGAGTCTATTGTTCCTTCTA
>Ga0255048_10002524_pt1 | contig 11609 bp, 23 predicted proteins | sample JV7_2_2_MG_FD_183619 | JGI IMG/M metagenome (GOLD analysis project Ga0255048, IMG submission 183619) | Seawater microbial communities from Jervis Inlet, British Columbia, Canada - JV7_2_2 | ecosystem: Environmental > Aquatic > Marine > Inlet | place: Canada: British Columbia | collected 2016-10-06
TGGGTTGCCCCAAGAACAGGACGAGTAGGTATATTACGTGCATCGCTCGTATACCTCCGTGATCTCATCCTCAAACTCTAGGTCATCCATGTAGTCGTCGGGCTCCGTGATCAGGAACTCCTGCGTGTCATCTTCATGGGCCGCGTACTCCTCGAACAGGTCCAGCTCAATATCGAGCTTCCAGGGCTGCGGCGAAGGGTTGGGTGGCCGGAAGTGTTTGATCGTGTCACTCATACTCGTTGAACTCTACGTAGGTTGGGCTGTCACTCAGCTCGGAACTAAGCAGCGTCTCCAGTTGGTTCAGAACCTCCATCATTGGTCGGTCCGTCGTTGGAATCTTTCTTGTTGCCGCTAGCTCGCTTAGGAGCTGCGCTTCCTTTCTTACTCTTCTTCTGATTCCCTGCACTCTTCGGAGCTGGTTTGCTCGTTGCGGCCACCTTGGTAGTGCCATCTTTGTCTCCCCAATCTGTTTCTTGTTCGATGGTGTCGAGCATCTGGTAGATGTCCGCAATCTCTTTGTCGTAGCCCGCCCGGTCTTGCCGGTTCGCAGCAGTCAATGCAGCGTGACAGTGCTTGCCCATCAGCTCGCCGAAGCGGGGGCCGATGACGTTTCGTTTTCCTGTATTGAATCCCATGATCCTCCTAGGGTAGCATTACCTGTGTTCGTTGTCAATACGCAAATGTATATTGGCTCGCAAGTGTGCGAGATACTTACGGATTTGGCTGCGCGGGACCTCCAGGTCCTCGGCAATGTCGCGCTCGCTCTCGCCCTGCGAGTGTAGTTGCCACGCGTAGCACACGACGTCGGGTAGCGCGCCCTCACGGAAAGCCTGAGCCGCGAGTAGTGCAGCGTGATGGTAGTAGCGCGCCTTCGCGCCCGTGTTGAACTGCAGGTCCGCGTTGTCGCTGCCTGCGACCTCGTCGAACTCACGTGGTGCTCGGTCGCCCTTGAGTCCGTGGTCTACGCTGGCCTTGTTGGCTAGCGATCGGAGTGACACGGTCGACGTGGGCCCGCGCAGTAGGTGTCCGTCTACTCCGCCCTCGATGTCCTCGAAGCCAGAGTCGGCCGCCTTTCCGTACCACTCTTCCTGCAGCTTGCGGAAGTCGCGACCCTCGAAGAATCTTTTCTCAGTCACCACCACACCCGCGTGTAGTGTTCGCCATCCCATAGGTAGTACACCACTCGCTGGTTGATGCGCTCCCACATGAATAATGGTAGTTGCTCGTACATCACCATCTCTCCCACACGTGAATGGTTCCCACGAAGCGTCGGATGTCGTCGGAGGTTGCGCCCTCTCCCTTGCTCCAGTGGATCAGCTTGTGCATTTCCGTAAACTCAAACAGCTGCTTGGGCTGCGTGATCTTCTGCTCATCCGTGAAGGCGATGTCCGTGCCGACGAAGAACGCCCGGTGTCTGCGCGACTGCGTGCTGCGCTTCGAGGGCGTGTCGATCAGCTTGACCTCTTCCAGGTCAGCCAAGGCCTCCGCACGCTGCATGTCGTAGGGTGCTCGGTGCATCACTTCACCTCTGCCCAGGTCGCCCCGGTCTTAGGATCCGCGATGATCGGAACCTTGAGGCCGAGCCTCGGGCCCGCTGACTGTAGAGAGCGTCTCAGCAGCTTACGAGCGGGCTCGCCCATTCCCTTTGGGTGCTGCGTTAGGGCATCATCGTGAACCGTTGTCACGAGACTAAACTTTGGGTACTGTTTGGGGGCCTCCGCTACACGCGCCCGGTACTCGTTCGTGCCGAGCACAAGTAGATCGCGGGCGCCACCCTGAATCAGGTAGTTGACGACGAGTCGCTCTCCTCGCCCACGGACTGACCATTCTAAGCCGGTCGCGGAGGGCTTCTTCCCGCGCCTCTTGCAGCCGGCTCGGTACTTCTTCGCTAGGCGCTGGTACTCCACCGGGTCCACCCTCTTGAGGTAGTCGGGGTTCAGCTCCGGGAAGTAGCGTATCCTCCCCGCTAGCGTCTTGCACCAGGGGTTCGTCCCCCTCCCCCGCACAACTTTCAGGACGTGCTGGCGCCATATCTCTACTTCCGGGTACTCCGCGTGGAGCGCGTCGATCTTCCGCTTGGCTTCGGAGCCCGAGCAGCCGAGGTCCTCCGCCAGCTTGTCTGGGCCACCCCCGTAGAGGAGGAAGCCGAAGTTGACGGTCTTGGCGTTGGCTCGGGTGATGCCCATTGCGTCCGCCGTCCGCTGGTGCAGGTCAGCGCCATCCATGAAGGCAGCGAGCAAGGACTCGCCACAATACTCTGCGAAGTAGCGCAGCTCCACCTGACTGTAGTCGGCGCTTGTAAACTCCATGCCTGGCTCGGGAATGAAGCACTCTCGCACGGATTTCGCCCATGACCCGTGCGCGGGCTGATTCTGTATGTTTGGGTTCGCGGAGGCCAATCGGCCAGTCACAGTGCCGAAGTGGTACAGGTCCGGGTGTAGCTTTCCGTCCCGCCATTGCGTGGCCTCCTCGATAAGTCCATCCGTATAGGTAGTGACTATCTTCGCGACCTCCTGGTAGTCCAGGCGTAGCCGCGCAAGCTTCTGTCCGTCGGGCGTGGCGTTGATCTCGTTCCATTCCATGGCCTTCCCGCTAGTGCTGAAGGATCCCCCGTCCGTCATGCCGTGGGGCACCCACGTGCCCATCTCGAACAGCTCCTGCAACTGCTTGGCGCTGGTGATGCTGATGTCGGGAACTATCTTTTCCCAATCGCGACGAATCCTGTTCTGGTCCTTCATCGCCTGGTAGCGCAGTCCCCGGAGCTTCCCCTTGTCGAGGCGCATGCCAGCGAGCTTCATGTCAGCGAGGGAGTGCGTGAAGGCGCTCTCCTCCGCCAGCCAGGCCCACTCGTCGTCAGTCAGCAGCTCCCGGTAGTGCAGGCCGAGTTGCAGAGTGTTCAGGGCGTCGTGCCCCGCGTAGATCTTGACGGCGTCACCAGTCTTGTGGCTGATGCTCGGGTCATACTCCGGGCTCTTACGGTCCAGTATCTCCAGAGCCAAGGGCTTCAGTCCGATGCCTTTGTTCTTCCCGGTGTGAAGCCACGCAGCGATCATGGTACACAGGAGACCCGGCAGGGGGTACCCGATCTGCGTCATGGGCTGGTGGTCGAACTTTGCGTTGTGTGCGAACACGCGGTGGTCGGCGGCGTGCGTCTGCAGGCGGGTGCAGATCTCATGCAGCTGCAGGAACGTCGCGTTGTTCCCCTTGTGGCGGAAAGGGATATAGTAGGCCTTCCCGTCCTCGAAGGCGAGGCTGATCCCCAGCAGGGCTGCATAACTGATGTTGACAAAGTCCCGTCCACGTAGCAAGGGACCTGCCACTTCCGTGTCGAACCCGATGTACCCCGTGGTCTTGTCGAGCTTGCGACACAGCGTCTCCACCTTCAGGGGGGTGTTGACCAGCGTCACCTTGATGGGCGCCTCGTCTACAGCGTCCGGTACGATGGCCGGTAGCACGTCCCGCTCTTCTGGCTCGTCGTCAACGAGGAACGGGGTGGGGGAGACCGTAATGAGCCTCATGGGCCGAAGCCCTTGCCTTTCTGCCACGCCAAAAGGGCCGCGTGGTGAAGTCGATTGCAGAAGATCAAGCCGCTTTCGTGTCTGTAGGGAGCCGCCTTGTCTTGGCGCAGCTCCATGTCACACCAGGCGCAGTATCCGTAGATGTTGTAGCGCTCCCGGAACTCATTGGGGTCCCGCCCAGCGGAAATGAACGCCTGTGCTCGTGCGCGCTCTGCCTCACCATCAGGGTCATCCTCCCCATGGTAGTAGGTGTTCTTGAGGGTGCGGGCTAGCGTCCCCTCGTCATCGCCCGCGATCCGATCGCCAGCGTAGTTTGGGCAGAGCTGCGATTCGTCTGCAGCAAGTCTGGCTCCACGCGCCAGGGGAGCCCCGTGCTCCTCAAGGGCTTCTTGCAGCAGCGCGAGAGCCCGCCACGCGACTTTGACGTCGTGTAGAATACCATCCTCGTCGTCAAGGGTCCCACGTTCAAGAAGGTGGCGCACGATGCAGTCAGCGTGGTCGGCGCTCTTGCCGCGAGCGTGGTGCATCGGCTCTCCCGGGTTGTGCTTGTCATTGCCGGCTCTTGACAGCTTCGCAACTTCGGCCAACGCCGCGGGGAAGTAATCGAGAACACCCCGGGCGAGAGGCACGTCCTTGCGGTCTTTCGAGGCGGTCGGTAGTACGTGATCACCCATGTTCACTTTCTCTGTTTGTTCAATAATAATGTACACTTACGAATGGTGGACGTTGGAGGAGTCGAACCTCCGCGGGCCTACCTAGAATCTACCCCGTCCAGTCTGCAGGTCCCCGCGCGGGGCCAGGCTCTTAGTCCTTCGCCTTCGGGCTGCGCTCGATGGCATGCCAGAAGGTGATGTTGATGAATGACTCCGTCATGTCCACCAAGATCTCTTCACCGTCGGGTGCGAGGAACTTGCAGGCTACGAGCTTCGCACGCTCTGGGTAGTCGTCCTCACCCGTGTTGCCTGTCTCGATCTCGATGATCGCACCCGCAGAGCCGGGGTAGTTTTCCGTGTCCGCGAGCAGGACACCAAAGTTGTCATACTCGTACTGGTCCGTCTCTTCATTCTTGGTCGCTAGACTCAGCGACGCCACGCGTGTTTTCTTTCCCATCAGAACTTCTCCGCTCTCTTGATTCCTGTTGTTTTCTTGGCGGCCGGCGGCGTCTTTGCCTTCGGCGTACTCTTCTTCTTGGCGCGGGGCTTACCCTTCGCCTTCGGTGTGGTGGGCGCGTCCCCTGCGGGGTCGCCCTCGGGGTCGTCGCCCCAGCTGATCAGGAAGGCGTTGGTCAGGCAATACTTGATCGCTGCCGTATTCGCCTTCATGACTGCCTTGTCGCCAAGGTCAGTGCTTTGCCCGATGCCCTCGACTGTGATCTCTTCCCGCTGCACGTTGGTCGAGCCGTCTTCCTTGCTCACGCTGACTAGGTCCTGCGTGAACGTGAGGGACAGCTTCACAACCGCATCGCTGCGGAAGTTCTGCTTGGTGAAGACCTTGTCGTCTCGGGTCTTCCCGGACGTCTCGTAGTGAGTCACATTGAAGTGCTCAAGGGTAGCCTTGCTGGAGATAGCGATGCCACGAGCGGAAAGCTCCGCGTTCACCTTCTTCAGTACGGCCTCCGCGCTTGCGTACTTGTACGACTGCGCTTGGTTCTTGCCATCCTTCTGGATGTAGCCGACGGCTCCCATGACCTCAGCTAGTTGTTGTCTCAGTAGTTTCATGTGTCCCATTCTAGCACGCTTCGCCGAAGGCGTCAAGCGCTTCTTGATTCAGTTGGTCCATAACCTTCAGCCAGGAGGGCTCAGGTCGAATGACGTAGGCGCGTTGGTCCCAATACTGGCGCCACTTCTGGGTGTCCCCCCTCTTGATGCACTCCGCCGTGATGATGGCGTAGGGGGCTTCGACGATCGCCAGCTGCGTCTGCACCTGGGTCCAGTAGTAGTCGGGGCACTTCTTCTGCCACTTGACGCTCGTGCTCTTCTTGATCTCCAGGAGGAAGTCGGAGTCCTCCTCGTAGATCACGTTGTTGAGGAACGGGAAGAGGGAGCGGTCGTGGCTGGCCTCCGGGTAGATCTCCACCCCGGTCTGCAGCGAGTGGGGGTAGCCCCAACCGTCGATGCTCGCACCCAGCATCGGCCAGCGGTCATTGACGTAGAAGCCATTCTCAGGCAACACACTGCACCCAGCGGCGTGCCCAAACTTGCGCATGATATTCTCTTCATCGAAGCTACCGTGCCACATACTCGTGGTGGGCTCGTCGCCGAAGACCTTTTCCCCACCCTGCTTCACGAAGATGACGTCGTCGCGACGGTCCTCCCACCAATCTGTCTCTTTGGTGAACTCCTCCCGCCAGGTGAAAACCTCGGAGGAGCTGAGGTATCCGCGGCGTACTTCGAGCCAGTGGTCGAAGTCTTCCTTCGCATCAGCGAGTTTAGAGACTGTCACACGCAGCCTTCAGAAGCGCAATCGCCTCAACTAGCTTTCCCTTGGGGGAGATTATGTCTTGGTCTTTCTCCACAAACTCCCAATCATCAGCAAGCGCTTCAAACAGTGGAAACTCCTCGCCGGCCTCACTCTCGATTCCCGCAACCACCAAAGTACAGTACCCAGAGCCAGGGTCTACTCGGTAGTAAACATTATCGCCCCAAGACGCGCGCCGGATACGAGAACCCACAACTAGATTCATTTCATGTAATTTCGACATAAAAACAGTATAGCAGACGAAGAAAAGGCTGTCAAGGGAAAAGAAATATTTGACATCACAGCTCCCACGTGCTATACTGGATTAGTAGCTACTCTTCAAATAGCAGCTGCTATTGGGACAGGATAGTAAGCAGAATAAGTACGGGAATGATACAGGAATAAGTGTATGACAGAACCAAAGACTAAGGCCGCACCACACGACTGCCCGCAATGCGGCGAGCCGTGCTACCTACCATTCACCGGGCCACCCAAGTGTACTTCCCGTGCCTGCATGCACTTCGACCAGGAGATATGGTGCGAGCACATCATGGAGACTCCCGAGGATGAGAGTGGCGAGGAGTTTGAGATCGACGAGGATGCTGAAACGGACCCCTACCTTACCTACCCCAACATCCAGTCCCCGAGCCCCTTGGGCATCGACATCGACTCACTGCGCAAGCAGGTACAGAAGTATTTGGATGACAAGGACGACGACAAGCTCCGGGGTGTGAGCTACGATCAGGTATGGTTCGACGATCCCTTGACAAGTGTAGACAAATGTGCTAAACTGTCAGAGTGCGAAATCCAAGAGAGAATAGATGCAAGCCCGCAGGTTGGGCCTTTACGGGATTTTATGAGTCCGGTCGCGGAAGCAAGCGACACGAAGTGGCAGTCCCCGTGGGTATCTTTAGCACCTACGCCCTCGGAAGACTGAGTGCGAACGCATGGATGAAGACTGCAACAAGCCCCATCAGATGGGAAGCGGAGAGGGTCTATGACGACTGCGAAGACTAGAGCCACAGCCTACAAGAGCGCCGACGATGCCATCATCACGTCGATCCTCGCAGACGCGGGGCGACTGATCGCGGTGTCCTCCACCCTCACCACCAACGGGGACGGGTACCTCATCACGGACCCCTCGTTCCCCACGCAACTGTGGGATGCGGACGGCGTGTGCTGGCAGTCCCGAGTCCACTGCAGCGTGGAGCCTAGCGAGGGCTTCCCCGGGAAGTACCGGCTAGCGCTGGAGGTGGCGGGTGCCGAATGAGAAAGAAGTCAAAGAGGGCACCGCTGCCCCTCTATGTTCCGTCACTGGTCGTCGCTGCACTTGTGGGGGCGACGGTGTTTGCATGTCGAGACTTGGGGACGGCCGTCTGGACGCGCTTCCAGACGAGGTTATACGCTGGGCTAAGGCGGCCCTCGTCCACTGCAGTGCCGCCGACGCGGACCTCGACCTCGCGCTCTCAGCGTGCCACAGGCAGCGCCAAGCCCCGGAGCTTCGAGAGGCACAGCGGTTGATTGCTGCCTCACAGAAGCTGATCTTGGAGCGGCTATGACTGAGGAGATCTTCAATGTTCAGCAAACGATCGACAAGACCGTCGAGGTCTTTTATTTGGATCGAGACGGAGTGCCGGAGCTGGTACCTCTTGGTCTACCACCACTCGACAAAGAGCTTGGGGGTCTGGGGACCCGATCGTGCGGGATTCTGGCCGCCGCAACTGGTGTTGGAAAGAGCAGCGCCATGCTGGCCGCGATGCTCCAGTCCACTGTCAAGGTGGGCGCGATCAGTCTTGAAGACGGCCCGGACGTGGTTGGTACTCGCCTGCTTTCGGCGCTCACCGGGATTGACTCTCTGCGTATTCGGCGGAAAGCTCTAAGCAAGGTGGAGCTGTCCCTGATAGCCAAAGCCCGCAAGACTATCAAGCTCAACCACATGCACTTCGCCTACCCCATCGCCGGCAGCCTAGAGCAGGTGTGCGAGGCGGTCAATGAGATGACGGCGCTTGGGTGTAAGATGATCTGGGTCGACTACCTGCAGGAGATCCGAGGGCACGGAAAGAATGACCGCCGCAACGAAGTGAGCGAGGCCATGACGCGTATCCACCGCGAGACGGCCAAGGGGAACGCAGCCCTCATGATGATCAGTCAGTTCCGCCGCCCCTACCCGGACGCCAAGGGGAACACGAGACCCGTGGGCATCCACCACCTGAAAGAATCTGGCGACCTTGAGAACAAGGCGCGCATCATTGTCATAGCTCAGAAGCAGCCCAGCCCCGACGCGGAGGACCGCGTAAGGTTCAAGCTAGCCAAGAGTACCTACGGAGGAGAGTACGTGAAGTGGGACATGGTCCGGGATGAGTCCGGCACCCTCCGCGACGCGAGCTTCTACAGCCCGACGGAGGACTTCTAATGGGCCAGTGTCTTTGCCTGTTCCCAAACGGAAAGCTGTACCGACAGTCCGTTCCGGAGCACGAGTACCACTATCAGTGGGGCATACCCAACGCCCCCAACTTCTCTTTGGACGAGCGGTATGATGCGTTGGCCCAGCCCTTCGGGCACACCCGAGTCATTCTTCATCGCATCGAGCTGTGCGGGCTCCCCTTCGGGTTTACTCGCGCGTTTGTTCCGACGGACATGGGCCCCGAAGAAGGGTGGCGCGCTGTCTTCCGCGCCCTGTTTGAGTTGGCCCCTGACGAGATCCACCCACGGCTCCATTGGAGGGACGAATGAGCGGCACACGATCACGCAACAAGGGGGCCCGCTTCGAGCGACTGCTTGTCACTGCACTCAAGGCCTGCTTCCCGGATGCACACCGAGGGCAGCAGGCACACAACCCCAGGCACGCTGATGTAGAGGGGACCCCTTTCCGTATCGAGGCGAAGCACTACGCCAAGCCCACATATAAGACCATGCAGGATGCACTGGCACAGGCCGAGGAGAATGGTGCGCGCTTCGAGGATGAGCGTATCCCGGTTGCGGTAGTCAAGCAGGACGGAAAGCCCCCCATGGTGATGCTGACCCTGCGTAGATTCATACAGATGATCGAGCGGCACTTCTATGCGCCGCCGGAGGTAGCCGACGTCATTCCGATTCGGCCCCCCGCCGAGGAGAAGCATGAATAAGGGAATCAAGATCGTCGCCATCGGCGACATGCACGCGCACCCGGACTACGACCTGAAGAGGTTCCGGTGTGCTGGAGAGTTTGTCGCGGAGCAGCAGCCCGACGTCCTCGTGATGATCGGCGACTTCTCTGACGTGGTGTCCCTCATGGAGCACGGCTCCAAGCTCCAGCGGCAGAGCGCGCGCTGGAAAGAGGACAAGGAAGTCACGCTCGATGCGATGGCGGAGTTCATGCGCCCCATTCACAAGCGCAAGCGCAAGATGCCCCGCCGCATCATGACGCTGGGCAACCACGAGCACCGGATAGAGCGGTGGGTCGGAGAGAACCCGGAGTTTGAGGGGGACCTTTCCGTCACGGACTTGGGTTACGAGAGGGCGGGCTTCTCCGTCATACCTTGGAAGCAGTACGTCAACATCGCCGGGTGGCACTTCGTCCATGAGATCGGCACCAAGGGCAGAGCCTCCACCAAAGCAACCTCCCCCTCGTATGGCGTGGCGGCACAGGGCGTAAGCCTCGTGCATGGGCACACGCATGAGTGGGAGTGTCGCCGCTACCCCGGACGGGAAAGCAACCGCTGGGCCGTCGACTTGGGTAGCTGGGTGCATAAGGATATGGGCTGGCAGGAGAGCTGGTCGAACCCCACGGAGTTCAAGTATTGGCGCGGTGCGTGGGTGATTGATGGCGCGCGCTTTGGAGACTGCAATGGGGCCCCGCGGGCCTACGGAGCGGAGGAGCTGGGTGACTGATATGCAACTGGAGATAGACGTTGACAATGACATCCTCGACTTCGACCCGGTGCCGCCCCGGCGCCAGTGGCTCGACTATATCCCCGCATTCATCGTAGACTTCCCGCGGAAGCTCTGGGGCTTCCCGGAGGCGACACCACGAGAGGTGTGGTTCGTGTCCTTGCACTTCGTGAAGAACACTCTGTTGGTTCTCCTGGAGCGCGAGAGGGCTCGCCATGCCGCACCCTTCATGAGCATGGGGTCCGCCAAGGACGTCCCGCCCTCGGAGCTGAACTAGTGCCCATCTACCGCCACACCTGCAGAGCCTGTGAGAGTGATTGGGACGAGGAGTACTGTCTCGAACTCTGTAATCGTTACATGCGCCACGGAGAGAATATGGTATGTCCCCAATGCACAAGTCAGGATACGTACCGCAACGTGACTACCTCTGGCGTTGTAGACTTCAAGGGTGCCGGCTGGTCCAGCGACGGCTACTACAAGAATGGAGCCTACGATCACCACGTAGCCCAAGGTAAGAGCGTGAAGCTCTACGACCGCAAGGAAGACATCGACCGGGACATGCGGGGGGAAGCGGAGCAGGCGGAAAAGGCCCGGTTGAAGAAGGTGGACGAGGCAGCGCGCCGGCACCTAAGCCCCGACGCAGGGCTGACCCAGGACGAGGCCGACCAGAAGATCAAGGCAGCAGGCCAGAAAGCGGTGGAGCGATAAACGCTACTATCTCACTCGCCTATTGGGGGGCCGTGTTCCTCACTGCAGGCCTCGTGCTCATCTACATGGTGTATAGGAGACGCCAGTGACTTGCTGCATCGCCGCGAGGTACGACGACGGCATCCTCATCGGTACCGACACGCGCATATCCGCGGGGGACACAACGCTCACCCTCGGGGAGGCGAAGACCTTCGACTGGAAGGGGTTACGTGTGGCGTATGCCGGGTGCCTGCACTACGTGCAGCGGCTACAAGCCCAGCCCACCTCCGCCTACGCCCCCACGATCGAGGGCTTCCAACAACTCGTGTGGGACTTCCCGCCCGGGAAGGGAGAGCGGGGGGAGACGGAGTTTCTGGTGGTGGTCGACGGGGAGATCTACGCCATGTCGGGCTGGGGGGACGTGGTGTGCGTCATAGAGGACTACGCCGTGATTGGCTCTGAGGGGAAGGGGGCCGTGGGCATGGCCCTAGAGTACCCCCGAGTCCGCCTGCGCACCCTCGCTGCCACCAAGCGCTGCATAGCCAAGGTTCTGCGCGTAGTCGCTCTGCATGACAACACGGTGGCGGAGCCCTTCTGCTACGAGGAGCTATGATCGAGCTGGGCATCATGTTCAAGGCCGTGGTCGTCCTGGGGTTCCTGGGGTCGATCCTCAACTACTGGTTGATCGGCCAGAAAAAAATGAATAGACTTGTCTTCCTTTTTGTGCTATCATGTTTTGTGGTGACGGAAGCGATGGTCGCTCTGCATCAACCGATCTACTGGCTCTACGTCGCACTGAACGTGTGGGGCATCTACAACCTTTGGAGACGAGAAGATGAATAGCAGTTGGAACAGCTACCCCAAGATCTACAACTTCGGCCACCCAAGCACGAAGCCCCTGGTGGGTCGCGAGGTGCGTGTCGAGGAGAAGGTCGACGGGAGTCAGTTCTCGTTTGGCGACATCGTGGGCGAGGAGGGATCCAGCCTACGCTGCAAGTCGCGGCGTGTGGAGATGAACCCGCTGGCCCCTACCGACTTGTTCTGCATGGCGGCCTACACGGCGAAGCGCCTGTACGA
>Ga0255048_10002525_pt1 | contig 11608 bp, 25 predicted proteins | sample JV7_2_2_MG_FD_183619 | JGI IMG/M metagenome (GOLD analysis project Ga0255048, IMG submission 183619) | Seawater microbial communities from Jervis Inlet, British Columbia, Canada - JV7_2_2 | ecosystem: Environmental > Aquatic > Marine > Inlet | place: Canada: British Columbia | collected 2016-10-06
TCAACCACTGAAACCCAGCCCGGACGTGGTCGCACGACTGGCGGTTGAGAACAGCACCCCCTTATCCACGGCGGGGTAAACCACTGACATGCACCGCAGTGCGACGGGACTGTGTCAGACAGCCACTTTCTTAGCCTTGTGACGGAACTTGTACACCAAGACCGCACAGCGTGTCAAGAAAGAAACCCCGGCCCTCTACACATTTCGGCTAAGAAAGGAGAGCCAGGGTTCTGGTGCGGCGGGGAAGCCACAAACAAAGTCTACACCACCAACAAACACAAACGCAAGCAACTTCCTCAAAGAAATGACACAGAGGACAACAGAGGTGGCCGTGCAGTCCCGTGCGGTCCCGTGCAGTCGCCGTGAGGACTCGTGCAGTCACCGTGCAGTCGCCGTGCAGTCAGGGAATACAGCGAAAAGGATACTCCGGATGGGGGTGCGGTGTGAGGCGGTTATCATGGGACTCCTAGTCACCGGGGGGCGGGGTCGCGGTTCGAATCCCCCCCCATGCGTCAGAACACATCAATTGATTCCGATGCATCAATTCCGGCTTATATCAACCAATTCCGATGCGTTGCAGCCCCAAACGCATCAATTGCGGCTTATGCGTTGTGCCTCGCGTGAGAGACAGGCGATTGGCTTGCGTCCACCTGATTCACTTATCACACCACAACGCATCAACACCTATTGATATCAACACGCATCAACCAAGATTGATGCAAGATTCTATTCCTTGCCACATAACGACTTACGTCAATGTGTTCGAAAACAACACGGTATCAAATTGAATACAAAACGCCTTTTTTCGGCGCAGTGTCTTTCGTCACAATGATAACAAAACCCTCCAAAACAGCAGTGTTTTGCCTGTTTATGCTATAAAGCGACAATCATGTAATGGTAGAGGGTCGAATAAACCGTTACTCCCCTCTATTCCGTTTTCTTTGAATCTGGAGAATCAAGATGTTGCGAGTACGCAATCCGCAGGAAGCCAAGCGAGTTTTGAAGGCAATGATTAGTGGTAATCAACCGATTCAGCACATTTGTACAGGCGATCCCAAGAAGGATCGGGGTAGAGTAATCAAGGTTTGGGGACTGTTCAACAACGACGACCCGTACCCGATTGGCGTCGATTTTGGATCATCGAAAAAGTCGAAGCAATACGAATCGACGCGTGATACTCACATCCTGTACGACATTTGCAACTGGCTCTTCGGTACTCGAGCGGTTGTCGGCAATTGGTTGAAGAAAGAAATCAATCAGGCGAAACGGGATTGCCAAGTCGTGTCGGTCAAACGCACACGATGCCGTCTCGAGTACGAAATGCCAAATGCCGGTCTAATGGGCGGTTGGCATCCTATCGTCGAAATGTTCGATGAAAAGATTGTTGAAGGTTCTTGTCGGTACACTCTGCATTGGATGTAGGCTGCTGATTCGGATTCCCAAACTTGTGCCGCCTAGCGAACGGTGCATCCTTGGCAACCCGTTACACCGTTTTCTTTTTCTGGAGAAAAGACCAATGGCAACCGTTGCAGAATTGATTGCAGACCTACAGCAATTCCCCGGACATCATGAGGTGTTCACCGGTAGTGAGAATTGCTCCGACAAGGATTCACTCGGCGGAGCGCGTCGCGCACAACTGAGGCACACCGGCAAACGCGCAACCTCGTGCGTCGTCATCTCGGCGGGTTGGGGTCCGGGTAACGGTTCTCGGGTTGAAGAGATCCCGGAAGAACATCGTTTCCCCAACTAGAGATTCGGATTCCCAAACTTGTGCCGATTAGCGACCGGCACATCCTTGGTAACCCGTTACACCGTTTTCTTGAGTCTGGAGAATTGCACGATGCTCTACCAAATAAATGCGACTCGAACAATAACCGGTTTGAAACGCCACAATGACGATTTGTCTTGGATGAGAACCAGCCAAATACCGACGTTCTATCTTGATTCCAACATGCAAGGTATCGTCGATTCTGATCATGCTGAGAAGATAGCGCGCAGAATTCTAGGTGTTGGCGATCGTGTTTCCTCAGTCCGATTGTCTGTACATGCCAAACCGTTTGTCTCAATTCACGACTAGAACCGGCCGGTTTCCGGTCACGTGCCCCGTTTGGCGACTGGGCACGATATCGGACACCCGTTTCCCGTTTTTACCCTGGAGAACAAGAACAATGGCACTACTCACAATGGGGGAAGCTTCCCCGAAGCTAATCAAATCCGACAAATCCGGTTTGGGATACTTGTCGGCTATCCAGTACCTCGCACCTGCCTCTACAAGCGGTCGCAATGTCTGCCCGTTTGCCAGTGCCGGTTGTGAGGCTGCTTGCCTTTACACGGCTGGCCGTGGCCGTACGAATGGCGTCCAAACGGCTAGGCTCAACAGGACGCACATGTTCTTCGAGAACCGTGCGGAGTACTGGCAAACCCTGGAAACCGAACTAGAGAAGTTTGGCAAACGTGCTGACCGTCTCGGCAAAATCCCATCGGTTCGGTTGAATGGCACGTCTGATTTACCGTTCGAGCGATTGCGACCGGGATTGTTCGACCGGTTTGACGGTTTTCAATTCTACGACTACACGAAAGACCCCAAACGCATGTTGCGGTTTGCCGATGGTGAATTGCCGGAAAACTATCACCTGACGTTTTCCCGATCCGAAACCAACGACAACGACTGTCGCAAGGTTTTACGGAATGGCGGTAATGTGGCCGTTGTGTTCCGTAATGACAATTTCCCCAAATGGCATATGGGCGCGCCAGTCGTCAACGGGGATCAGCATGATCTGACATTTGTCCACGATGCCGGTTCGGTTCTTGCGTTGTACGCCAAGGGGAAAGCCAAACCCGATTGCAGTGGGTTTGTCGTGGATCCCGAACCTTGGTCCCTACAATTGCCGATTCTTGGTTGGTGACCGATTCCCGACGGGTTGGCCGGTTTTGTGTCCGGCCAACCTATCGGTAACCCGTTACCCTTTACCCTGGAGAATGAGACCATGCCCAAGCTTGCACGATTCCAGCGAATGCACACAGAATACGTCGCGAAACACAAACGCGCTGACCAACTGCGCGAACAAGTGCGCCAGTCCTGGGCGCGCGCCTGCCGATTCGACGACATCGATCCCGAATCTAGTACCGTTGCGTTCTCGACTGGCAATCCGCATCGACTGACATACGATGCATCGATTGCCGATTTGCGAGAACACCTCAACCGATGACAATCGATTCTAAGGCGTCGGGGATTCCGCCCGATGCAAACCCCGCACCAACCGATCAGGATCGATCCTGATCCATTCTGAACCGTTCTGAAACCCGTAATACCTGGAGAACACGACCGATGGAATACGAAATCTACGTCCGCGCTGGAGATGGCCGACACAAATTGGACAACCCGCCGATGTCTCTTGAAGACGCGCAGGAAAAGGCGCGCGAGTGGTTGGGCAGAATCGCCGAATGGACATCGGAAACGCGCGCAGTGTCGATGTATGGTCAGGTGTTGACCATCGAAGCAATCAACTAGAAACCCCGTTTCCCTGGAGAACACGACCGATGACGACTACCGACAAGGAATACCGCAGAAAACGCATTGACCATTTGTGTTTCGGTATTGCCAAGCTTGCTGACCGATTTGATGTGCTGTCCGATGATGCTGTCCGGCATGCGATTAGCGGAACACTAAACAGTCGAACCGGACACATGCTGGCAAACGCACCGACATTCCGAAAACGTCCCCTTGCCAGTCTGCTCTACCGTCACATCCAATGGCATCAGGGATCAGGCGATTTGCACGGCATGTTCAGTGTCAAATGGGATGCCGGATATCTGGCGCGATACCGTTTCCGTTTTTACCCTGGCACTGTCCCTCAGGAAGAATGGGACGGCGACCCGTATTACACCGACTCGCTGCTGGTTTCCGGCCTGTCCGAATCAGAATTGCACGACCGACTCGAGACTACCGCGTTGATCCTGACGCATGGTGAATCGCCTGCGCTGGACAAATGGCGCAAAGCTATTCACGGTTCCTGAAAACCCCGTTTCCCTGGAGAACACGACCGATGACTGCACCACTACCACTCCCCGAAATCCATCCCAACGGTTCCGGCCAGAACAATCTGCTGGGACAGATGGTCAATGTCGTCAACGCATTGAAGCTAGCAGCCGATGCAATGCGGGAAGCGTACCCACACATGCGAGACTACTACACCCAAGATCCTGCGATCCATTCTGAGGCTTTCAAGCAGCATCAGGACCGGATCAGCCGCATCGAATCCCTGATTGAGGAATACGAATCAATCGCAGTGGCGATTGCCAGTCTTTGACCCGTTACCCTGGAGAACAAACCGATGGACTTATCTAAACACGCTGGGAACACTCTGAAATCCCTGGAGGACGCCGGGTTGACCGAAGAGCAGGTAGGACTCGTTTGCGCAGCAGTCTTGTGTTCCCTTTCGAAAGAGGTCGAGACGGCTCACATGATGGTCGATTGCGTTGATCACCACGCGCGTCTTGCTGCCGTAGGCCAGGAGGACGAGTAATGTTGACCGTCGTGATCGTGTTCTACATTGCGTTTCTGGCGAACGTCCTGCTCCACTGGTCGAATGATCAGGGATGGTGACGGGGGCTAGCGGGAGGTAACGGTCCCGTGACGGGTCGGTTGAGAGTGTCTCCAGCACTTTCCCGGCCCGCCCCCTTTTAACGGGTACGCCACGTCCGCAACGTCACGCCAGCCTCACGACAGGCGATTGTCGCTCGCAGGAAGTACACCGCCTCAGTCGGCTTACGCCGCAGCAGCAGCACGACGCCCGGCTTGCGCCCGGTCACGACTCCGTAGAGCAACGCCTGACCTACGGACTCCTTCCACTTCTTGCACCACTCGACTTCCCATGCGAACTCATCGGTCAGCACGTCCACCCGAGATCCATCGACCGTCCGGTGTTCAGCCTCGCCGCCCCACTTCCAGGCGAGGTACTTCGACCATGCCGGTTCGTATTCCGTTGGGCCGGGCGGATCCACTACTCGAGGACTCTGGCCTTGATGCCATCCTCAGTGCCGAGTATCTCGAGGTCGAACTCGATTGGACCGCCGCCGGTCTTCTCGATCACCGCAGGTGCAACGACTGGCACGGGATCGCGGTCGAAGGCTCCAGCCAGTCCCATTCCACCGGCAACGCCGCCGCCGAGGATCCCCAACCCGGCCAAGAGAGGCAGCATCGAGGACGATTGGTTGATGATCGTCGCCGGATTAGATGGGTACGTCCCGACATCAATGTCACCGAGACCACAGTCTTTTGCCATGACCCTTCTCCGTATCTTCATCCGCTCGACGATGTCGTGCGACCATATGTTGGTCATCAACGACTTAGCCTTCGCCCCCGATTCGTAGATCGACTTCACCGAGTCCCGCATTGAGCCACTCCACCATATCCCGGTCCATGCGGGCGAGGTCCGACATGGCTGCTTCTTGGTTCTCACCAATGCGGAGCGCGAGCGCGACCGACTCGATCAATCGGCCACGCTCATCCAACTCCACGAGCCGCCTCGCTTCGGCCCGCTGCTCAACCGTCGTCAGCATTACGCGCTGCCGATGGGCGATTCACGCATCATCAACTGCCGAGCAGCAGCCGATTCCATGATGTCCGGCTCGACCAGAGCCTTGGTGAAGACTCGGTCGATCAACGTGAGCGTAACTCCGTTTGAGTCGGATGATCGCCCGATCCGCTCACCAGCCGCAGCCTCCAGCAACGATTGCAAATCCACTGTACTCGCCATGTCTCTACTCCTTCGGTGTTACCCGAACCCTTACGATGGCCCGGAAGTTTCGTTTCCACGTTTCCAATAACTCAAGCCTTGCGATCAAGGCGGTGTTGTCTGCCGCTGGACCCTGCTGCCCCGCTGGTCCCTGCTGCCCTGCTGGTCCCGGCGGTCCTTGCCCACCCGAACCGGATGCCTCCAATTCAAGCAGGCGTTTCTTGATCTCCAGTATTTCCCTGGTCCTGTCCTTGTCACCCCAAGAGCGGTAGTCGCCGCCAAGTGGGACCATCGTCTGTGCCTTGTGCAGGAACTCACGCACCACTGATTGCGTTGGCGACATCAGCACCTTGCTGTCGCCACGTTTCGACCCGTGCGTCACGACGCCGACCAGATTGTCACCCTGAAACACACCCGTACCGCTGTCACCAGGACGGCAGAGACCATCGTGGACTTGGAAAACCCGGCGATAGTAGAGCCGCTTGTTCACCGTGTCCCAACGTGACTCGCCCGCCGACTCGACCGATAGCATGAACCGGCCCCGCGCGTTGAACGTGGAGAACTTGTAACGGTTCGGACCCGTTGTGAACTCGACAACGTGCGGATACGACGTGACCACCGACACCAAGGCAAGATCCTGCCCGACATTAACCGCCACCACCCTGCCGGTCACCGTCTTGCCGTCGAGGATGACCCCGATCTTCGACCCCTTCTTGCCAACGCAATGAGCGGCGGTCAGGCCATATGCGACCGTGCCATCCGTCGAGATCATCGTGCAGCCACCGCCTGTGGCGAGGCGTACCGATGCACCACTGTCCGCGAAGACTGGTGGATGCTCTAGTTCCGGTCGCTCATGGTGTGCCAGCGGCAACCACAATGCCAGCAGGATTGGAGACAAAACCGACAGAACCAATTGACTTCGCATGCCAGAATCATACCCCCCATGAGTTATCCCATCAACCGGATTTACCGTTTCCGTTTTGCATCTTTTTCTTGAAGACCTCGAATCCACCTACCACCAGCAGCAATTCGAGGATGGTGGTCATCTCACCCTTGTCGAATTGAGTAGCGTTCAGGTAGAGGAACAACGTCAGACCACAGAAGATCACCGCGATTCTCAGAATGCCCCAGAAGGGGTGACCACCATTGATATCGACCATCGAACCATCCTTGTGTAAAGTTTCTCTGGGTGGGCAGTTAGCAGGACGCGCATCCATGCCCATCAAGGGTGGGAATGGACTCCCTCCCGACTTTCTCTAACATACCATGCCATGCCGCTCGACCCCAAACAGATCGGCAAACGTGTTCGCTCCGAGAGGCGTCGTCTTGCCATGAGCCAGAACACACTCGCCAAGCTAATCGGCACGACACAAGGACACGTCAGCGATTGGGAACGAGGCACTCACATGATGAGTCTCGAGACAGCCGCCGCCGTCTGCGACACACTCGCCGTGACTCTCGATCACGTTGTCTTCGGCTCGTAATGCACCAGCACCTCGACCCTCGGATCCTTCGCGTCCTTCTCTTGCATTGGCGGTAGATGCACCCACTGGGCATCGTCCACCCCCAGGCTGCTGGCGATGCCGTCGAATGCAGCCTTCATCGAGGCGATCAGATTGTCGCCGTCACGCCGATGGGCCGTGCGGTTGTACAGACAGACCTTGAGTTTGGCAGTGTCCCAGATACCCTCCGGATGCCCAGCCTCAGACAATGCCCAGTCGGTCGCCGCACCAGCAGACAACTTGTACCGCTTGCTCATCCTCGCCTTGCGACCCCAATGAACCCTGGCGTTGGGCGAGAGTTCCTTCGGTGGCAACGGCAGCACTATCCTCAACGTCTGCATCACTCCCCCATCGTTACGAAGCACGGAGTCATCTCGCCCACATACGCCCCTACCACATTGAATTCAAAATACTCCACCGCTTCGTCCCGGTCCATCCCGTCCTCCATCAGGACATCAATGCACTTGTCCCGGTCATACGCCATCACTATGGCCTGCCCCTTATCAGTCCACACCTCGGCGTAACCGATGATGGCGTCATCAAACCCATCGGCCTGGAGCAGATCGACACTGGGAAGCATCTCGGCAACCCGGTCCCCGTTGGGTGTCCCCATTAGTTCCACTCCGCTAGGTGATTGGTCATGTCCTTGCCGAACTTCGCCACCGCCGCAGCACCAGGGGTGTCTCGCTCGAGTATCCACTCCAGCAGCGAGATACACGCCTCCGTTTCCAGGTAGTTCCGGTAGACATCGAAGTCATCCGGGTCAGGCTCCTTGCCGGAGTCACGAACGCTCTGCACCTTCATGCTCACCACCAAGTGCATCGCCTCGGTCCCGTACAGAACCCGCTCGATCTCGCTAGAGGTACGCATCAGTCAACTCCACGGCCAGTCCACGATAGGTCGGATCACCCAACTGCTCGTTGTCCAGCCAGTAATCGATCACCGCAATCCAGTCCCGGCCCGTCACCTCACGCACCTGATCCCGGTCAAACTCATCCTTGACCATCGCCTTGTACCAGAGGCACAGAACCACGCCATACTTCGGACACTTGTGGACCCACTCGTGGGTCATCGCGTCCACCGTAACCATCAACGACGGGATGTCGTACTTCGTACCCGTCGCCCGGACAATGTGATGCACCACCTCCGACCCCCACTTCGGAGCGGACAACCAATTCCGGCACACCATGTCCCAAGCCTCGCCACGGATGTAGTCCCGTAGTTCATCCTCTGGATTCTCGTCGAGGTACTTGCGTACAGCCTCCTTATCCCGTGCCATCGAGAACATCCATCAATTCCTGGCGGAACCCACCATCGTTACGCAACGTATCGAGAAACCTACGCTGCTGCTGTCGAGTCCACGGCTCCGGAGGTGGATTGACCAACGAGTCGTTGCTCTCGCTGGCCTTCCACCTCCACGCCTGATCCGGAAACCGCTCGATGGCAGCATGATACTCCTCCATCGTGGATGGCTCCGGCGGGGTCCGGCTATCCACCAACGCATCACCCACCGAGGTCAGGTACTCAGAAAGCGTCATCGAAGGACTCCTGCTCAACCACCTCACCACCCAGGTAATCGATAGACCCGGCACGGATATTGGTGTACACCTTCTCGTTCCACACCCGGCCACGCACCGTGCCTGAGACCTTGACATCCATCCCAGCCTTGGCGTTGGTGAGTATGTCCTCGGACAACTGGCCGAATGCCTCGACCAGGATCGGATTGTCCACCCACTCCTGCCCCTGCTGGGCCTTCTGCATGATCACCACCTTGGCAATCTTGCCGTTCTTCAGAGCGACCGAGTCGATACTCTCGATCTTACCTGTCAACACCACACTGTTTACCTGATCCATCTCTTCCCTCGCTTTCTTGGTTAAGAACTCTCATGTCTGGTCCGCTCCGCTATCCCAGTACCCACCACGGACAGGATATCCGTAATGATCAAACCGCTCCATCGATCCGTTGCCCGGATCCGACCGAAGACCACGACCGACAAACGGACCCGTTGACTTCGGAGGCGATACCGGAACCGGATTGTTGCATTGGCAACAGTAGGTCGCCTTCTCAGCATGGTTCCACCAGTGGTCACCAGTATGCTCGCACGTCATCCCACGTCCTCCAATACCACCACGCTCCACGGATATAACTCGTGCTGTGCTGCCTTGTACATCGCTGGCTTGCCAGGGGACACCTCAACCGGGGTCCGCGAGAATAGATCGTAGCCCAGCATGAAACCTCTAAACGTCCACGTCGGATGAGTGCCAGTCATCAGGGCATACAGCCTGTCCATGCTCTTCCACTTCGATACCAGCAGCCAATTGTCGTCGCCGTACTCGGGGCGACCCTTCACGTCCACACGGAACGGGCCGAGTTGGCAGTCGCCGTCATCATCCTCGGCACGACGAGCCTCACCAACCAGATCGGCATAGACATTGAACAGGTGACAGAATGCTATCTCCGCAGAGACCCCATCCAACTCCACCTCGTTCCGGTGGCGGCTGAGATCGATAGGCTCCTGATCCATCTGCGCCTCGATGTTCGCCTCCCGGCGACGGTACGCCGCATCAATGGCCGTCTTCCTCTCGAACATCGACAGCGTGTATCCGGTCCCGAGTGGGACGATGGGAACTAACTCCATTTCATCTGCCCCCTGCGATATTTCCTGAAGATGTTATCCTCCTGCTGCCGATTGGCAGAGTAGTCCAAGTAATTGTGGATGTCCGGCGGAACCCGACACCCCATCTTCTGGCGGAATATTGCATGAGCCATCCTGGCGTTGCCGTGCTTGACGTTGGCAGTGATGCCAAGGCTGCTGTCCCAAGCCTTCTGCACCTCGCTGCGATGAATCTTCGGCTTGCGGAGAACCTCTCTAAGGTTCGCATCAACCACCAATCGAGGCCAGCCCGGTCTCGTCTCATGATGACCACACATCGGACACTCGCCCCGACGACCAGTCAACCAGACGTAGGTGCAACTCGGGCAGTGGGACTCTGTCGGGTCAGCCTTCTCCCTCTCAGCAGCCTCTCGACGCTCGATGGGTTCGACCGCCTTGAGTTCGTAGACGTGGTCGTCGGTGGGCCAGCCATGCCTCGCGACGTTACCCCCATGGTCAATCAGGATCGAATCAACCTTCTTATCATGCGTGCGGAAGAGACGGCCCGTCGTCTGGACGTACTGAACCAGCGACTTGGTGCTGAAGGCCAGTACCCCCGCCTCCACCCAGGGTGCGTCCCAGCCGACCCGGCAGACTCCCACGTTGCAGATGACTTGGATCTCACCCGTGCGTAACTGCTCGAAGATCTTCGCCCGACCCACTTGGCTCCTCGTACATTCCTGCGGAGTTGAGGCATCGACATGAGCAGCCCGGACACCGTTGGCATTGAACACCTCGCACAGCCTGATCGAGTGCGTCACACCGCTGGCAAACACCACCGTCTTCCGATCACCCGCAATGCGTTTCCAATTCTCGAACACGTCACCCACCAGGGATGGTCGGTTGTGCCTACGCTCCGCATCAGCACCGACATAGTCACCGGCACGGGTCGAGACGCCACGCATGTCAACTTCCCACGGAACCCACACCCTCGCTGGCACAAGGAACTCGGGAATCAACTCGGCGTATGTCCCGGCTACCACGATCTCTTCCCACCACGAGCCGATGTCCTCCGGTGTCGCCGTCAGTCCGATCTGCACCGCCGAACGATACTCACGCAGGATGGTGGCCCACTCACCAGACAGGCTCTTGTGCGCCTCGTCCACAATGACAATGTCTGCTCGTGGCAAGGGGACCGTCTTCTTCTGGAAGCACCGAGAGAACAGAGTCTGTTTCGTTGCGACAGTCACCCCGCTGTGCCAGTAGTCCTCACCGGCCATCAAGGTTGCCGATGGGATCTCGCAGCGGTCCAACTTGTCCACCATCTGAAAGACCAACTGGCGAGAGTCGGTCAGCACCAGGATGGTCTTGTTCTTCTGCCGGGCAAGGTGTATCAGGGCCGTGGCGATGATGGTCTTTCCAACACCGCACGGTCCCTGAAGCACCACCTTACTCGCACCACGCCGCAAGGCGTCTCTGAGGTCGTCAATTCCACCGGCCTGATGCGAGTGGAGAGTAAACTCTCCCACCCGGAGCGAATCCGTTCGCGTCATGATTACTGCCCGAGAGGACCGTTGAGCATCGCGTCAGTGGACTCTGCCTCGTCCTCGACCAACGCATCAAGATCGGACGTGCCCTCGAAACGAGCCTTGGCCTTCTCGACCAACTCGCCAGACGTGTAACCATCGACGAGCAACTTGGTGTTGATGGCGTCCAACGCCCGGCTGGCCTTCTTCGCGGAAGACTTGGCATCCTCTATGGAGAGTACCTCGCC
>Ga0255048_10002526_pt1 | contig 11604 bp, 15 predicted proteins | sample JV7_2_2_MG_FD_183619 | JGI IMG/M metagenome (GOLD analysis project Ga0255048, IMG submission 183619) | Seawater microbial communities from Jervis Inlet, British Columbia, Canada - JV7_2_2 | ecosystem: Environmental > Aquatic > Marine > Inlet | place: Canada: British Columbia | collected 2016-10-06
ACCGTTGACGTTTCTATCATCATGAAACAAAGATTACGCTTTCGAGAGGCGACGGTGAAAGACGTAAAAGTGAGGACTGTCAATGACTGAGCCAACCCAGATCATAAACGGTGACGAAGCCCTGATCCTGGAATGGAAACGCAAGCCCCCACCAAAATGGTATGAGATATGGTGGATACGATGGCCTATCTCCGCGGCTTTGGCGGCTGGAGTATACATGTTTGGGATGGCGATACTCCCATGAGCGAATTCCACATTGACAAAATCCTCAACCGGGACTCACTTAAATATCTTGACGCCAATCATCCCGGCCTGATAGCTGAGATAAGATTGGATTTGGCGGAGAATAAGACACCAGAGGAAATATTTAATCGAGTCAACCAATCCCAGGAGCGGCGGCGGATAGCCGTTAGGATCAGACAGGCGGCATACGCCATATTGGATGGTGAGTGATGACGTTCTATTATGTTCACCCACTAACGGGCAATGACAAGGCTAATGGCCGCGAGAATTATCCCTGGAAAACAATCCAGGCGTCTGTGGGGAGGCTCAAGACGGGCGACACCCTATATCTGGCCTCGACCGATGACACTAATCCCGCTACGGCGGCGGTAAAACATTACGTCGGCGGCGGGATACTCAGCAAGCATTTCGCCACGGTGGAGGATCGCACCCTCATCGCTACTGAGGATGGCCGTCAGGCGCTTATTGTCGGGAATGACGGCGATGGCAATATGCTGGCCCTGGATTCAAAAGACCATTGGGCATTCAAGAATGTAACGATGAACGCCAGAGGTATGGATCGAACCTCGATTATGAGGTTTCGAGATAGCACCTCTAACATATATCTTGAGAATGTCCGACTGGAAGAGGTTTACGGGGCCGGGTTTCAGTTTACCGGTCAGCATAAGAATATTGAATCGCTCAATTGTTTCGTGAGTCAGTCGGCTTTCTCGACCACCCATAACAAAGCTATGGAGAGTTGGAGTCTCCCAACCGGGACAGGCACAATTGACGGATGCCTCCTTCAGAATTTCGAGGTCAAGAGCTACGGACACATGGGGGGGCATGTCAGGGGGAAAAACTGGGTAGTCAGACGCGCTTTAATCCAGCACGGCGGGGGCAAGGCGTGGGGAGTTGGAACGACCAGCGGGAAAGAGGGGGAGAAGTACGGCGCTACCAATATCCTGTTTGATGACTGTATCATGCACCGGATCGGTGATATGGAAGAGGATGTTGACGATACCAAAATCGCTCACGGAGCTTTCAGTATCGCTAATAAAGCGACCGGGGGCTATATAGAAATAAGAAACTGCCAGATGTCGTACCTTGACGGCGCTGGCATCAACGTTGACGCCGACGTGAGCGCGAATGTCAAGATTTACAATAACTTGATTTACGGCTGGCAACGGGACTACGCCAAGGCCAATAATTATGTGACCGGGGCTATTCGGGTTCATGAGAAGGATTGGGCCAGAGGTCAATCCCCATCAATCGAGGCCAGGAATAACGTCTTTGTCGGAATGGATTTCACGCCCTACGTCCACCCAAAGGCCGCCAGTCGATTCTGGCAAGTCCCGGCGAATTGCGCCGATAACATCGTATCAAGCCATAATTCATATTCCGGCGATACGGGGCATGTTCCGGCGGTCAAGCTGGGGAGGGAAAGTTACGACACTCTCGCTGAGTTCGTGAAAACCGAACCAGGTTCCTTCCTCGTCACTGACCAGATGTTGACCACGCCACCTATTGACGAGGTTGACAAGTATGGCGACCTTACGCCGTTGCCTGATTCCCCTCTGATCGGGGCGGGTACACCGCTACACTTTCACGATATGGATGCCGTCAATATCGGGCCAGTTCAGGAGGGGGAAGTAAGCCCACCGGACAAGCCCGATCCGCCCGATAATGACTACCAAAAACAGATAGACGATATCAAGAGATCATTAAGGGACGCTGGGGCTTCCTTAACTGTCGCCGGTGACGCCTTAAGGTTAGCTGGCGAGATATTGAGGGATGATAATGGGTAGACGCTCAGAGTATTATTTTGGATACGCTAAATAAGGAGTTCGAGGATGGTTGAATTTTTAGCATGGCTTCAACAAAACGACGATGGATGCGATTATTCTATAGCTTGTGGCGAGAGGGTCGAACGAATAACGGCTTCATCACGCGACGAGGCCGTAGAGAAATTAAAGCGTCTAATAATAGGTGAATGGTCAAACGAGATATTAGATTTTGAGGATGGATATAGACCTGGCGTGATTAAGTTAGTCGCCTTGTATCAGGTGGGGTATGAGGAAATAGCGCTAATAAGCGAATGGTATGAAGAGGCGGCGGAACGAAAAGAAGAGGCGCGAAAAGACGCCGATCGCGTCAAGAAAAGGAAGGAATACGAACGCCTTAAAAAGGAATTCGCTGATGGGTAGACGAAAGTATGACGACGCCACTAAAGCGGCGGCTATGGGGGCTTTAGCCACTGGACAAGGCGTGTCACAAGTCGCTAAAGAATATAAAATACCGGCTGGAACGGTCAGGGCCTGGAAAAGCCGAATGGTCAATCCCGCTGTTGCAACAGAAAAAAAAATCGAGATAGGCGACTTACTCGTTGACATGATAACGGAACAAATTACCACGCTTAAAGCGCAGTACATCGCCACGCGAAGTACCAAATGGATAGAGAGACAATCAGCCTCGGATATGGCTATGCTGATGGGGGTCACTACCGACAAACTCATGAGGATGTTGGAATCATTCGATGATAGCGACGCGGATAACGAAACCGAGAATTAATACCGGCCCCTTTCGTTTTGGGGTAAAGGCCGCCAAACGCTTGCCAGACCACGCCCTGACCTGGGATGGCTGGCTTTATCACATGTTCCCCGATATTTTCACCAGGGAAGAGGGTTTCGCCTCGCATCACGCCGGGTTTTGGGCTTGGGTCGATTCCGTTACGCCCGACACTGGCCCTAATCCTTACGTTTATTGCGTCGGACGTGGGGAAGGTAAAAGCACCAGCTTAGAGGCGGCGGCGGTCAAGCTGGGCGCTAATTATGGTGGCCGCGCTCCTGGTCAGGGTCGAAAATTCACCTTGATTGTCAGGGCCACCCAAACCGACGCCAACAAAACGGTTCGCAACATACAGTCGCTCCTGGGAGAGCCAACAATCGCCCGTTATTATCCATCATTGGCGAGTCCGGCTTTAACGAAGCAGGGCAGGAGCAAAGGTTACACGATGTCATTGCTCCGATGCTCCAACGGGTATAACATCCTGGGCCTGGGCCTTGACACCGCCATTCGAGGGGTCAAGCTGGACAAGTACAGACCCGACGTGATTATGTTCGATGACTTCGACAATGACGAACAATCATTTGAGCTTATCCAGAAGCATGAGCGGATTATCGTCAATTCGATTATCCCCGCCGGGCGCTTCAAAAGCACCGTATTCATGGTCACTCAGAACCTCGTCCGGGCCGGTGGCATCATGAGCCACCTGGTAGATACTGGGCCAAACGCCGCCCGTTATCTGATCAAAAGAAAGGTGATCGGCCCCATCCCGGCCATAAAGGGATTGGAGACAGAGCGGAAGTTAGACGATGATGGGAACACGTACGACATGATCACGGCTGGAAAGCCTACCTGGGAAGGGCGATCAATCGAGGATTATCAACGCAAGATTGACGAACAGTCCCTGGCCTCGTTTCTGAAGGAAAGCCAGCATGAGGTCATAGATAATGAGAAACGTCTTGTTTACGCCTTCGACAAGGATAAACACGTCATAGCCCCTTCACAGCTTCCTCCAAGCGTGGCGGCTATGAATTGCTTACTGGCGCTTGGATCTGATTTTGGGGCCATTAACGAGTATTTCGGGATATTCGGCAAGGGATTCAATGGCGACGCCTGGGTTTTACTGGCTGTCACGAAGTTACCGAAGGGCACTACCAGGGAACGGGCCGCCATAATCAAGAGCCAGTTGGGCGATCGTCGCGTATGGGGAAGTTGGGGCGGCAACGGCGGCGGCGACATTGACACCGGGTCAGAGCAACAAATCCGCAAGGATTACACCGATTTCGGGATACGGGTTGACCAGCCCCCCGTCAAAGGCGTTGACGCTCAATTTATATGCCTTAACGATCTTTTCGCCCGGGATAAGCTCTTTATCCTCGACCGGGAAAAGGAGTTCATCTTCCAGGCGGAGAACGCCTACCGGGACCCGAACGGGAAGATAGTCAAGAAGTCGCAGTGGCATATACTCGACCTGGCCCGCTATTTCGCCTCTGGCGTCAATCCTGGCGCGGCGGGCGATCAATTGGTAATCGTGGAAAGTGAACATGGCCTTTATTAATAACGTTCAAAACGGGATAGGTAATCTTATGACCAGAATAACGGCGGCTGGAACGGCCTTCAATAACCCGGCCTTGGTAGCCAGGCCATTCTTCCAGATTGACGCCGACTTTAATGATTATGGCAGGCGTGTGGCTCGGTACAGGGTACTTTTCGCCATGTACCAAAACACCAATTACGCCAGCGTTCATGACGCCTCGATCCAACTCAAGACCCAAAACGCTTTGTACAAGTACATCAGGGATATTTACAACCCCTCCAAGCGGATCATTGATTTCTGGAAGTCTCACCTATGGGGTGGCCCCCTTGACCCGGCGGCTGGTGACGGCGGCGTTTTGCCATCAGCCCTGCCAATCATCACCGATAACGAGGATCACAGAACGGCCATTAGCGAGTTATGGAAATGGTCGAGGTGGTCAAGGCAAAAGGAAATCTTGACCTGGATGGGCGTGCTGTATGGCGATGTGGCGATCAAGGTAATCACCGACAGGATCAGGGAACGGGTTTTTCTCAAAGTAGTTGACCCGGCTCAAATAGTCTTTGTCGAGACTGACGACTTTGGCATGGTCACTTCTTACCGCTTGGATGACGAGCGGCCAGACCCAAGTAACGCCAATAGCAAGGTCATATATCAGGAATTGGCTAGAATGGTCAAGGATGACGATACGCGCCAATTCACTGGTGAGGTTCAATTTCTGACCTTGAAGGACGGCAAGCCATTCGCCTGGCCTGAGAATATCGACCGAGGGTTCCCCGATCCGGCGTATGTAGTCAATATGGGCTTCGTACCACTTGTCCACATACAAAACGTGGATTTTGGTGGCCCCTTTGGGTTCTCCGAATTGCAGGACACCTATACTCAGGTTAATGAGTTAAACGATTTGGTATCCAAGGTGCATGACCACCTGCGAACGGCGTCAGAGGTTCCTATATTCTTTTCTGGCGTGGATAAACCAGCCGAGGATCCAAAAAAAGACAGTTCCACTGGCGACGCGAACAACACCCAACCCAATCGCGAGAAACAACTACTGTTGTACGCCAAAGACCCCAGTGCCAAGGCCAGCCCTATTCAAACGCAAATTGATTTAGCCGCCGCCCTGGAAGTGATCAAGGATCAGCTCGAGCAAATCGAGCGTGATCACCCAGAGATCCAATTAAGGCGGCTTCAGTTCAGCTCCAACGCCGCCGAAGGGACTATCAGGGAAGCTCGTCAGGAAATCAGCTCTGACGTGGTAAATCGTCGTGTCACTTACGACACCGCCCTGACACTGGCTATGCAGATGGCTATATCCATTGGCGGGGAGAATAATTGGGAGGGATACGAGCCCTTTAATCTTGAGTCATTCGCCAACGGGGAGCTCGAGTTCATCATTGGCAATCGACCGGTGTTTGGTCAAGACGAGATGAGTATCGCCCAGTTAGCTAAAGTCCAGGGCGAGGCGGCGACATTGCTTCAGGGCGCTTTCGCCAACTCTCCCTTGACTTTCCCGGCGTCAGCTAAGGTCGCTGGCCTTAGTGATGAGGAAATCGAGCTATACGCCCGTCGCAATGGCGAGGGGGCGGTTGATCCAGCCGAGGAACTAGCCAGGCTTCAGGAGGCGGGGAGGATAGGCGCTAATGGCTCTTGATCCCGAAATCATCGACCAGGCTGAAGAGGATGGCGTAAACGAGGCGGCGTTATTGGCGGCGTTGGGTATCCTCTCCTTCCTCTTCGGAAACACCCAACCCGGGCCCCAGGCCACCGCCACCGCCAAAAGAGCCGCCTTAGAGATATTCCTTAACGACATGAAAGGGCGGGGCCGGGCCATAGCCACCGAATTATTAGAGGCTGGCCTTACACCCGCCAATCTATCCCGCTTTGAGGCCCGCATGATCACCGAGGTTATCCAGGTAACGCAAGTAGGAAGCTCCGCCATTTGGCGTGGCGGCGTCTCCCGAATAGGGGCGGCTGAAACGATTACCAATGGCGTCATTCGTCAGGAGGTTGGTTTTATCCGCCGGGCCGTGGCTGATCTAAGGAGCGGGGCCCGACCATTTAACGGAACCGTGTCCAATTGGGCGGGAATGTATGGCGACGGTGGCAAAAAGAGCTACTACGCCATAGGGACGGATGACATGGCGAATGAAGGTTTCGTGGTAGAGCAGAATGTACTTGACCTATCCGTTGAGAACTGCGAGGGATGTATAATCGAGACAGCCCGCGGCGCGGTTCCGGTTGGGGAGTTGATACCAATCGGGAGCAGGTCGCCGTGTTTCAGTAACGATAGATGCGATATCGACCGGTTTAACCCGGTGACAGGGGAGACGGTGAGGGCGTGAGCGAAAAGCTAATCGAGGCGGAGGCGTTACTCAAGGCGTTTCCCTATAGCGGCGGCGAGGTATTGCCAGATGCCGCTATTTGATGACGCCCTCGCCAAAGTGAGCGAATCATCTATTTTTGTCGCCACGTATGATAAACGAAGTTATAATTATATCATAAACGATATAGTGACGAAAACAGATTGTCAAGAGCATGTTGGTTATTGTTTTTATGAACGTGACAAAATGAAGGCGGATCGCCTCTGGCTATCATATGGCGCGCTAAAATGGAACAAAACAAGAGATAATGATATTACAAGTCATTTAAGCGGTCAACGAACCGCTGAGATTATCGGGAGCCGTATTATTCAGATAATGGCTGAATTCGGATTTGAGTGTGTTTGGAATGGCGAGGCCAGTCAAAGTATTGAGATAAATTTTGGCAAATGGTGGAATACGCAATCGACGAAGAGAGGTGGATAATTGATGAGCTTTCATGATCCGGCGGGTTTAATCCATCACCGCAAAATGTCTCTGCTCAAGGCGCAGATAGACGCCGCCTGGCGTCAGATCGCCGCCAATTACACTCTGCATACTGGCGATCCTTGCCCCAAAATGCGGGACGTTCTGGCTTATAGTCGAACGCTAACTATGTCCGCCTCGTCCAAAGTTGAAAAGCCTTGACAGTGTGGTATAATAGTTAGTGAGTTTGTAATATTGTAAAGTCAACCAAATAGATCGCCCAGGCTCAAATTGAGTAAGGGCATCACCCAAGCGTAAGCCACGGCCAACACTTGATTGTGTTGGTCTTTTTTATTTCAAGGTAATCAAAAGGACTTATCATGCCCCCCGAAAACAAGGAAACACCAGCCACCGAGGAAAAGCCCAAAGAGGAAAAGAAGCCCGACTTCCGCGACACCCTGACCAGCCTGACGCCTGAAGAGATGCGGGATTTATTGATCCGGCAAAATCAAGACATTGGGCGGCTTAATGGCGAGAGCGCCGAACGACGGACGAAGCTCAATGAGTTTCAATCGAGCGCCGACAAGGCCGCCAGGGAAGCCGAGGAGGCCAGAGAGACGGCGCTCAAGGAGCAAGGCGAGTTTCAAAAACTCTTTGAGGCGGAAAAAACAAAGGCCATTGATCTGGAAAGCAATCTAGCCGCCCGTGATTTGGCGGCGCTCAGGGAAAAAATAGCGGTCAACCTCTTCGTTGATCGCGTCGAGGGCGATACATTGGCGGACAAGATAGCCAACGCCGCCAAATTCGCCAGCAGATTGACGGGAACCAGTGAAGAGGAAATAACGGAAAGCGCCACTGATCTTTTGGCGCTCATTCCCGAAAAACAACAAAAGCCAAAATCTAGCGCCGATCCAATCCCTATTGATTTGAATGGCGGAAAAGGGAAAACATCATTCCGTGATCAATGGCAGAAGATGGGGAAAGGGCCTCGCCGCGGAGGGAAGTAATTATGACTGTTATCGTCACAACCGCCGCCCAAGTCGGGCGGCTATACGTGAATCAAGATGTGACAATCCCCATCATCTTGGGGGCCACCGTTACCGCCGGCCAGGTGGTTCGTCAGGATACCGATGGTAAATACATCCTGGCTGACGCCACCATCGGAGGCGCTGACGCCCGCCAGACCCTAATCGCCTTGAAAGGCGGTGTCGATGGCGAGGCGGACTTAGGACTCAAGGAGGGGGCGTTGGAGGGATACGCTATTAGCGCCCTTAATTCCGGCGCTCAATTCTTCCTCAGCGACACCCCTGGGGCCGTGGATGACGCCGCCGGAACCGTTAGCGTTCCAATCGGGCGCGTTATCGGGACAGGTGAGAAAGACCCATCCGACGGAACCGTTAAAGAAGTCGCGTACTTCGATATGGATTGGAACACCCAATTCGCCTAAAGGCCCAAAAGGAGAATTATCATGGCTAACATTTTTGGTGTCGTTGGGGCGGCTGATTCTGATCTGCTTTTTAATGGCACAATAGGAAACGAGACAATTTACAATGTCGCCTCTGAATGGCTGGCGATGCAACAGGAAGACGTGGCCCGCATGTTCGCCGTTTTTGTCAGTGGCGACACGGAAAACTTGCAGGAAAGCATCAAGCAAGTGGGCGGCGGTCAAATGCAGGAGATTGAGGAAGATGAGGCCCAACCCGCCGCCGTGAAACCGGTCGGTGACTATCAGGTTGGCTATCCACTGTGGAATTACGGCGATTCGGTTATCTCGGGGCGGGTATCATTGGCCTACATGAGCGCTGAAGAGATGTCGCTCAAGATCGAGAACATCAACATCCGTAACAATAACGCCAACCGGCGGCGCATTCTTCAACGCCTCTATAACAACACCCAGTACACCTTTACCGATAGGCGTTTGGGAGCGACTGAGGTCGAGCCGTTGGCTAATGGCGACACCGTTGTCTATCCCCCAATCGAGGGGTCATATGACGAGGCCGTCGCTGACGCCTACACCGGAACCAACTACACGGCTATCACCGATACTGACGACCCGTATCGAACGGCCACCGGCTGGTTCAATGACCACTTCGAGGCCAACACCGGGAATGACAACATCGTCACCTTCATAAATGAGGCCCAGCAAGCCGAAACCGAGGCCCTGGCCGCCTTTGTCCCGGTGCCTGACAACTTCGTAGTTGTCGGCGATGATACGGATGTCCCGGCTCGTCTCCCGTTCGTGCCTGGCAAGATCATAGGCCGCCACACTAGCGGAACCTGGATCGTGCTATGGAACTGGACACCCGCTGGCTACTTCAAGAGTTTCCATTTGGAGGAGCAAGCGCCACTTAAACGACGTGTCGATATGGCCGAATCCGGCCTGGGCGCTGGCCTTCAGTTGGTCGCCACTGGCGCTGACGTGGCCCATTGGCCGTTGTCTGGCAGTACCTGGGTCAATCGCTTCGGCATCGGTACTGGCAAACGCCTAAATGGGCGGATCCAGCAACTCGTGGCCTCGACCGCTTATACGATCCCGGCCGCTTACAACACAATTCCTTAAAGGTGATTTATGGCTAATCTCAGAAGCCTGGCTATCAAGTTGAGTAAAATAGAGGAGCGGGTGAGGACGTTGGAGGCGGAATTAGAGACGCTTAAGGCATCCAAACCCGCCACCAAGCGCCCCCGCCCCAAAAAGGCGGCTTAATGGCCTTCACCTACGACCTATCCACCGACAGGGGCGCTACGCGTCTCTCCATTGGGGATACTATAGAGTTCGCTGGCCCGCGGCCAACGCAAGGAAGCGGCGGGCCAGCGCAAACGAATTTCTCCGATGACGAGATTGACTATTTCCTGGCTAATGGAGGCGGTTCCGACGCCGTGATCAGCGGGGCCGCCCTGGGTTTTGAGATTTTAGCCTCGGAGTGGACTTCTTACGCTTTATCCGAGAAGGACGGGGCCACCGGCAATATGATGAACGCTAAGGATACCGCCGACACCTTCGCCGACAGAGCCGATGAGTGGCGGGCCAAGCCAGGCGGCGGAACCGGGTCAAACGCCCTTCAATCTGGCCTTATTGACTACAACTTCCAACAGAAAGGTGACGAGTTGACCGACCCTTTCCCGATAGCGGAATGATATGTCTCGAATTGGCGTTTTCAATAGTCGAATAGCCCAACACTTCAGCAAGGTCGAGATTGACGTTATCCGGGTGACGATTGACGAGACAACGGGCATAGAGACGGAAACGACTGTTTACGACAACCTGACGCCTCTTTCCGCCAGAAGCCGCCAAAACCCGGAGACGGGTCAGGTTGGGGAGTTGGAGACGGCGACGGATCAATTCAGCTTTCGCCGCCTTAGCGATGGAGCCTTACCCGATATTAAGGACGGTGATTTCTTGCGCCAGACTATACCAGAGACAAGCACTATAAATAATTTCCGGGTGGTGTCGGTTATACCGGCCTCGCAATCCAACTGGCTTAACGTTAGCGCCGTTTCCGTTAGCGGTGAGGCGGCTCAACCCGCCCCCGTAGGTCCCGGATACTCCTCTGGTTACTCAACAGGATATGATACCTGATGCTATTTATGTCCACCGCCTTTAGCAAGCTACTTAGAGACACCCTACTAACCGACGCCGCCGATAATACCGATGGCGACATAGTTGAACGAACCATGCGCGATTTTATGGGGTCGGTATTCGCTCAAAACGTGGTGCTTTTGGATGGGGCCGACGGGGATACCTTCCCAACGACTCTAGCCGATGACACCGTCTATAAAGTCGTTTCCGGCTTTTCCCAAACGGCTCAGGTGACATTGGGCCAGAATAACGTCATCCTGTCCGATTCGCCGCTTGGAGCGGTTATTTTCTGGGCGGGTTCTGGGAACATGTTCACCGGCGTTGATTTTGGGTCGGGCCTGATTATGGATGGGGTCAATATTATCTCCTTCTCTGACCCGATTCTCAGCCTGACCAATAGTGGCGGCAATGAAGGATCGAGTATCTTTTTCGCTGACAAATGTTTATTTCAAGCGCCCGTCATTGGAAACCTCACAAGCATTGGCACAAAACAAATCACGAACGCCGCCATTAATGGCGATTTAACCATAACCGGCGGGACTAATGTTGGCGGTATTAATTTCAGGGGTTTGTCATGGGACGCCCAACAGGCCGGAACCACCTTACTTAACATCGGTTCCGGCGTCTATTCCTTCATAGACCTGAATAATGTCGCCTTTACCGCCGTTGACGGTACTAACACGATCCTCTCCGGCGCGGCCAATAACGCCAATATCGCCGCTGGCGAGATCGCCAGAATAGAGGATTGTAGTTGGAAAAACACCGACTTATCCTTGAATGGTATCACGACAGAAGATACACGATGGTTATTCACTGGCAATTCCGCGCCGACAACTTCCAATATGCGCACCAGTCAAATCATTGGCTACGCCGAATTGGCGAACAACGCCACGGACACCGGTATTGACACGATCGGCGTTCTG
>Ga0255048_10002528_pt1 | contig 11601 bp, 4 predicted proteins | sample JV7_2_2_MG_FD_183619 | JGI IMG/M metagenome (GOLD analysis project Ga0255048, IMG submission 183619) | Seawater microbial communities from Jervis Inlet, British Columbia, Canada - JV7_2_2 | ecosystem: Environmental > Aquatic > Marine > Inlet | place: Canada: British Columbia | collected 2016-10-06
AAGCCCGTGAAAGATATTCGCGAGCAGGAAGTCTATCTCGGCGAAATGCCGTTGATGACTGACCACGGTACGTTTGTAATCAACGGTACCGAACGCGTCATCGTGTCGCAATTGCATCGTTCGCCGGGCGTGTTCTTTGACCACGACAAGGGCAAGACGCATAGCTCTGGCAAGCTGCTGTTCTCGGCGCGTATCATTCCGTACCGTGGATCCTGGCTCGATTTCGAATTTGATCCCAAGGATTCAGTGTTCGCGCGTATTGACCGTCGCCGCAAGCTTCCGGTGACGATTATTTTGCGCGCACTCGAGATGACCAATGAAGAGATGCTCGACCTCTTCTTTGATACCAACGATTTTTATCTTTCAGAGAAAGAAATCAGGATGGGCCTCGTCCCGGAGCGTCTTCGTGGCGAGACTGCGACATTCGACATCAAGCTCGGCCGCAAGTTAATCGTTGAAGAAGGTCGTCGTATCACGGCGAAACACGTTCGCGACATGCAAAAATCGACGGTCAACAAGCTGATCGTCCCGACGGAATACCTCGAGGGTAAGATTCTCGCTCACGACGTCATCGATACTGAAACCGGCGAGTTACTTGCAGCAGCAAATGCTGAGCTGACGCCGGAGCTTATCGAGGAGTTGATTGCAGCCAGCATCACGGAAATTCGCACATTGTTTGTGAACGACCTCGATCGCGGTCCGTTTATCTCGAATACATTGAAAATCGATCCATCGACGACGCGTCTCGAAGCGCTGGTCGAGATCTACCGCATGATGCGTCCGGGAGAACCACCAACTAAGGAAGCGGCGGAAAACCTGTTCCAGAATTTGTTCTTTAACCCGGATCGCTACGATCTGTCAGGCGTTGGCCGTATGAAATTCAATCGCCGCGTTGGTCGTGATAATTCCGAAGGCAGCGGCGTTCTTGAAAAGGACGACATTCTCTCTGTTCTGAAGACCCTGATCGACATTCGTAACGGCTATGGCAATGTTGATGACATCGATCACCTTGGTAATCGTCGCGTTCGCAGCGTTGGCGAGATGGCTGAAAACGCATTCCGCGTTGGTCTGGTTCGTGTCGAGCGTGCCGTCAAAGAACGTTTGACGCAGGCCGAGACAGAGGGCCTGATGCCGCAGGAGATGATCAATGCGAAACCTGTTGCTGCAGCCGTCAAAGAGTTCTTTGGCTCGAGCCAGCTATCGCAGTTCATGGATCAAAACAATCCATTGTCGGAAGTCACGCACAAACGGCGCGTATCGGCGCTTGGCCCGGGTGGCCTGACGCGCGAACGCGCGGGCTTCGAGGTTCGCGACGTACACCCGACACATTACGGCCGCGTCTGCCCCATTGAAACGCCTGAAGGCCCGAATATCGGCCTGATCAACTCCCTGGCCGTATACGCACGGACCAACGAGTACGGTTTCCTTGAAACGCCGTATCGCAAAGTTACGAAGGGCAAGGCGAGCTCGAAAATTGAATACCTGTCCGCGATCGAAGAGAGTCAGTACATCATTGCGCAGGCAAACTCGGACCTCGACAAGAACGGCAGGTTTACTGACGAGCTTGTCGCAGTCCGGCACAAGAATGAATTCACTCTCGCCGTGCCAGGTGACGTCAATTACATGGACGTGTCGCCGAGACAGATCGTATCGGTTGCCGCGTCACTGATACCGTTCCTCGAACACGACGATGCGAATCGTGCACTCATGGGCTCGAACATGCAGCGTCAGGCGGTGCCGACACTGCGCGCTGAAGCGCCGCTCGTTGGTACGGGCATGGAGCGCGCCGTTGCTGTCGACTCGGGTGTGACGGTTGTCGCGCGACGTGGAGGAGCGGTTGATTCGGTTGATGCGTCACGCATTGTCGTGCGGGTTAATGATGATGAAACCAGTGCAACAGAAGCTGGTGTTGACATCTATAACCTGACGAAATACACGCGCTCGAATCAAAATACCTGCATTAATCAGCGGCCACTCGTCAAAGCAGGCGACTCGATCGCAGGTGGCGATGTGCTTGCCGACGGGCCGTCCACGGACATGGGTGAACTGGCGCTTGGCCAGAACCTGTTAGTCGCATTCATGCCCTGGAACGGCTATAACTTTGAGGATTCGATTCTGATCTCGGAACGGGTCGTCAAAGAGGATCGCTTTACGACGATCCATATCGAAGAGCTGCAATGTGTCGCTCGCGATACCAAGCTGGGGCCTGAGGACATCACGTCTGACATCCCAAATGTTGGCGATGCGGCATTGGCCAAACTCGATGAATCAGGTATTGCGTTCATCGGTGCCGAAGTTAATGCCGGCGATATCCTCGTTGGCAAGGTCACGCCGAAGGGCGAGACACAGCTGACGCCGGAAGAGAAGTTGCTCAGAGCAATCTTTGGTGAGAAGGCCTCCGACGTGAAGGACACGTCGCTACGTGTGCCGCCGGGCATGGACGGTACGGTTATCGACGTACGCGTGTTTACGCGCGATGGTGTCGAGAAAGATTTGCGTGCCCTGTCTATCGAGAAATCCGAGCTTGAAAGTGTCCGCAAGGATCTTGATGACACCTTGCGCATTCTCGAGGAAGACATTTACGAACGTGTTGAGCGCATGCTGACCAATAAGATGGCTCAGGGTGGTCCGAACAAACTGAAATCGGGATCGAAGATTACTAAAGCGTATCTCGATGAGGTGCCGCGTGAGCAGTGGTTTGAGATTCGCCTGAAGAACGATGATGCGAACGAGCAATTGCAGAAAGCGTTCGAGCGTCTTAATTCGCAGCGCGACGAGTTTGATCGCCGCTTCGAAGAAAAGCGCGCGAAGATAACGGCTGGCGACGACCTCGCACCGGGCGTTCTGAAAATGGTCAAGGTTTACCTGGCGGTTAAACGCAGGATTCAGCCAGGCGACAAGATGGCGGGCCGCCACGGAAACAAGGGCGTGATCTCGACGATCGTTCCGGTCGAGGATATGCCTTACCTGGAGGATGGCACACCAGTGGATATCGTATTGAATCCGCTCGGCGTACCGTCGCGAATGAACGTCGGTCAGGTGCTTGAAACACACTTGGGCTGGGCTGCGAAAGGGCTTGGCAAAAAGATCGATCGCATGCTGAAGGCGCAGGAGTCGATTACGAAGATTCGTCAGTTCCTTGAGACACTCTATAACAAGACCGGTGGTCGCATTGAGGACATCAAGTCTTTGAACGATGAGCAGGTTTTGGAGCTGGCTGGCAATCTCAGTAACGGTGTACCGACGGCGACGCCGGTCTTTGATGGTGCAGCCGAAGCCGAGATCAAGGGCCTGCTTGCGCTTGCCGACCTTGACGAAACCGGTCAGTCACGACTGAGTGACGGACGCACTGGTGAGGAATTCCAGCGCGATATTACGGTTGGTTACATGTACATGTTGAAACTCAACCATCTGGTAGATGACAAGATGCATGCCCGTTCGACCGGACCTTACAGTCTTGTCACGCAGCAGCCGCTGGGTGGTAAGGCGCAGTTCGGAGGCCAGCGCTTCGGTGAAATGGAAGTCTGGGCACTGGAAGCCTATGGCGCCGCGTACACCTTGCAGGAAATGCTGACAGTCAAGTCGGATGACGTGCAGGGCCGTACCAAGATGTATAAGAACATCGTCGACGGTGAGCATGAAATGAATGCCGGCATGCCGGAATCGTTCAATGTTTTGGTCAAGGAGATTCGATCTCTGGGTATCAACATTGAGCTGGAGGCAGACTAATGAAAGATCTCTTAAAACTGTTCAAATACCAGAATCCGGTTGATGACTTTGAGGCGATTCGTATCGGCCTGGCGTCCCCTGACATGGTGCGCTCCTGGTCTTTCGGTGAGGTCAAGAAGCCGGAAACGATTAACTACCGCACGTTCAAGCCGGAGAGAGACGGCTTGTTCTGCGCGAAGATATTCGGCCCGGTCAAGGATTACGAGTGTCTGTGCGGTAAATACAAACGCCTCAAGCATCGCGGCGTGGTCTGCGAGAAGTGCGGCGTCGAGGTTACGCAAACCAAGGTTCGCCGTGAGCGTATGGCGCACATCGAGCTTGCAAGCCCGGTCGCACACATCTGGTTCCTGAAATCGTTGCCGTCACGTATCGGCCTCATGCTCGACATGACGCTGCGCGAGATCGAGCGAGTGCTGTATTTTGAAGCATTCGTTGTAGTTGAGCCCGGCATGACCGAGCTAGAGCGTGGTCAATTGCTGACCGACGAAATGTATCTCGATGCACTTGAGCAGTACGGTGATGAGTTCGACGCGCGCATGGGCGCCGAAGCAGTCCGTGAGATGCTCATGACGATCGATCTGCAACGCGAAATATTGCAGGTCCGAGAGGACATGGGCGCGACGCGTTCCGAGACCAAGATCAAACGACTTTCGAAACGGCTAAAACTGATCGAATCCTTCGTCGAGTCCGGCAACAAGCCCGAATGGATGGTGCTGACGGTGCTGCCGGTACTGCCGCCTGATTTGCGCCCGCTTGTACCGCTCGACGGCGGTCGATTCGCGACGTCGGATCTGAACGATCTCTACCGTCGAGTCATTAACCGTAACAACCGCTTGCGCCGCCTTCTGGAGCTCAACGCGCCCGATATCATTGTGCGCAATGAGAAACGCATGCTGCAGGAATCCGTCGACGCGCTACTCGACAATGGTCGTCGTGGCCGCGCTATTACGGGTACGAACAAGCGCCCGCTGAAGTCGCTCGCCGACATGATTAAGGGCAAGCAAGGCCGTTTTCGGCAGAACCTTCTCGGCAAACGCGTTGACTACTCGGGCCGGTCGGTCATCGTGGTCGGCCCAACCCTCAGGCTGCATCAGTGTGGTCTGCCGAAGAAGATGGCTCTCGAACTTTTCAAGCCGTTTATTTTCTCGAAGCTGCAACTGCGCGGTGAAGCCACAACGATCAAGGCGGCCAAACGTCTCGTAGAGCGTGAAGGTGCCGAAGTCTGGGATATTCTCGAAGAGGTCATTCGTGAGCATCCGGTGCTTCTGAACCGTGCCCCAACGCTGCACCGCCTGGGTATTCAGGCGTTCGAGCCGGTACTGGTCGAAGGTAAGGCGATTCAGTTACACCCTCTGGTTTGTACTGCTTTCAATGCTGACTTCGACGGCGATCAAATGGCTGTACACGTGCCATTGTCGATCGAAGCACAGCTCGAAGCGCGCGCCCTGATGATGTCATCAAACAACATCCTGTCACCGGCCAATGGCGATCCGATCATTGTGCCGTCGCAGGACGTCGTGCTTGGCCTTTACTACATGACTCGCACCCGCATCAATGCGAAGGGCGAGGGCATGATGTTCGCGAACATCGACGAGGCCCGGCGCGCGTTTGAAAGTGGCGCTGCGGACTTGCAGGCAAAAGTCAAGATTCGGGTACCGACATTCGAAGCCGAGGAAGAGGGCGGCGAGCCTGTTGCGATCAAGAAGATCGTGGATACCACGGTCGGCCGGGCCCTGTTGTCAGAAATTCTTCCGGCAGGACTGGACTTCGAGCTCGTCAATCGGGCCATGTCCAAAAAGGCCATCTCGAACACGATCAACGCGTGTTATCGCAACCTGGGTCTGAAGAAGACTGTCGTGTTTGCGGATCGGCTGATGTACACAGGCTTCCGTCTCGCGACGATGGCCGGTATTTCGATCGGCGTGAATGACATGGTCGTACCGGAAAGCAAGGGTGCGATTCTTGCGGTAGCGGAAGCCGAGGTGAAAGAGATTCAGGATCAGTACGCGTCCGGACTGGTAACCGATGGCGAGCGATATAACAAAGTCGTCGATATCTGGTCACGAACCAATGATCAGGTCGCGAAGGCCATGATGGACAAGCTTGGAACCGAAACGGTCAAGGATGCAAAGGGCAAATCTGCCGAGCAGGAGTCCTTTAACTCGATTTACATGATGGCCGATTCCGGCGCTCGTGGTTCCGCGGCACAGATCAGGCAGCTTGCTGGAATGCGAGGCTTGATGGCCAAGCCGGACGGTTCAATCATCGAAACACCCATCACGGCGAACTTCCGCGAAGGCCTTGACGTTCTGCAATACTTCATCTCTACCCACGGTGCCCGCAAAGGACTGGCTGATACGGCGTTAAAGACCGCCAACTCGGGCTACCTGACGCGCCGGCTCGTCGATGTCGCCCAGGACCTTGTTGTAACTGAGGTCGACTGTGAAACCAAAAACGGTGTCGCGATGTCTCCGCTTGTTGAAGGCGGCGACATTGTGGAGCCGCTAAGAGACCGCGTACTCGGCCGTGTACTGGCCGAAGCTGTTCTGCTTCCGGGGACCGACAAGGTCGCTTTCGATGCGGGCACGATGCTCGACGAAGAAACGGTTGCGACTCTTGAGGAGTTGTCGATTGACCACGTGCTGGTTCGTTCGCCAATTACCTGCGAGATCCGCTACGGAGTCTGTTCACAGTGCTACGGCCGTGATCTTGCTCGCGGACACCGCATCAATATCGGTGAAGCTGTCGGTGTTATAGCAGCACAGTCGATCGGTGAACCGGGCACGCAGTTGACGATGCGCACCTTCCATATTGGCGGCGCGGCCTCGCGTTCGGCCGCGATCAATAATATCGAGATCAAGTCGAAGGGTATTGCGAAACTTGTCAACATCAAGACCGTTGCTCACCATAAGGGCTATCTCGTAGCGGTATCACGGTCGGGCGAAATCTCGATAACCAATGAATTGGGCCGTGAGCACGAGCGCTACAAAGTGCCTTACGGTGCGACTATCACCATCGAAGATAATGCCAATGTCAAGCAGGGCCAGGTTGTAGCTAACTGGGATCCGCATACTCACCCGGTTGTCACCGAGGTGGCGGGTAAGCTCAAGTTTGAGGACTTCCAGGACGGCGTAACTGTAACTGAGCAGGTTGACGAGTTTACCGGGCTGACAAGCATCGTTGTTCTCGATCCGAAGAGCCGCGGCGGTTTGGGCAAGGATCTTCGCCCGGTTGCACGGCTTGTCGATGACAACGACGAAGATGTGTGCTTCGCCAATACCGAGATTCCTGCCGTTTACGCCCTTCCCGCAGGTGCCATTATCAACATGGGTGATGGTGCAAAAGTAGCCGTCGGTGACGTTATTGCACGTATTCCGCAAGAGTCGTCTAAAACTCGTGACATCACCGGTGGTTTGCCGCGAGTGGCTGACCTGTTCGAAGCTCGCAAGCCGAAAGAGCCGGCGATCATGGCCGAACACACGGGTACAGTCAGCTTTGGTAAGGAGACCAAGGGTAAGCGTCGCCTCGTTATTACCGACGAAACCGGCGAGAGCCACGAGGAGTTGATTCCAAAGTGGCGTCACTTGAACGTGTTCGAGGGCGAGCAGGTTGTGCAGGGTGAGACGATCGCTGATGGCGAACCGAACCCGCACGACATTCTTCGACTGCAGGGTGTTGAGAATCTCTCTGATTACCTCGTACGTGAGATCCAGGACGTCTACCGATTGCAGGGCGTAAAAATCAACGATAAGCATATCGAGGTGATCATTCGCCAGATGCTGCGTAAGGTAATCGTTGCGACAGCGGGTGAAAGCAAATACCTCAGGGGCGAGCAGATTGATAAAGCGCGTTTCTTTGAGGAGGCAGAGCGGCTCGAGGCCCAGGGCAAGGAATCCCTGACCATTGATCCGGTATTGCTGGGCATCACCAAGGCATCGCTGGCGACGGAGTCGTTCATTTCTGCAGCCTCATTCCAGGAAACCACACGTGTTCTGACTGAAGCAGCCGTACGCGGCTTGCGTGACGATCTGCGCGGTCTCAAGGAAAACGTAATCGTGGGCCGGTTGATTCCGGCAGGTACCGGATTCGCACATCACGCCGAACGCCGGCGCACGCGCGAGCAGGATCTTGCCGATCAGCTCAAGGAACTCGACGATGCGGCGCTCGCTGAGGCGCAACTTGCTGCCGATGCGGAGGCCGTTGGGCTAAGTGTCGAGGGTGCGACGGATGCGGACGCGGAAGCAAGCACTGACGATGCCACCGAAGTCGCGGCTGAGGTTGCCGCTGAGCTTGGCGGTGAAGGTGCCGAGGAAGCGACCACGGACGCTTAAGAAACAAAGGCTTAAGCGGGGGCTGCCGGCGTGCTTGACAGCGCCAAGTGGCCGTCTCTACAATGCTCCGCCTTAACCTTGGGGCCCGCCAGAAGCGGGCCCTGATTTTTCACGGCAATATGCCAGGGCCGCAGGGCTTTATGGCGGAAAAAGCATAGGTGACTCAGTCACTTATGACGTTGCCTGAGATCCCGACGCCTGAGCCGGATGAGGTTCAGCGGTTGGGTGCGCGCGTTTTTTAGCGCAATTTGTATTGGATTAACGAAAGAGATGAGGGCCCCATGGCCACAGTGAATCAGCTAGTACGTAAGGCACGCGTGACGAAGCGTGCCAAAAGCACGGTGCCGGCCCTTGAAGCCAGCCCGCAGAAGCGTGGCGTATGCACACGGGTATATACGACGACACCGAAAAAACCTAACTCGGCGATGCGCAAGGTCGCTCGTGTGCGTTTGACCAACGGTTTTGAAGTCACGTCTTATATAGGCGGTGAAGGCCACAACTTGCAGGAGCACTCAGTCGTGCTAATTCGGGGCGGGCGCGTCAAGGACCTGCCGGGTGTTCGGTATCACACGGTACGCGGTACGCTCGACTGTGCCGGTGTTTCCGACCGCCGACAGGGCCGCAGCAAGTATGGAACCAAAAGGCCGAAGTCATAAGAGCGCTTCGTTGAACTCGCAATGACGTTGGTTCTAATAAAGAAAGTTAAATAGACGGAATACATTAATAATGTCCAGAAGATCACAGGCACCGAAACGAACGATTCTGCCCGACCCGAAGTATGGCAGTGACCTGCTCGCCAAGTTCATGAACATGATCATGAACGATGGCAAGAAATCTGTTGCTGAGCGCATCATTTACGGCGCGCTGGATCGTATCGCGGACAAAGAGACACAAACAGACGACAAGGCGCTCGAACTTCTCGAGACTGCACTTGAAAACGTCAAGCCCGTGGTCGAAGTAAAATCTCGCCGAGTTGGTGGCGCTACGTACCAGGTACCCGTTGAAGTGCGTCCGGCCCGTCGTCAAACGCTGGCAATGCGCTGGGTTATCGATGCTGCGCGTAATCGCAACGAGAAATCGATGGCACATCGTCTTGCACACGAACTGATGGATGCGGCTGGAAATCGCGGCACTGCGGTAAAGAAAAAAGAAGACACGCACCGTATGGCGGAAGCCAACAAGGCATTCTCGCACTACCGCTGGTAGTACGCTGATCGAGCATCCCAGGGTAATCAGGATAATCAGGACCTTGTTGTGGCCCGTACAACTCCCATCGAGCGCTATCGCAATATCGGCATCATGGCCCATATTGATGCGGGCAAGACGACGACCACTGAGCGTGTGCTTTTCTATACGGGCGTATCTCACAAGATAGGTGAAGTGCATGACGGCGCGGCTGTCATGGACTGGATGGAACAGGAGCAGGAACGCGGTATTACGATTACGTCGGCCGCAACGACTTGTTTCTGGAGCGGCATGGACACCCAGTACGACGAACATCGCATCAACATCATCGATACGCCAGGCCACGTTGATTTCACGATTGAGGTTGAGCGCAGCCTGCGTGTTCTCGACGGTGCGGTCACAGTCTTGTGTTCTGTTGGCGGCGTAGAGCCGCAGACTGAAACGGTCTGGCGTCAAGGTAACAAGTACAACGTTCCGCGCATGATTTTCGTCAACAAGATGGACCGCGCTGGAGCGGATTTTCTACGCGTGGTTGAGCAAGCACGCGAGCGTCTCGGCGCGAATCCGGTGCCGGTACAGCTACCGATAGGTGCCGAAGAGAATTTTGCGGGTGTCATCGACCTGATCGGCATGCGCGCGATTTACTGGGATGAAAGCAACATGGGCACGACCTATGAGGCGCGTGAGATTCCCGACGAAATGCTGGCCGATGCCGAAGCCTGGCGCGAGAGGATGATTGAGAGTGCCGCCGAGGCAGACGAAGAGCTCCTTGAAAAGTTTCTCGGAGACAGAGAAATCGATGCTGACGAGATACGCAGGGGCCTGCGCGCACGCACCTTGTCCGGTGAAATCGTCGTCGCCATGTGTGGTTCGGCTTTCAAGAACAAGGGCGTGCAGGCGATGCTTGACGCTGTCATCGACTACATGCCATCGCCGGTCGATGTTCCGGCGATCAAGGGCATTACCGATGATGATTCGGAAGGAGAGCGCCACGCAAATGATGACGAGCCCTTTGCCGCGCTGGCGTTCAAGATTGCGACAGACCCGTTCGTCGGCAATTTGACGTTTTTCCGTGTCTATTCGGGAATCCTGAGTTCCGGCGATACGATTCTCAATCCGGTCAAGAGCAGGAAGGAGCGCATAGGACGTATCTTGCAGATGCACTCGAACGATCGTAAGGAAATCAAGGAAGTTCGCGCCGGCGACATTGCAGCAGCGGTTGGGCTCAAGGACGTTACGACCGGCGATACGCTGTGTGACATCAAGCAGGCGATCACGTTAGAGCGCATGGAGTTCCCGGAGCCGGTTATCTCGGTCGCGGCTGAGCCAAGAACGAAGCCTGACCAGGAGAAGATGGGTATTGCCCTGCAAAAACTGGCAAAGGAAGATCCGTCTTTTCGCGTGCACACCGACGAGGAATCGGGGCAGACGATTATATCGGGCATGGGCGAGTTACATCTCGAAATCATCGTCGATCGCATGAGGCGTGAGTTCAATGTCGAGGCGAACGTAGGCAAGCCACAGGTGGCCTACCGCGAGACGATTCGCAAGAGCGTCGAGCAGGAAGGAAAATTCGTGCGCCAGTCAGGTGGCCGCGGCCAGTATGGTCACGTCTATCTGCGGATTGAACCGCGTAAATCCGGTGAGGGTTATGAATTCGAAAATGCCATTGTTGGCGGAGTGGTTCCGCGAGAGTACATCAGTGCTGTCGATAAGGGCGTACAGGAGCAGATGGAAAATGGCGTAGTCGCAGGCTATCCGCTCGTGGATTGCAAGGTAACGTTGTACGACGGGTCATACCACGATGTTGATTCCAGCGAGATGGCGTTTAAAATTGCCGGTTCGATAGGCTTTCGCGATGGTGTGCTCAGAGCAGATCCGGTGCTGCTGGAGCCGATTATGAAGGTCGAAGTTGTAACGCCGGAAGATTATATGGGTGACGTGATGGGCGATATGAATCGCCGCCGCGGTCTGCCGCAGGGAATGGACGATACACCGTCGGGCAAGGTCATTCGGGCAGAGGTGCCTTTGGCCGAAATGTTCGGTTATGCGACGGACTTGCGCTCAATGAGCCAGGGTCGCGCAGTGTACTCGATGGAGTTTGAGAAATATTCGGAAGTGCCACAGAGCGTGGCCAATACAGTAATGAAGAAAGCAAGCTGACAAGATTAGGAAAGCATCGTAGGAGCGCTGCTTGCCAGCGCGACAACTAAAGCCAGGAATCGCAATAATGTCTAAACAGAAATTTGAAAGAACAAAGCCGCACATCAATGTAGGCACGATTGGTCACGTTGACCATGGCAAGACGGCTCTGACGGCGGCCCTGACGAAAGTCATGGCGGCGAAACACGGTGGC
>Ga0255048_10002529_pt1 | contig 11600 bp, 14 predicted proteins | sample JV7_2_2_MG_FD_183619 | JGI IMG/M metagenome (GOLD analysis project Ga0255048, IMG submission 183619) | Seawater microbial communities from Jervis Inlet, British Columbia, Canada - JV7_2_2 | ecosystem: Environmental > Aquatic > Marine > Inlet | place: Canada: British Columbia | collected 2016-10-06
CAGGCGACCGCTCCTACAGGTTGGACCCAAGACACTTCGAATGATGATGCTATTTTGAGAGTCGTAGACGGTTTAGGTGGAGGCACCGGCGGTACACTAGCTGTTAGCACAGCTCACACTCATGATTTTACGGATGATGGTCACTCTTTGACTGCTGCAGAGAACGGTCCTCATACCCATGGTGGAGTTCCTGAGGAGATTGGTGACACAGACCGAGGAACAAACGGGTCTTTGTTTTCCCTAGACGGTGCTGGCAGCACAGACTCTTCAGGAAGTGGAGATGCTCACGCCCACTCAGGTACTACAGATGCAGGTCTTGTACCTAAGTATATTGATATAATTATTTGCTCTAAGGATGCCTAATGAGTGTTGAAGTCGAAATTAGTTGCCCATTAGGTCACAAGTGTGAGACCGCTTCTGACGGCAAGATTATTCGATGCGCGTGGTATACCTTAGTTATAGGTAAGGATCCTCAAACTAATGAAGAGGTTAATGAGAGACGATGTGCTATGGCGTGGCAAACCTCTCTTTCTCTTGAGGCTATGAGATTACATCGTGGCTCTACTGCAGCTATTGAGTCGATGCGTAACAATATAGAGAGTAATCAAAAAGCCGCAATAGGTAAAATCCGTGAGGCTATAGAATGAAGGTAGCTCGTTTAACCGACATAGGTAAAAAGGGATTCAATGTAGATTTACCCTCTTGGGATCTACCTCTAGCTTACCTGTCTGAAGGAGCGAACGTTCGCATCCGACACGGTCGAGTAGAATCTTTTGGCGGAGACGCTGAGTGGTCTGATCCAGGTGTGCACTTTAATGCAGGCTTTCTCATTCCTGTCCTTGGAGGTAGCTCAAATTTCTGGATAATAGCGGGTAGATCTGCAGTATATGCCTTCGATGGAACTACTTGGTCGGATATATCTTCAGCGTCCGGCTATGCCGCGATTGGTACTGATCAAGAGCTCCTATGGAATGGGTGCATGATGGGTCGTATCCCTGTTATCAATAACCCTAGGGTTTATCCTGAGTATTGGAGTCCTCAATCAGGTGGCCAAGTGCTTCAACAGCTAGACTTTGATTCATCAAATACTTTTAAAGATAAAGGTTATTCGATGAAAGTGCTTCGTAATCACAAGAATTACTTATTTGCGTTGAATTTAACCGAGGGAGCTGTTGACTACCCTAATACTTTTAGGTGGTCTCATCCTGCGGATATAAACGGATTACCCGCTAGTTGGGACGAGACTGATAATGCGTTCTTAGCTGGACGAAGATCTATAGGAGCGAATACAGGAGATATAGTTGATGGGCTATCTTTACGAGACTCATTTGTTATTTACTCTGAAAAAGGTGTTCATGTCCTATATCCTCGTAATGATGAGTTTGTATGGACAACCACCGAACTATCATCCTCAGTTGGATTGATGAGTAAGGATTGTCTTGTTCAGGTCGAAGGCAATCATGTATTTCTTGCTGATGGAGACATATTTTTAAATGATGGTCAACGACTTAAATCGGTAATCCATAATAAGTTTAGGTCTGCTATTAGAGACGTGATTGATGAAGCTAATTATGACCGTGCATTTGCGTTTAGAAATGATCACGATAAAGAGGTCTGGTTCTGTGTTCCATCAGTAGATGCAACCTATCCAGACGCGGCCTTAATATGGAATTGGCGTGATGACGTATGGTCCTATCGAGGCCTCGACAATACCCCTTTTATTGCCTCAGGCCCTATATCTACAGGTATTACCTCGTGGAATTCCTGGTCGGGTAATTGGGATGAGGGCTCGGGTACATGGAACTCCGGTGAGCCAAAATCTCTCACTGACACTGTAATTGGTCTTGATAAAGACAATTCGTCTTTAAGATATCAGGATCCTGTAGATGGACCTGAAAATGCTTACACATCTCGTGTAACTAGATTAGGTTTGGATTTAGGTGAAGGTCAAGATGTAGTATCTACAATTACTCGAGCATATCTTCATATTGAAGGTGCGGGTGAAGTAGACGTACAGTTTGGGTATCAACGTCATGCCGGCGGACCTGTTACATGGGGAGACGTTATTACGATGACTCCTAGTGAAGATCGAAAAGTAGATCTTAGAGTTACTGGCAGCTTATTTTGTTATTCGATAACCAGCACTGATGGAAAACTTTGGATGCTAAGTGGTATGGATATCGAATATGAAAATGATGGTCGTAGATAATGGCGATTGATCTACAGGTTCCAGATGAATTTAAGGAGAACTCTGATCTTAATGAGTTTTTAAATAGGCTTATTCAGAATGTTAACAATGAACTTAGTAATCACAATTGGTTTGTTCCAAGATCTACTCTACCTGAAAAAGTTGTTGAAGGTAGGGTGTATTATTTCTCTCAAGCGATCTCTGGTTCAGAGATTATTTACAAAGGATATTGGGGTCACGACGGAGATAAGTGGGTAAGTCTTATGTCAAGTTACGATTTTTATTTTGAGGTTGCTAGAGGAAACGTTCCTGGTCATTCCGCAGTTCAAAAGTTTGGGGAAATACCTGATATTGATAGTGGAGACGGAGTTCTCACTGTTTGGGATAATAAAGCCTCAACACTCGGACCTTATGGTAACTATACTCCTCCGACAGTTGCTCAGACACATGATGTTGCATCAAGTGTAGCCGCCGATACGGGTACCGTAACGTCTAGTGGTACCGCGACAGGTGGATCAACGAGTACTTTAGAGGATACCGGAGCTACTTTCTCAACCGATGGAGTACTCGTTGGGGATATGCTTCTTAATGACACAGATGACGCGATCGGTGTTGTTACGGCTATTACTAGTGAGACTGAGTTGGCTGTGGCCGGCTTGATGAGATCCCCAACTAGTGGAGGGAATTCAGGTCCTACTAACGATGACAGTGACTCTTACAGAGTTGTTACAAACGCGTCCACGGGTATTTCAATAATTCACTTGCAAGGTATTGCCGTAGATCGTACATCTCAATCAGAATTCGTAGTTTTAAACGGTACATCGAATGTTGCAACCACGAACACTTACTACAGACAATTTAGAGGTCAAGTGTTTGGTAGAGGTACCACGGGCGCTTCAGGGGATATTACATCTACGGCTCAAACTGATGCGACCGTAAGTTTACGAGTATCAGCTACTCGTAATCAAACGATGATGGCCGTATACACCGTTCCTATAGATAAAGACGCTAAAATTATTCAGTGGTGGGCATCTCTTTCTAAGAAAGGAAATGCTTCAGTAATAGTAAACTTATGGGTAGGTATTTTAGATGGTATACCTTATCCTGTACAGCCTCGTACATTAAATGCTACGGGATCTTCCGAGTTTAGGCATGAGTCTCCACTACCATGGAACGTTCCAGGAGGGGCCGAGATATGGGTTACAGCAGATACAGATACTAACAATTCCGGCGTATCAGCCGGATTTGATATCGTCTTAATTGACAAAGGATTTTAATAATGAGTTATGCAGGAGATGTGGTTACAAAGACTGATCAGTGTATAATAGCTAGTTTTGAGCATGCGACACATTATATGAACTGTTATCATATGACCAGTGTAAAGATTATTGATAGTGACAACGGAAAGACTCCATATATAGAAGTGTGCTTTCTAAATGGCACCAAATGGCAGTGGGATCACGATGAAAAACGAGGTGTAAAGGTTGTGACAATCGATGGTGTAACTGTTACGAGTAATGAGGATATGTGTAGTAAACTAGCAGCTCTTATAGGATCTGTCTAATGACTGACAATGTAAAGATATCTGCAATACCTGCATCATTGATAGATGTCGTGTGGCCAACCGTTTCTGGGCAACTTGACAGAGTTGTTAAGAAGGCTCCTGGAGAGCTAGATTTAAATGTAACAAAGGATTATTTACTAACTGGCAAAAATCTACTGCTATGCGTATCTCGTGATCAAGATATTCTGGCGTCAATTGTATTAGATGTACGAACGTTCGATGGTGGGACTAAGTGCATTTTTATACAGATGGCAGGCGGCGATGAGCTAGATTTATGGATGGATAGGGTCGTTGAAATAACGAATGCTATCGGTATTGATTATAAGTGTGATGAGATGAGAATAGTCTGTGCAAGAAAAGGTTGGACTAGAAAATTTCCTGATTGGGAAGAAGCTCATGTCACAATTCGTAAACCTATAGGAGATAGCTAATGGGTGGTTCAGTTAGTGGTGGAAAGAGTGGTAGCGAGTCAGAGAGTGAGTCAGATTTTTCTCAAAGAGTTCCAGGTTTTCAGAAAAATGCCTTGACAAACCTCTATGGTCATGGTGAAAGCCTTTACGACTGGAGTGGTTCTAACATGAAGGATCGCGCCGGAGGTGCTGCTGACTGGATGACAAACGTTCAGAATCAGGCTATGCCTCAATGGCAAGACATGGCTCAAGGTGGCGCGTACAAAGATATGAATATAGGAGGGAATCTAGAGCGATCATTAATGGATTCCATGAATGCTCCGTCTAATACGCAGTCTATCTATAGAAACATAATGGGTGGCGAAGGTAATGATTATGCGGACGCAATGCGTAGTCAGTTGTCTGAAGATGCTTCAAATACTGCCGGCGGAGTGTTATCTTTACTTGATCAGCGAGCTGCAAATGCAGGTGCTTCAGGAGGTTCTCGTCACGGTATCGCTCAAGGTAAGGCCATTGGTGATATCACAAGTAATCTTCAAAAGAATTTGACTGATATAGGTTACAATACTTTTGACAAAGACTTGGCCCAAAAGCTGAACATCGCAGATATGGCCGATCAAAATACTTTCGGTCGCCAGCAGCTGATGTCGAATATGCTAGGTCAAAAGCAAGGTGTAATGGACCGAGGATTGGATCGTAGTAAAGACATGCAGAGTTTAGGTATGGGTCAATTTAGCCCTTACATGGCACCTTGGAAAGCGGCTGGTGCGTATGCTAATACTATAGGGTCTCCAATCGTATTAGGATCCGGAAGTGCTGATAGTAGTAGTAAAGGTAAAGGTAAAGGCGGTGGTGCCTCTGGAGGTATTAAATAATGCCTCTTCCACTAGCTCTTTTATCATCGATATTACCAGGTATTGCAGCTGAAGGTGCAATAGGTGCGGGCGCTACTGGCGCAGGTGCAGAGTCTTTAATGAGTGCCAGTCCAGGAGGGTCCGGAGGTAAAGGCGGACCAGGTGGCATGGCTGAAATGTTAGGAATGGCCGGGGGAGGTGGAGGCGGAGCTGTACCTGGAACTAATTATGCTTCGTCTCTGTCTCAAACACAGTCTCTACCTGGTGCGGATTTTTCAAAAGCAGGTTTTGGACATGACCAATTTGGAGACGCCGCTCATACAACTTTACCTGGTCTAATGCAAATGGCTATGGGTCCAGGTGTTACACAAGACCCAAATCGGCAGCTTAACAGACAGTATCAAGACCCTTATATCTTAAGTTTAATGGATTATTAATCATGAGCTATATAGAAGATTATGTACGTGGCAGAGCAATGTCGAAGAACCAGAAGTTTGCTCAGCAAGTATTTGACAAACGTCGTGCAGAGGCAATGGCTCCTCAAGCAGAGAACATCTATGGAAAACCGGGTTATACCCATCGAGGTACACCTTTACGTCCAGGTATGACAGCTCCTCAAATGGGTACGGGTGTCTATAACTTCAATGAGAAGCCTGAAGAGCGATATCTCAAGATGCAGCAGAGGATGCTTGGTACAGGTATAGGTGGATACATTGATCAGCAGAAGCAACTCCTTCAGCAGATGCAAAATTCTGCGATGAAGGGTGAGACGGGTGCACCCGCCGTATCGAGATCGTCTTCTTATAAAGTTGCAAGAGACATGGGCCTTACTCCTGGAACTAAGCCTTTTAACGAGTTTGTTAGAAGTCATGCGATGAAGAGTAGTGGCACTACTGTTAACGTTGGAGGTGAAGGAGATTTCTTAAAACCATCTGACGCAAGATCTTACGTATATACAAGTGGTACTAAGAAAGGTAATCATCCACTGTCTCAGAAAGAATTGATAAAAGGTGTGAATGATGGGTTAATTCAGCTTGAGACAGACTCTGAACGTAAGGATAAATTTAAGGCTGATAAGGCTTTGGCGGTTGTTGATACTCTTGAAGGACTATTATCTAGAGCGGAAGAGACTTCTAGTTTTGTAGGTGAGAATGTTCCTGAAGGCACGTTTGGTAAAGAGTATTTACAACGTGTAGAAGATGTACTTCGAAGTGCTGCGGATTTTGCAAATCCAGAGTTTCAGCAGTATAACCAGTTTGCTGAAGGAACCTTGTCTCCTTTGGTGAGAGCTATGGGTGAAGCAGGCGCGTTGGCTACCGAGGATGTTGAGAGAGCCGAGAGTCTTGTACCTCAATGGACGGATCATTCGGATGTCCGAAAACGAAAACTAAAAATGGTAAAAGCAATTCTCTCTGTAGGACTTAAAAATGAGCAAGATAGTGTTGATGTCAGAACGTCCCAAAGTGATGGAACGGGCATGATCTCTAATAACATAATTGCCAGCTTTGATTTAGGTACAAATGATGGTCGCCCGGCCGATGGGTCCACAGAGTGGTCTCACAATGGTTATGACTATAAAGTTGATGGCCTTAAGTTACATAGGAGGAAGAGTCAATGAGTTGGGAATTAGTTGAAGACTTAGAATCTACGCCTCCTGAATCAAGTGGTTGGGAGACCGTTAAAGATACGTCTAGTGATGTGTTGAATAAAGCCAAAAACCTTAAGAAATCCATTGGTGAGAAGTTCTATTCCCATCAAGAACGTCTTGCTAATCAGCAGTTGAAAGAAGACGTTATTGATGATATGGATTTAACCGAGAGAATGGGTGTAGGGTTTGGGCGTACCGTCGACAAGACTATCGAAGGGATGGCCGAACTAGGTAATGAGTATATTGCCTTACCTATGGCTAAGATGCTTCCAGACTCAATAGGTGATCCATTAGAGAAAGAGGTCCTTGATCTAATGGAAGAGCGTAAAGGTGTACAGGCCGGGTATGATAAAGCCTTTGATCCATTGTTTAAAGAGCATCCTTACTCTACCACAACAGGTATGGCTCTGCCTTATATGGCTGATATGGCTATTAACCCTACGAAAAAAGCTTTATTCGCAAAATCATTGGTTAAGAATCCTGCGTATAAGGCAAACGTACTTCCAATACTGCATCAGATGAGTAAGACACCTGTAGCGTCCATGCCAAAGGCTTTGGCTCCTATCGGAAAATACGTGGATGATGTAGCTAAGAACGTGCAAGGTAAGATGACACCTTGGTTGAAACGTGCAACGCCTTATACTGATGATGCAGTTGCTTTCGGTGAACGACTGCATGATGTACCCGTATTAGGCAAGATGCTTACTTATGGTAAAGAGGCTTTGAAAGGTGGTGCGCAGGGCGGAGCGATTGGTGCGACCCACTATGATGCTGATGCGGTTGACTCCGCGGTGGGTGGAGCCGTATTACGGCCTGCTATTAGAGCTGCTCTGAGTCCTTTGTCAAAGCAGAAGTCAAACCTTAGAGAAGGTGCTCAGAAGACAGTCGATTGGGGGGATGATCAAGGCCTTAAAGCATTACCTGGTATGCGTAAAGGTGACCCAGTTCTTCAGCAAACAGAGGGTGCTTTGATGACTCATCAAGGGAGTATAGCCTCTCTTGACAGACATGTTGCTGCGAATGACAGACGTCTTACAGAGATTGTTACTAAGGAAGTAGGTGATGAAGTATCTGAATTATCAGATGAATTCTTTACTCGAAACTTTAACCGATTAGGTAGTAAGATTAGAAAACTAGGTGCCAGGTCTAAACCCCAAATTAGTCCTAAACAAATGGAGTCTGTAGACAAGTTTCATAAAGACTGGGTGCTACGTAACGGAGATGACGCATTCTCAAAACAAATCAGCAATCTCCGTTCACGCGTTCTTGAAGCAAAGACTCAACCTAAAACAGGTGGCTGGTTCAGAGATACAGATGACGCATTGACAAGTGCCTTAAATGGTGACACCGCTTCTAGATCTGGTAAGGAGTATATCAAACATTTGAGAACCACTTTAAGAGAGTCCGTTGAAGACAGCTTACCTAGTAGTATGAAGGGTCAGTGGAATAAGACTAATCGAGATTTTGCATTACTCTATAATGTTAAGGATAAATATAGAACTCGTGCTAAAGGTCAGCAGTTCAATATTATTGATCCTGATAAACTTGATCCAGGGTTTAAATCTATTTATCCAAATATTGGTAAAGCGGCCGACTGGTCTAGACTCAATAATTCTCAAAATACGGCTTCTTTACGGGCGTCTAGTCAGGTAGGTAATATGTTTCATATGACACCTTCTAGAGGCGTTGGATCCTTATTCACAGTAGGTGCGAAGAACCTGCCTGAAGGAGCTTTACAAAACATGGCTCTTGGCGCTTACAAAATGGGCTTCCCTTATAATACAGGATGGCTTGGTTTGCCGACTGCTACTCCTAATGTAGTACCTTCAATAGCCAATATCGTTAGTTCTGTTAATGCTGCAGACCCATCTACGACCATCCCTAATGTTAAACCACGAACACTTATCCCTAATAGGAGTGCAAGATAATGCCTAACTTATCAATTGAAGACATTCAGAAAATGCTTCAGCAAATGAAATCATCTGCGGGTCAAGCTGCTACAAGCGCTCGTGGAGGTATCGCAGATATGATTGAGCCTGAGAAGAGTATCGACAATATGTACGGTGCGAACATGCGTGAGTCAGGTCAATTACGTCAGAGTCTTGCCGACTCTATTCGTCCCGATGCGGGTATACCTAAAAACATTGGTCAGCAGGTTGGAGATCTTGCTAGTCAAGCTAAATCTAAAATGGATCCACGAGCTCTTCTCGAATCTATGAAAGGAGCGGCTTCTCAAATGGGAGATCAACTTCAACAGGGCGCTAGTGACTTAGTGCGACCCGATCCTTCTATGGACAATCTCTTTGGAATGGATCCTACTAAAATTGAGAAAATGCGCAGTGGCGCGGCCGATGTGATTGACAACCCTGGTGCAGCAATGCAAGGTTTATTTGGCGAATCTCCGCAAGAAGATCCAATGCAAGCTATAATGATGAAGATGCAAGCCGGCCAACCTCTTACTCCTGAAGAGCAGCAGATCGTTCAACAATCTCAAGGTATGCAATACTAATTAAAACTATATTTCTTTTTAAAACCGGGTGTACTTCAGACGTCACCCGGTTTATTTTTATTGTTAACTTAATGTAGCCTACGGACTAACTTTTTACTTCTACAGAGCGCTTAGATTTAACTCTAGTTTTAAGTAAATCCATTACTTTAGAGCACTCTACTTCAAGTTCGTTACAACAGATTTCATCTAACTCTAATCCCAAAAACGACTCTGCTCGTTCCATAGATTTAAATAAGTGAACCTCCTCTGGTAAACAAGCGGTCATTTCAGAGTAATTGATTTTCCAACCAAGGCTCTTTTTATTCTCATATATAAATTCTCTAAATCCTTGTTTAGCTCGTTTATATGTAGAATAGACATGTAATATATTTTTCATATATCCTCCCTAAACCGTATCGCCACAGGGTGAAAAGGTTTAAGCTCTTTCGTTAAGCTGAAGTACTCTACGGTTACAAATTTTCCAATGTACAGATCTTTGTTCTGAAGTATCTCAGTCTTCTCTTGTATATTCCCTGGTGCACTGACATTAAATGTCTGACCCTCTTTGGTACGACATACTAGTACACCCCAACCGTCCGCAGATGGTATGACATCAACCACTTCATACTCATCATCAAATGCGTGCTTGACCTTGATCAGTCGTTTACTCCGCTTTCCTGAATCATAGCCTCCTATATGGGAGCGTAGTATTAAGCCCTCAAAACCTAGATCCATGGCGTTCTTTAGCTCTTCTGTCACCTTACCTTTAGATACCCAAGTGAAGGCTACTTGTAAATTAGGTGCACTCGTACATATCCTATGAATCATTTGTAATCTACACATATAATCTAGGGAGCTCACCATATCGTAAACCATATACTTTAACTTGCTTGTATCTGGCTGTTTACGTTTACACCAACTGGCAATGGTCTGTAAAGGTACACCATGATGATACACTTCTCCATCGATAGTCTCACCTTCGCTTAAAACCAATCCATCTAATATGTGGTCCAGAGTATCAATGATCTTACCATTACGTGAGTAAGCTATTAGCTCTCCGTTCTGCTTAGTGACAAGCATTCTGTGACCGTCATACTTGTATTGTCTATAACACTGGTCATAGTCAATTCCACTAACCTTATCGAAACGCTGTGCCAACATGGGTTTGCTCAGATTCAGCTCATTCTGATTGATATGCTTCTTAGCCTCTTCTATGGAGGTACGGTATCCTTTAGCTTTCTGCTTCGTTATTCTAGCTTTCATCTCAAGAATAACTTGCTCTTTGATTGAACGGCCAGATTGATTAGTGCTCACAGAATGAGTTTGAGTTTGCAGGGCCCCATTGAGGGACCCCCACTTAATTAAAATTTCCTTAGCTTCTAAATCTCCAGCTATAGTCCAGACCTGTGTCGAGCCAGTAGCGGAGACTTTATAAAGTTCATTCCACTTCATCAGGTATCTCCATACAAATTATATCATTTTTAAAAACATCAAACTCTTCTGCAGTCAAAGGTATAATCGTACCTGGCTTCATTGGGCCGGTGGTAAGTTTCTTGACTACAGAACGTGCTACAGATGTATTTTTAACAAGGTAAATCAACTTGCCCTCAGGTTTTCTAACGTCTACACTCATTTCTTGCCTCCCATCACTGTCTTAAGCTTAGACCCAAAGCTCGATCCAAAGAAGAAGTTGATCACTGACTGCCTCTCATGGAGAAGTTTTCCAATTACGATCCCTATGAGGTTGCTCACAATGGCTAACTCTGTCGTATACTTTGCAGGAACAAATATCATGGTAACTATCTGTACAGCGATCAATCCAAAGATCATCCACAAGTTTTCATTGATAATCTTCTCCGCAATCTTATCTGCAGTATTGCCGTTGATCCTATACATACTGCGTGAGTCCTTGATATTTTCAAGCTCACGCTCTTGCTCACGCTGTCGTAATTTCTCTAGCTCGACTTTGTGATCCATCTGATATTTCTCGAGGATCACTATTTGATCAGGGCTCAAGTTACCTTGCTCAATATCATGCACCAACTCCTCTTCACTCTTACCTAATAGACCCGCCACAACTGGTCCAAGTGCTGGGTTGATTGCTCCTCCTAAAATAGGTAAACCTACTTTAGCCAATTTACCACCGATGTCTTTCCAATTAATGCTCATAGTTGTATCCAATCGCCTCCGTCTCGTTCCCAAAGCTCTTTACCCTCACTAGGGTAGTCATCTCGGTAATAGATCGTCTCAATGGTTGATAGAAGTATTGCCTTAACACAGCTTACACAAGGTGCCGTCGTGACATATAACGTAGTGGCCTCGTAAGGTCTGTGACAAGACACTAGCGCACTTATCTCAGCATGACTAGCTTCACACAGGTCCAAGCCCGTGCCACTCTGGCACGACGCACCTTTGCACTTGTTCTCACCGCCACACGCCTTCCTCCCT
>Ga0255048_10002532_pt1 | contig 11594 bp, 27 predicted proteins | sample JV7_2_2_MG_FD_183619 | JGI IMG/M metagenome (GOLD analysis project Ga0255048, IMG submission 183619) | Seawater microbial communities from Jervis Inlet, British Columbia, Canada - JV7_2_2 | ecosystem: Environmental > Aquatic > Marine > Inlet | place: Canada: British Columbia | collected 2016-10-06
TCTGTTTTTGCTTTCATATTGTTACAAATATAAGTTTTTATTTTTGCTTTAATGTTTTCAATCTGTCTTTAAAGATAACTTTTATTTCTATAAGTTCCGGAATTGAATATTTTTTTAAACTGTTTTTCCTTTGCTCTAATTCATCAAATCGTTCTTGGCCTATCTTCTTAATTAATCGCGGATAATATTCTGCAAGATTTCCGGATTTATTCTTATTGCAATTAAACCAACATTGTGAATGTGCATTATCTTCATCAAGTGCAACGCTTTTGTTTTGGCCTTGTGGAAAATAATGTCCGGAAGTCAATCTGTATGTTCCAGGAGTGGCATCGCAAGAAATACAAGGTTGTAATTTGTCGCGCTCTCTTATGTATGAATTAAACACTTTTAACGCTTCTTGGTAGTAATCCATCCAAGTTTTCATTGATTGCTTTAAATCGCGTGTTTCTTTGCGTTTCTTTTTTGCTTCCAACACCTTTGAATATTCAATTGCGCAAATTGGTGAACATACGGCTTGTAAAGGCTTCATTCTTTCAAATGGTGTTTTGCATTGTTTACATTTATAAAGTCGTTTAGGTTTATTCTTAGGTAGCTTTTCGGCTTTGTGTTTACATTCGTTTGAACAAAACTTTTGATTGAAATAAACTACTTCAAATTTATTTTTGCAATTTTTACACCTCATTAAATAACATAAGTTTTACAATAATCATTATTCACCCCTTTTTGCCAAACGAAATGTGCGTATTCAATAGAATCTGTTGCGCCATTCATAAATGATATTCTTTTATGGTGTACGTAACAACTTTGCGGCATTGTTTTTTCAAAAATTGGCTTTCTTTTTTTACTTCCGAAAAAGTTCAACCTCAACAACATAATAACATATCCGCCAAATTCAGTTAATTCCAATGATTTTTTTATAAATTCTTCAGCTAAATAAAAAGGTGGATTGCTTATAATAATATCAAATTTTTCATTTGGTTGATAATTTTTTATAAAATCTGTTTTAATATCGGCTTTACTATCTTCGCGGATATCAATACCAACTATTTTTTTTGGATTATAAAGTTCTTTTATAATATTTAGGTACGTTGGTTCGTTTAATTCATCACCACCACAACAAGGATCTAAAAATTTAAAATCTTGTATTAAATCATTACTAATATCATTCACTTTTGTAAAGTGATTTAAAAATATTCTAACGTCATTTTTTGGCGTAACGTAATAATCACTTTTATGTCTGTTGTAACCTCTGTTTGTGCTGCTCATTTTTTTAAATTTTTACACCTCATTTTTTAACATTACCTAAAAAAACATTAAAAACGCTTTTTTAGTTGGTTGTTAATTAAATTTATTCAATTTTCCGATTTGTAAATTATAGCAATCATCTTTGAAGGTCCAAACTCCATTTCCTTTTGGGTCAATTTCATTCTTCTTGTTAAATGTTGATATATTATAAAAATCAACCGGTTTAATATAGCCGTATAAATAAGCATTTTTCAAATCATCAGAAATACCAACAAAGAAATAATAATTACATTTTTGAGTTGTGTTGAAATTTGAAATGCTCATTGTCCAATTATTATTCGGTGTAAACCTGGAAGTAAATTTTTTTGTTTTAACATCAACTTTGTAATTATCAATAATTAAGTCATAATCATAAGTTGAATTAAAATCTACTTTGTAACCTTTCGCGGTGTAAATATCAAAAATAACTATTTCACCAAGCGCACCAAATAAATTGCTTTTACCTTCTGTTATACTTCCTTTCAATTTGTCAAATGAATAAAGTTTTTTTGCTCGTTCAATTTGTTCTTCTGAAATGTTTATTTCCTTCATAAATATATTTTGTTTTCTTGTTCCATCTGCTGAACCAAAAAATAATTTTGTTTAAATTCTTCGGCATCCATTATGTAAATACCATTGTCAGAAGCAAACTTTCTAAACTTTTCAATTGCGATAATCATTTCATTTTTTGAAATATCTTTTGAAGATAACAATGCTTCACGAATTTCACCGGTTTTTTTATTGGTGCGTTCGTAAATAAATAAATCAGCGTTAACGGTTGCTTTGAAAATTGTTTGTTTAGTGTATTCTATTGTTTCACCGTACTCAACGGCAAAGATTGTTAATATTGCGTGAAGATAGGAATTTTGTTTAACGGATCGCATTGCTTTCTTTTCAGTCAATTCAATTTTAGCACCTTTTTCAATAAGTTGTGAAAGTTTTGTTTCGGCTTTCTTTGCTTCAAATGGTTTTGATAAATCTAACAACATACAAGTTCTAAATCTAAAGCGTTGCAAATCTTTTCCAGGTTGTGAAATCTAATTTGTTTATCACTGTTTATAAAAGTGCTTAATGTAGCATATCGAACACCGGAAACTTGATGCAATTTCATCAAGTTCCAATCCAATTCTTTCATTCTGTTTTTAATAGTTTGTTTCATAGTTAAAAAATTAAAGGGGAATTTCACCCCTTTTTTATTATTAAAATCTTGTATAAAGTCCGGTTGCTTCAGTAAATAATTCTTGTAGTTGGTCGCAATAAACATCATTAAATTCAACTTTTGTTTTCATACTGTTTCCGCGTATGCTTATAAATTCCATCTTATAAACATCTAAAGGTGTTAATGATATTCTCAAATAATTTGCACCGCTTTGATTTCTTGTTAATTTCATTGATAGTGAATTATTTTTTTCACTTACAATAAAATTTTTACTTCCGGTCATTGCGATAAATCTATTACCACCTAATTGATTTAAAATTTCTGTTCCTACTTTCATTTTCTTTCGTTTTTTAGTTTGTTAAAACCATCATTATTTGTTATTTCGTATTCTTGTAGTTCCTCGTATTTATTAATAGTAACCATAACCGGGAAACATTCGTTGTGTATTTCACAATGTGATATTCTTTCATTTGTTTCTTCATTCATTAAATGTCCATATCCATTTGCAAAACTTTCGCTTTGTATTGCATTGCCACAATAAAAAAACTCTTCATTTATTTCGTGCATTCCATCATAATAGTCTTTTAATGCATTGTTAAACATAGCTTCAAGGCCATATATCTCAATATTTGATAAATTTTCTTTTTTCATTTTGTTTTGTTTTAGTTTTATTTTATTTTTAGTTGTTCGGCTCTTTGTTCGTTTTGATCGTGTAATATCCTTCTTATATCATTATTAATAACGCCTTTTTTAAAATCATCTTCAATCTTGCACATATTAGCCATCTCAACTATTTCAATCATCCAATTTCTTTGTGTTCTTTTATTGTCCTTCATTAACCATTCAAAATATTCCTTTGTATATTTTTCAGAGTTACAAAATTTCCTATTTTTTATCCTAGTTAAAATCGTTGCGGTTTTTTTACAAGGTTTAGAGTCAAATTTATTTTGTGCTTCTACTAACTGCTTTTCGTGTCTTAAATACTGTTCTGATAATTGCGCTTTCATAGTTTTTTGTTTTTGTCTACTACAAATATACGGTAAATAGTAAATACAATCCAAACTTTTCTTTAATTATTTTCGCTTTTTAGTAAACTTTTTTTAACTTCTTAATGTTTATAGGCTTTTCAAGGGCAAAGTTTTTTTGTTAAATTTTAACATTTTTCAATAATCTTTCATTAATTCGCTTCAATTTCTTTATTTCCGCTTCCTGGATTCCAATTTGAACCGCTTGTTTTGTTAGCATCAATTCATTTTTCTTGTGTTCTGAAGCATAATCATTGTTTAATTCTACAAGTGAACCAATAAAATTGATTGCTTCGGTGATGTCGTTTATAATGTTTTGAGCATTGGCCGGAATTGGTTTCAATGCTTCAACTTTTGTTTTTGGTGCTTGTATCGTGTATTTCTTTTTAAGGCCTTGCACAATCTTTTCCAATTTTGCTTTGTTTGTTATTATGTCTATAATCATTTTATTTGTTTTTCTTCCCAAATATCCAAACCGGGTTCTTCCCATTCTTCAATTTTTCCTTGTGGTTCAATTCGGTTGTTTATATCGAAATCTTTGTTTGGTGTTAATTGTTTTGGCGGTTCAATCTTTTCAACCTTTGCCGGTTTACTTCTTTCGGTTGCGTATTTCTTAACATTTCCATTAACAGTTTGTTCCGTTGTGAAATATACTAATTTTTCAACATCAAATTGCAATGATGTAAAACCAACATTTCCGCAACTTCTCGGTTTAACTTTGTGAACTGAAATGTCCGCGCTTGTTGTTTCGGTGCTTTCGCGGTGAACTGTTATCATACACTTGCCGGAATTAAACCATTCCGAGCCGCCTTTCAAATCGTATGGAGTTGGTGCTTTCCTTGTTCCGTTTTCCTTTTCGGTTAGTTTTGGATGTATTACGGTGTGAATATGCAAATTATTATCTTCGGCGGTTTGATTTCTGTAAGGCAAAACCGCTTCTAAATACATTGCATAACCGCCAAATTCATTGTATGGGTGTGACATATCCTTCCAGGAATCAATACTTGCCGTTTGGATTTCGTCTTTCATACTTGCCGCCATATCATAAAATTCAAAAGGTGTTAATTTTGCTTTCACATCTGATTTCGTTAATACTTTGAAATGCTCAAGCAACCATTCAGTTTGGCGATATATTTCTTGGTCCGAAATAACATTTTTATATTTTGGGTTAAAACATTTCGCGGTTTTTTTGTGTAGCAAATCAGCAATTATTTCAATATTACTTCCAACATCGGGAAAATATACAAGGTGTTTCCAACCGTAATAAAGTGAAGTATTTAAAAGCAATTCCATTAATACTTGCGTTTTACCGCTTCGTGGAAAGCCGGTCCAATCGGTGCAAGTACCTAATTGCATAGTGTAAAGATCATTAAGATTTTCAAATCCTAAATACTTGCCTTTTTCGTTGTATGTGTCGCGATATTCAATTAATGCTTCAGTAACTTCAACCGCTTGTGTAATTTTAAATCCTTTCTTCATTAGTCAAAAGTATTTAAGCGTTTAACTTTTGCTTTGTACGTGCCGTTTAAATCTCTTTTAAACCAGGTTGAAAGTCTTGAAGCAATTCCAAAAGTTTTTTCTTTTTCAAATCGCATCTTTTTATCTTTCGGGCCGTGTTCGGTCCAATACATTTCAAAATCAATAAAAAGGTGTTTAGGGTATTTATTAAGATTATCCTTATTAAAATCTGTTAATGATTGCCGAAAACTTTGTTTTCTTTCCGCAATACTTTCTTCTTTACTTTCTCTTTCTTTTCCTTTCTCTTTCTTTTGCTTGGGTATAGGCTTGGGGGTAGGCTTCACCATAGGCTTCGGGGTAGGCTTGTTTTTACCTCCTTTTTTACCTCCGCGCACTAAATTTAATCGCGGTTCACAACTTGGAATAAATAAACAATCCTTATTAATTTCAATCAAATCTAAATCAGTAAGAACCGTTAATATATTGTTTAAATCCTTTTGTGGAATGTTCCATTTTCTAACCCAAACAGAACTTTTTATAATAGTCTTATTATCATTTAGCATTGCTAAATCTATAAGTTCACGATATAAGCCGCGTTGCTGAAGTGTTAATTCAAATACGGCTTCGCTATTGTTCCAATCTTTTGGATACCAAGTATAACCTAATTTAGACATTTGAACCCCCTTCTTGTATTTTGTTTATTTCGGTTCTTAATGTTTTTGCAAATTTAATCGCGGTTGATTTATCTAAAACTATTGCCGCGCTAAATTCATCACCTGGATATTGTATGCTAATCCAAATTTCATCAGCCGGATTTTTTTCTGTTTGTAATGTAGTACCATCACCACTATTACAATAAAATGTCAATGCGTATGCCATAATGTATAAAGGTTTTTTAAAAACCAATAAAATTTAATTAATAAAAAAGCCCATAAATCAAAAAGGGTCTAACTTCTTTTATCATTATAGGCTTCCAATAAGTCTTTTTGTTGCTATATTGTTAGACCGCAACCTTTACAAAAATACAAATTTATTTATACATTTCAATTATTCTTTGCATAATATTTTTATGATGTTCTTTAATTTCAAAATCGTATTCAACTAAATCATTTATTTGCTTAATTGAATACACAACCGTTGAATGGTCTTTATCAAAAAAGTTTGCGATCTTCTGAAGGCTTAATTGATAAAATTCTTGTCGTAAAAAGTACATTGCAAATTGTCTTGCAATTATTATTTCTCTTTTCCTGGATTTCGTTTTTGCCAAATCAAAAGAAATTTTAAAATGATTAAATACTAATCTAATTAAATTTTCGCAATTTTCGGGCGTTGGTTTGTTTCTTTTTAAATCCAAGAAATGTTGCTTTGAAATTGTTGCTTTATATTCTTTTATTCCTTGTTGTGTTAGATAGTGCGCTTGATACATTGTTTTTAGTTTTAAAAAGAAAGGAGCATTTCAACTCCCTTCTATTGGTTTAAATTCAGTTAATTAAAAAGGTAAATCATCAGCACCTTCTTCAATTGGTTGCGGTGCTTCCGGTGTTTCAATAACATCCTTAACACATCGCCAACTTGATAGATTGGTGAAATATTTTCCTTCCCATTCCCGGCATTTAATATTAAAGTGAACGGTTACTTTATCGCCAAGAACATTGTACCTTCTAAATTGCTCTATTTTGTCCGCGCTGAATATTTCAAATGAAATAATATTGTCATACTGTTCACCGGTATCAATGGTATAAAACATTTTTTGCCAAATTTTATCACCTTTGCCGCCTTCAATAGTTTCTCCTATTGTTTTAATTGTTCCTTTGATTTCTAAATTCATAATTTTAAGTTTTGATTGTTTATATTATTTTTTTTATGTAATAGACGTTTGTTCAATCATTTCATCCAATACTTCTTCTAAATCTTCACCGGCTTCATTTTGCCAAATTTCATCAGTCATTGATAAATACCAATGATTAATTACTATTAAAATTTCAAGTTCAGTTAATTCAATATTTTTTGAAAGATAACCGGAAGTATCTATTTTTATTTTTTCCATTGTTTTTAATTTTTGCTTGTTTAACACTATTTGAATTGTTATTTTATTTAATTATATTGTACGCTTTTTTTTTATTAATCTTCTTCTTCTTCAGAATTATTTATGTAAATACCTTCAATTTGCTCACCTAATTCATCAAAAATTTCAACTTCCAATAAACCGTTTTCTTGGTGATTAATTGTAATTAGATATTCGCCTAAATTAATTTCTTGCATTTTAATTTATTTTTAGATTTAGTTTTTCAACTATTGAAACGCCTTCTATTTCCCGGCCTTCTTTGATCGCTTTCTTCAATGCTGCTTTATCCGCTTGTTCCGTTACTTTTATAACTTTAAATTCTTTCGGTAAAGCATTGACATTTTCAACCTCAACTGAAGAACTTTTGCGCGTTCCAAAAGAAGATAAACCGCTTTCAAAATCACCAAACAATTTAACCGCGTCTAACAAACGATTTTTTAGATTTGTTACAAGTGTATTGTTTCGCTTTTTCATTGATTGTAAACGCTTTATTTCTTCGTCTATTTGCGAGTTGAAAGATTCTTTTGATTTGATAACTGATAAATATGCAATTGATTTAGATTGAAGTTGCCCTTCATTAATTTCAAGTTGCTCGGCAATTTCTTCAGTAATTTCACCTTCAGCCATTTCAATTTGTTGCATCAATGCAAGGTGTTCGTTTTCGATTTGATAAAGTGATGTTTTCATTGTTATTTGTTTTTAGTTAATGATTTGAATTTGTTTATTTGTTCTTTTGTGATAATGTATTTCTTTGATAATTCTGAAGCATCAGTACCTTTTAAAAATTCACCATCCGCATCGGTTTTTGTAAAAACTTTCTTTGCCGTTGGTTTTTTTGGAATAGCTTTGTTTGCATCATCATCTTCAGCTTGTAAAGATAAAAGTGAAGAAAGTGTATATCTTCTAAAGTATGAAATTTGGCTTCCAATTTTTTGCGGATCGCGTTCGTCTGTTAAACTTATTTCGCTTCGGCAATCACCACCGGTTTCAACATCAATTATAAGTGATACAACTTTTCCCTCAATAATTGGTTGCATTATCATTAAACCGTATTTTTCAAGCACCGGCTCAACGTGTTGTAATAATTGGTTAATGTCAAAATACTTTGATTTGTAAAATGGATTTTTTGAATCCTTAGAAATTGCACCGATTTCTTTTTTTGCTTGTGCTAATTTTTGATAAATAGTTTTCATTTGTTTTTGTTTTTTAGTTTATAATTATGATAACATTTCTTTGTAAAATTCAATGTTTGTTAATTCTTTATATTCTTGCGGAGTAAAAAACCCAACTCTTTTAATTTCTTTTGCTTCTTCTAATAATGAAGTCAAATCATTGTTATTTTCAATAGCTTCACAAAGTCTGTTCTCAAAAGTTAATGATTGTGATTTAATTTGTCGGTCGTAATCTGTTGTAAATGTCATAATATTTGTTTTTGTGTTTTAAAAGTGCTAATTATATAAATTTAATACATTGTTTCATATCTTCTAAGTTCCAAATCTGCACTCTTCCAAGTGTAATGTTCTCAACCACAATTTCATCTTGTCTTAAAGCAATAATAAATCCTTTTTGGTTTGCTTCATCTACTCTAATAATCTCAATTTCAGTTTTCATATCTTTTGTTTTTGTTTGTTTCGTTGTACAAATATAAAAAAATATATTTAATAAACAAGCATAAAACAATAAAAAAATATATTTATTTTTTCTTCAATACAATTTCCGCATCGTAACCAAAGAATAAAAATATCTTTTTGATCCTGGATAAATTGCCATTGTTGTTTTCTTCAATTGCTTTGATTGTAAGAACATCAATTTTGGTTGCGTTTGAAATTTCCTTTCTTGTAACCTTGTGTTCCTTTTTCAGTTGTTTGATTTTATTTCCTACTTTCATTTTATTTATTTTTATAATTAATCTTCAAATCTAACGGTAAAAGAAACGCAGCATCTAAAATCTGACATTCCGGCAACCGAAAATGACCGTATATTAAACCCAATTGGCATTGAAAAAATTTCTTTCGTTGTTACTTGAAATTGAAAAGTATCTTTAAATCCGGTGCTTTGGTTTATTTCATAATCTTCAACATTCAATTTAATTATTGCTTTTTTAAGGTCGTTTAATGTTTTCATTTTCTTTCGTTTTTTAGTTTTAAATATTTATAATAAAGTTCTATATTGAAATTATCCCAAAAGGACAAAAGTGCTAATTTGTTTTTCATATTAGTAAAGTTCTTTTTTATATTCAATAATACTTGGATGAATTTCAAAACAAATTTCATTAAGAATATCGCGGTCCGTTCCAATTGATTCGCCAAATAATACATTTATTCCTTCATATTTTTCAATCATTTCAACTTCCAATAAATCTTCATTTTTAAAGTGTAGAGCATAACTCCATTCAAGCGCGTTGTATTCAAGATAAACAATTGCTTTGTCGTTTACAAACATACAACCAATTGATGTTGGTTCTTCTTTTAATAGTTCTTTTAGTGCTTCTTTCATTTTAATTTGTTTTTAAGTTCAAAAATTCGCTTAGTATGCCATTGGTAATAATGCGGTTCGTAGCCAAGTTTTTTAAATTGTTCAACCTGGTTTAATAGTTTCTTTAGTTCTTTCATTTTATTTGTTTTTTGTTTTAAAATGTTGGTTGAGTAAATAAACCACCTTTACTATAAAAATCTTCTAAAGATGTTAAATCTGTTCCTTTCTCTTGTAGGCTTAAAAGAAGTTGGCTTGTTTCCTCTAATAATTGCTCCTTTGATAGTTTAGATAAATGCTCTAAACATTGTTTTGCTAATTGTTCTTGATTTTTCATTTTGTTTGTTTTTAGTATTGCTTCGTTGCAACAGTACAAATATAGAAAATTATATTTAATATCCTACTATAAAATATAAAAAAATATAGATTATTTTTAAGAAGTCAATGTTTATAAGGCTTTCAGAACGAAAGTTTTTTTAAAGTTTTTTGTATAAAAACAGAAATCCCGGTAACAAACCGGGAAATCCTAACTAAAAACAAATAAATATGAAGAACATATTTGAACAAAAGTAATTAAAATATTTTACTTTCTCTTATCGTATTCAATAAAATAATCTGTATGTGAAATTTCGTTGTTGAATTTTGGTATAACTTGGATTGAATAACCGGAATAAGAATCACCGAAATTGTGCTGAATCCAGGAAGAAGGCGGTGCGAAAGACATAAAATTTCTATAATCAAATTTCTTTGTTCGCTGATAACCTATTTGGTGCAAATCACCCTTTTCAACGTGTATAAACTTACTATTAATGTCATAGTGTTCAATATAATCATTAATTAATCGAATAGCTTTGTCGTTTAAAACAATAGGTAAACCGCCTTTCATCTGTTCTTTATCTTTACCGTGCGTAAGAATAAAACAATGATCGCCATACGTTCTATGTTCAATAAACCTTTCCAATATATCAACCTCAACAATATCTTTACTATACATTAAATTTATTATCTTCTGAATACCTTTATTTATTATAAGCGCAAAATCACCGGAATGGTTATCATTGCAGATACACCGCAATATTATTTTATTAGCAACATTTGATTCAACCAATGATTTAATCAAGTTCACATAAGCATCAACACAAACCTCAAACACTTCAGCGTTAGTCATATTTTGCGGTAAATTATGTCCACCGCGTGTAGTGTAACCGTTCCAACCATCAGCCAAATCACCTAAATCATCAAGTAATAACAAGTCGAATGTTCCAAAAGTTGAATGTTCTTTTAATATACTATTATAAACTTTTTCAATTGATTTATTATAAATGTCTGAATTGTATTCATATTGGAAAAGTGAATTGTTTCCTGGATTTGGATTCATACCAACGTGAGAATCGGTAATGGTTACTTTTAAAGCCTTGTTTGTTGTTGGTGAAGGTTGCCTTCTGATTATAGGTTTAAAGTTGTTTAAATACTTTTCAATTATTGAATCAAATATATCACCAATTTTTACCGTTTGGTCGTTTTTTTCTTCTTGAACATTTAAAGAAAAGTGTTCCGATTTGTGCCAATAATGTCGGATTTTTTCCGGTGAAATACCTTTATCAATACATTCACCAATTAATGCCGGGTCGTACCCCCTATGAATGTACAATTTTTCTAATTGTTCAGCGGTTATTGTATATTTTGAGTTCCTTGTTCCTTGTTTTGTTTTGATTTCTAAGCCTAAAATTTGGGCTTCTGAATCTGTCAATCTTAACCTTTTTTTCATTTTATTTGTTAAAATAAGAGTTGTGTTGAAACTCCTAAGATTGCGCCAAATATAATAAAAAGTTTTCGGCGTTTCTTCATTCTCAAAATCTTAACGCGATAATCTATCAATTCGCGGCCTTGTTTTTCAATAACAATTTCGTGCGAAGAAATAATTGTTGAATCAATTTTTACAACTGAATTAAGCCGGTGAATAATCGAATCTTTTATTGGCAATTGCTGAAGGTCGGTTATAATTTGCCGCGCTTCTTCATACGTAAAACATTTTAAACTATCTGTTAAAATAGCTTGTGAATGAACTGTCAATTTCGTGGTTAGTAGCATTATGAAAAAAAGCACTATCCAAAATAATTTTGTCTTTAAA
>Ga0255048_10002533_pt1 | contig 11589 bp, 6 predicted proteins | sample JV7_2_2_MG_FD_183619 | JGI IMG/M metagenome (GOLD analysis project Ga0255048, IMG submission 183619) | Seawater microbial communities from Jervis Inlet, British Columbia, Canada - JV7_2_2 | ecosystem: Environmental > Aquatic > Marine > Inlet | place: Canada: British Columbia | collected 2016-10-06
GAGTACTTCTACCTGTTTGCGCAAGTCTAAAACCTGCATGGTCAAATCTCGCACGGTACAAAAAGAGCTACACAAGGTAGCTTCAATCACTTTCTCCCGTATGTCATGTGGTAACTTGTTGATGAGCTTATGGATGTACTCAGGCATAAGCACTGAATCTATCTCTTCCAATCGTCTTTTCGCTTGATCGTTCTCTGGGTCTTTTTTAAGAAACTTCTTTACCTTTGCACGCTCCATAATAAGATCTGGATTCTCTGACCAGGTTTTATCATGAAGCATCATGTGAAAGTCTTTATCTAAGAGCAGGTAGTTATTCTTATTATCAGGACCGCCTAAATATCTAGGTTGCTGATGATGCGCCTGTACCTCTCTAGTCTCTCCAGTGATCTCACACTTGTATCCTCTCTCTTGGATGGCCAGTGCTTTTTGCTCTTTGTGCTCTGGCCCGTAGCTATTTGTTTTCATACGGTTGGTTGTTACAAATTAATTACATTATTGTTGGTTTATTACATCCTCAAATCCAGTTTCTTCTCCTCCAGTACCAAGTTTCTTCCCCTTCTTTCTTAAACTCTGTCCCACACCACTTACTACAGCAGAAGCAGGCCTTTGTATGCTTTTCTGAAACGCATCATCAAGCATGCCGCTCAGCTCATCAGCAATTGGTTTCAACTTGTTCTTGGAAATTCCATACTTCTGTAGAACATTGGCTATTAACCTAGGGTGTGTAATTGCTTGCATTCCCATGAGTCCAGCAGCAGCAGGTAGATTACCAGTAGCTCCAGCAAATCCAGCAGCACCTTGTGTCATACTCCTAGTATATGATGCAACACGCCTTCCTGATGCTCCTTCTATGTCCTCAAGGATCCTTACCGACCTTATCTTGTCACCAATGCCAGGCATTGTCTTTTCAAACTTCGCAAGGCGCTCAACATTAGATTTATTCGCCATGTTAGCAATCTTTGATTCTGCTCCAGTCTTTAGATTACCCTGTGCATCAAACAGCTCTTTCCTTAGTGACTTGTAATCTTTTATGATAGCAGAGTAACGATTGTCTATTGCCTCTAGTCCTTTGATCTGTTTCTTGGCTGTTTTGTCTACTACACCACGTAACTCACGAGCTACCTGTTTAATAGCAGGACTTTGTCCGTCCTTGAATACTTTCATCTGATCAATTTTCTGTCTCAGAGTAAGAACTTGGTCAGCACTAAGGCTTTTCTTTCCTTTATATATATTATAGATGTCCTGTATTTTCCCTATATCAGTTTTAGTAAGTGCTTTCGTATTAATGTCAGCTGAAAGTCTTCCTTTAGAAGATACCTTTATTTTGTAGTTCGCAATAATATCATCAATTGGGTTGGTATCAAATTTGACTATCTGTTTACTGCTACGGATTGGGTTGTATTGTTTTCCAGTGTACTGTAGATCATCTCCCATATTCTTTATCTGTCCAACAACAGAATTAAGGTTCTCTTCACGGCTAACTTTCCCTTTGAGGATATCACGAGCCATCTTAGGATTCTTTGTTATAAACCGCATAGACTCCTTACTAAGATCAGAAGTTCTAGACAATGCCTCTTTTCCTAATCCTTTTAGTGCTCTTAGGAATGGCTTAGTAGCTATACCTGCAATCTTTGCCTGAGCTGCTAGAGAAGCCTTGCTTATATCACGGATAGGTTTTGTTAGTGGTGCTGTTTTATCCAGTGTTTTATATAATGCAGACTTTGGATCTTTCATAGCACCTTTCAATGCTCCACCAACTCTTTGCATACTTGGTAATTGTGGTCGTGTTGGAATATTAGATACTGGTGTTCTTCCAAGTTTAGCAGCACCTCCAAGTAATCCAGGTATCTGTGCAAATCCTTCAGCCTGTTCTGGTGACAATCCCATCATTTGTGCTCCTTTCATATATTCTCCACCGATAGCTTGCGTAGCTTGTCCAATAGGTGTCTTTTCAATCATAGAAGTGGCAGGAGAGAATGCTGTTTGCATAGCTCCACCTATAAGTGCAGTTCTTCCTTTGTGTAATTTTTCACCAGCTCTTCCAAGTCCTTCAAAGTGAGATCTAATATCATCTTTGCTTAGAGTTGGTAATCCTGCTCTTTCTTGTGCTCCACGTAATGCTCCAGTAGCTCCAATACCCATAAGCGCTCCCGCATGTGGTGCTCCCTCTGCTAATCCTCCCAGCATTTGTCCAAAACCTCCACCAGCTCTACGCATACCAGCACCAGCCTGCTCACCAGCATCACCAGCTATCTGTCCCACAGTCTTATCAAATACCGCACTTGTAGCACCACTCGCAGGAGAAAGAGCCGCACGCCCTATTCCCTGTCCAATGCGGCCAAGTTGGCTAAAGTCTCCAGTTGCAGCACCAGCAATACCTCCAGCGATGTCACCAATACCTCCAGCTAGCTCACCAGCGGTACCACTAAACAACCTAGGTACAGCACCAGCAACATACCCAGCAGTTCCCATTGCAGCCTTTCCTAAGTCAAATTGCGACTCTCTATCTTGTTGCTGTGATGCAGCTATTTGCTTTTGTGCCTGTACTCCCATTCCACCTACAGTATGTCCCTTCTCTTTAAGTCTTTGCATTACCTGTACTCGTTGTGCAGCAGTTTTTGCACCTTTTTCCTGAAAGAGCCTTTGTGCCTGTTCCCTAGATAAATTAGCCATGTTTTATATAAGTTTTAGAAATCAAAGTCTCCTATATCGGAAAATGCTTGGTTGTATGTAGAGTCTCCACCAAACGTACCAGCTTGTCCTCCACCCGCTCTAGAATACTGACCAGCACTCTGAAACATATTAGACATAACCATTTCTCTATTCTTTCTTTTCTGATCTAGTACATCTGGTGTGTCTCCATAACTTGGGAAATATTGTTGTTTGGCAGATTCAAACTCTGTATCTGATATTGCAGCACCAGACTCTTTACGAAGTACGGCATTAACAAATGATCTTTCTGCCTGTTCTTGTTTTTTCAAGTTTTCACTTTTTGCTGCACCTGTAAGACCTCCAATGAGTGGTATATTTCCTAACCCTCTACCAAATGCAAGATCTTCCCCTGATAATTTTGGTATTGTATTAGTCATGATTGCCTCTGCTTGATCCATTCTTTTTGCAAAATCAAAGCTAGCTCTTTGTGGCTCTGACATCTTCTCTATAGAAATATCTTGTTGTGAACCAGGAACACCAGCACCTGGTCTCTTATATGTCTGACCACCAAGAGATACCATGTCACTATTGTCTGGTGTAATCATTCCAGCAGCAGGTTGTCCTGTCATAGATGAAGTATATCCTTCTATAGCCATGTTACTTCCATTTCTGCTATACTTAGGATTTCCGTTCTGATCGTATGTAATCTCAACAGTGTCACGTTTTACCTGTCCACTACTTCTGCTATTTACATCAACAATCTGCATTGAAGTAGGTCGTCCATCTGGTCCCATTTCTACACTCTCAACTATTCCAGTATGACCATATGGCCCTTGAGTTCGTTGTACAAATGCGCTTCCAGCGGTAGGCATATTAGTTACTACCTTCTTGAGCTTAGACCCGATACTATCACCCATTACTCCTGTACCGAATACATCATTTACAAACTCACCACACTGATATGCTCCTTTATTAAGTTTTCTACCATCCCATCTCTGATCAGGTAGTTGATCACCAGTAGCACCAGCTTGGATATTAATATTTATTCCACCGTCTGGATTCATTTGTGCTCCGTAGTTAGACTTTTGTAGATCAGCAGTAGTTTCTTGCATTCCACCTCTAAATCCTTGTGGTGGGTCTACTGGTTGATATCCTTTCTCTATCATGTCTAGTCTCATTTCTTCTCTTGCAAGCTGACTAGCCTCTTGTCTACTTCTTCCATCCTGCATAAACTTCTCTACTTGTAGGTTGTAGTTTCTGTTTGATTCAAATGCTGACTGTTGTTGTCCAGCTCGTAGTCTTCCTTCCTGTGTTTCAAACTTGTACTGGTCAAACTGTCTACCTGCTTCTGCTTGTTCTCTTGAATACGTTGGTACCATGTTTCCAGAGCTGTCTAGAAGTGGTTGTCCATTGTGATACATAAACCCAGTCTGAGTAGACATCTGTTTGTCTACATCATTTGCAAACTTCATACCATCCATAGTAGGGATCTGATTCCCTGCTTGGTCTAGCATTGGTCGTCCATTCTTATACATCATTCCGTATGCATCCATCATCTGATCATCTTCAGCACGCTGGTCTGCACGAATCTTTATGTCATAGTTGGCAAGCCATTTATTATGCTCATCAATAAGCTCAAAACCTTTCTGGTTTATTTCCATTGTCTTTTTCACATACTCTTTATCTGTCTCACCAAGTGCCTTGATAAGATCTGTTGTGTTGGTAATACCTTGATCGATAAGACCATCCACCTTGGTAGATATCTCAGAGTATAGTTTGTTCTGCTCCTCAGCCATATACTGCTGAACATTGTTTACGTTTTGAGTGTAGCTTCTAAGCACTTGGTTTGCTTGTAGCGATAGAGTTGTTTGTTTATCACCGAAGTCTGCTAGAAGATCGTTTTTCATTCTTTGTCCTCTCTCCTGTACTCTCATTACTTCCATATTTCCAGCCATACTCTCAACCTTACCACCACCAAATGCAGCAAGCATCTTCTTCATCGCATTGTCAGAGGAGAGGTTCTGTTGTTCAACATCATCAAGAGCACGTCCGTATTCACGTTCAATCTGCTTTCTAGTCATGTCTATCTGAGCGAACGCATCGTTCTTTTCAGAAAGGAGGTTGTCCATCATTGATGCTCCAGATGCCTGGATTCTGTTCATGTCATCACCGCTTACCTCATATCCATTTTGTCCAAGGAACCCACGGATCTCATCAACAGACATAGTGTTTGGATTGTATCCAAGAGACTTAGCCTTACCAAAGAAATCAGTTCCTTGTAAGGACATAAGAAGTTGATCTCGAGTAGCTCCCTGCTTGTAGTCGTATTCAGTTTGAGCCATGTTAGACCCTATATTTGCAAGTTCGGCAGCACCACCAAGTTGTTGGTTGATCTGTGCTTGATACATATCCGTACCTGCCTGTCCACCACCAGCTTGAGCACCACCAGGACTTGGCTCTCCAGTATAAGGGTTTATATTTACTTGTCCTTGTTCGTATTGACTTGTTCTTCCTGCACCAGCATCGTACCCATAGGCACCTTGTCCACTTGTCTGTGTAGTAGGCTGTGCTTGTCCACTCGTCTGTTGACCAGGAAACTCAAAGGCACCGTCTAGTCTATTAGCAGCAGCCGTTGCATCTTGTCCAAACTCAAGACCACCACCTGGGGTTGATCCTCGTGCTAATTCACCACGTGCACGGTCAGCAAGGGAACCCTGTTCAGATTGCCATTTTTCAAACTCTTCTGTTTTTTGCATAGGTATTGCTCTTAGTTTATCTAATTGACGTTCTACATCTTTGTTTGCTTTTATCCAGTCACTCTCTGACATTCCAGAAGATCCCCCCTTACTCATTAACTTCTTCTGTTGTGCTTTTAGTTCATCTATCTCTGACTGTCTAGGATGAAAATCTTTTGTTCCCTCGAACCCTGTTCCAGCCTCAACATCTTGGTATAATTTACTTATCTTTTGATCTGCTATTCCTGTTCCAGTATATTCACCACCACTACGTGTTCCATCTCTGTATGGTGATAAGCTACCACTGCTTGGATCATATTGGAATCCACGAGAATCACTCATTGACGGTACCTGCATAGAACTGTATGCGCTACTTGTCTGAGCTGAAGGCTGTGATTTTTGTTCTAGTCTTCTTTGTTCACGACCCTGTACTATAGCTCCAGAAAGGCTTGTATCTCTTTTCCCTGTAGCGAATGTGTTTTTAGATCTCGCAAGCTGGTGAGCAAGAACGTCTTGTTCCATTCGCTTGCTTGATTCAGGAGTGAGAAGGTTGAGGCTTTGTGCCTTTAGTAATCCACTTGTTCCTGTACCAGATCTATATAGAACATCCTTTAGCTGTTGTTCCGATCCTCCAGCCTTTTCTCTCGCAAGCATCTCTTTTCTCTCCCTTTTATATTGTTCCTGAATCTTCTTCCTCTTATCAGCATCTAACGGTTGGTATCCTGCCCCTCCTGTTGATTGAGTCCTTTTATTTGTAGCCATCCTTATATAGGGTCAGTTTATATTTTCTCAGATACTATTGCAGTAATGTTTGCAGCAAGAGTTGTAGCAAATGAACCCCCTTGGGACCATGTTAGTCTAATGTCGTCTGAAACAACAGAAGGAACAGCAGTCATTGTACCACTTCCATCAGTATCAAGTAATCTTACAATATATGATGGTGATGATCCTGATGCACTAGTACCAATAGAGGTATTTACCATTAGGTATTGATAATATCTTGTATTTGTACCCCCTGGATTCCATACAGCACTCGCATTAATAAAGTAGTTACCTGCACCTTCAATACTATAAAAAGTCACAACATCCATCTCCATACCAACAGTAATTGTAGTGGTGGTTGTTGCGGAACTTATTGCATCAACATGCGAAAGAATTAATGTTCTTGCCAATCTATTCTTAGTTATCTGCAACTTTGTAGTGCTTACTGCTCTTCCTACAATAATAGGAACAATGCTCGCACTTCCTGTACTTACCGCAGTTGGAGTGAGTGAACCACCAGTACTTAGATAGTAATCTGTGTCAGCAGTAAGGCCAGTTGTTGTATAAACACCGCTTTCCTGAATGGTAACAGTAGTATCGGCCGCACCTCCAGTAATAACAACACCAAGAACAGCAGCAGTATCAATAGCAGTATTTGTTGCTTTCCACACCTTGTTATCTGCTCCTTTGTAATATACCCAGTCACCAGCAGCAAGAAGCTCTCCTGATGTATATGAAAAAGCTTCATAAGATCCAATAGTACCGTTAGAGATAGAACCACTAAGGACGATTTCACCACCAGCACCAGGAGTAAATGTTATATCCTGACTAGCGGCAGATGTGAGAGAAATCGCTCCACCACTCGTAAGATCCACATCCCCAGTTCCATTACTTGTAATAGTTGTTGCTCCATTCTCTCCAGCAGCTCTCTCAATAGAGAACCCAGCATTAGCATCACTACCATCAAGAAAGAGGCTAGTAGCACGGTCTCCAGTACTTCCACCACCAATACTCATTGTATCAGTAGTATTTGTATTAGATGGATGTAGTGTTCTCTCTGTGTCATCATTTCTGATCAAGAGAGGAGCACTTGTTACACTGTCTATACCAGTAAGCGCTTGTTTTTCCGCACTTGTAGCTAACTGACCAATACCAGCAGCACTGTCTGTCATAAACGATGATACAGTACCCATTTCAAGGTCTAGCCAGTTACCTCCCACACGTGCTTGCATCTTTCCGTTGTCTGTTTCTATAATGATTGCACCATTTGTTGCAGTAGTAAGAGCATCACGCTCTGCAACTGTATATAGAGGTATATTAAGAGGAGTACTCACAAGGTTGCTAAAAGATAGAGTACCTGTAACGGTATCGTCTGCTACTTTCTGTAAGAGGTTATTTATCTCAGCACTGTGGTGAACAATACGAACAGGAGACCCAATGGAGTTTCCTTTCTTTATTGCAGCGTCAGTATCAGTAAGGCTTGTTGCGTTCTGCTTTAAACCTCGATTACACCCAGTAAGAGTTTGTAAAGTAGAGGATACTGTGGTCACACCTGTAAAGCTCACCCATTCTGCTGCTGTTCCTAGTCCAATCTTTGCAACACCTGCTTGATCATCAACAGGACTAGTACTTGCTACAGTAATGTTGATAGATGTTTCAGAACCAGAGCTGGTAAGGTTCGTGGCGAGGGTTGCGGTTCTTCCTGTTTGTCGTATTGTAGGATTTGCCATATTATTTTTCGATTATAGGGTTGTAATTTCTTGATACAGGGATGTACACATAATCCATGTGACGTATCCTATAGTTTTGATTTATCTCGTTAGTAGCAAAAGTAACCCTTATATTTTTACCCTTTTGCCTGAAAGTAATCCTTTTAACAAAGTCTTTTAGTAGCCCGTCTTCTGTAATATCATCGTCTCCCTCGCTCCCAATTGTGAATAACCCAATACCTTCTGTCCCTATTCCAGCGTCTAGTACTGAAGCCCCGTTGTCAAAGTCATTATCATCAATTACTTCTACCGCTACTACTATATTATCTATGTAAACCGTCACTGTTATCTCTGTTCCGTCTGTCTTTTCCCCGAATATAACCACCTCTCTGTAGTTTTTCTGTGTTGTTGGATTACCTCCATTGAACACCTTAGTGCTTCTAGCCGTTGGTATACTTACTCCATTATCACTAAGTCCCATCTCATCTGCATACACTTGTCCAACTACAGGTGACCCTATGTAGCTTTGTTGTAGACCATCAGTCTTAAAGTATATACCAGTAGAAAATGTCATTCTGTCATCTATATAGAAGGGTGGAACCCCTGCATCATTAACTTTTTCAATATCAGCAACTATGCGATAACTATTATGCACCCCACCAGCCTCTCTAAGGTAGAGCTTATAAAGCTTATTAGGTTCATCATAGTAAGAGAACGAACTTTCAAGATCATTATCCATAGTATCATCTATAAATCTCTGTATCTTTGTGGATATTGCTGTTGTTAGGATGGATGAGCTATTTGCCAGACTCTTTTTCAAGGAACGGACCTCCTTTTGTGGAGTCAGGTAATAGAGATCGTTCTCAACAACAGTAACTGTATCTTGAGTCACCGCACCACCAGCACCAGGTATTGGTTGTGGATCGTAGGTAACCGTAGCACCAATAGCAACTGTTCCAGATACAAAGTATGCCTCTTTCGTGGTAAAAATAACTAATGAAGTGGAAAACTGCTTAATTGCAGTGATTCTATCTGGGAATTTCATCTCATCAGCATTACCAAACCCAGTAAGAGCTCCAGAGAAGTCATATATGTCCTCAGGAGTGGCACTAGACGCTGTTTTAGATATAAACACCACATTAGGTGCACTGGGCACTCCAGCGACGAACAGAGAGCCATTATACACCTCTCCGAACGCTGGTTTAAAGTCTGCCACAGCAGCGATAGATGCTGGCTTAGTAAATGGTTGCGTAACAGTAGTATCATCAACGAGGATAGGCTTGTCTGCACCATTAAAGATAAAGAGCCAATCACCATATCCTGAGAAGTCTACGGTTGTTACATCATTAAGCAACCCCCCTAGTGGAATTTCTGTCCAGGTAGTGTCTGTTTGAGGTTTGATAGTATAGAGCTTCTTTTCAGCAGTCACCATCACCATAGCATCATTAGACTCAAGGAATCTATTGTAAGTACCTAAGGCTACAACGGTTGTGCTTGCTATTTCATCGGCAAACTCGACATACCCTTTACGTGGCTTAAAGCTTTCTGCTTCCCCACGGATATTTCTTGCGGTGTTCGGTGTTTCAGACATACCAATGAGATCAGGGCGGCTGTAATCATTAACACCTCCTCCCATGTCCTGCATTGATACTGCGTAGCTTCTACTCATAGCGTGTTCTTCGGCGATAATAAGCATAAGGGTGGACTGATTGATAGGTTGAGGTAATTAACTTACTCCATCCTTGTTCTCTCATTCCGTAGTATTTTTCCATTCTAAACAGCTCTGCTTCTGCCTCTTGTTGGATTCTGTCAGCTAGACCATCAATATTATCTCCTCGGTATACCATCAATTTATATGCAGCAAGTGGTGGAATAATATTCAACACCCACTCGTCAGGGATATCACACACGTCAGCGTCAGCAGATAATACTCTAGGACGCTTCTTGTAGTAAAGTATACCACGATCCCCCTGGGATACACCATCTACTCTTAAGTACATTACCTCGCTCTTATCTGTTACGATAGTAAACTTACTGCTCATCATAGAGGTATTCGTCTTGTAGTTATTCCAGTTATCCTCGTGGACAAAAGGAACCTCACTATACACCTCTGTATTTGTTGTCTGCCTTAGGAATACTGGCTCCCTAAAGAAATCAGAAGGAAGCTTGTACAGTGGGGCAACTAAAGCACCAGAGTTATGACTTATGTCAATATTCGTAGTACCAACAATGTTGTTGGCAGCAATGCTAGTGTAATCCACTACATCTCCCTCAACCCATAGAGCACCATCAGCCTGGAAGTTTGTAGCATTACCAATATCAAAGTCTGTTGTCGCAGTTGTGATATCTTCACTGAGCGTAGTTTCCTGTGCCATAATGAACGGTTGTTTCTGTCGCATGAATTGCCACTTCTTTTTCATAGACAGACGGATAATGGCATTGTTTACATATTCATCAACAAGTGAGTTTGAATACACGTTACTAGTCAACGGCTCATTCAAAATACCATACACTGCTTCTCTTAAAGTCTGAAGTGTTGTAGTTCCAGCCATACTAGCTGCGCCTGTTCCGAATGGTGAGTTTGAGTAGGACATGTTTTATGTGTAAGAAATTTCTAATTCTCCAACTGCCAGTACATCATCTTGAGAATCAGTGTAAGCGTTTATAGTTACCTTGTGTGCTTCGTATTGTTCTATCTTGTCTTTAATAAAAGCTTTCATGGTAGTAAGGTCGGCTTCTAGATAGTCTGCATCAGTATCTTTATTGTACCCTTTCATTGATATATTTCTTTGATCAGAATCAGGGTACTGAGAAATAATTGCTTTCTTACAAAGGTGTTTAGCCTCTTCGATCTTCATTTCTTTGCTAGTCATATTAAATTGCTTTATGAAGTACAGAATCAAACCCAGCTACAGCATATCCAGAGTGTGCAGTTGCTGAATGTATAGGCAACCTACACTGTTTAGACGTATCATCAGTCCCACTATGATCTGAGAACCTTGTATTAGGAGCGGCATTTTCATGAAAGTATAATCCCGATTCATTCGCGGCACAGAATCTTACAGTCGATAGGGTGGTATATGTAGTAGTTACAGTTGCAACCCAAGTTATAGTAGTTCCAGAGATAGTACCGTAGTACCACGTATTGGTTGAGTTTGACTTAAACCAAAGGTTGTCTCCTTCAAATCCAATAAACGCTTTATTTCCTGCTGGGAATCCTGAGAGAGTGAGGGTATTCCAGTTACCAGTAGTGGCTATGCTGTTATTTACATAGTCTACCTGAAACCAATTAGCATAATCACCCCAATAGAGATGCCCTCTCCAAACCACAGGACGTCCTCTAGGAGTAGATCCTCCACCAAGAGCAGATAATCCCTTAGTCTGAATAGCTCCTGCATAATAAGCCTCACTATAACTAGCACCAACACCTTCCTCTATAGCACCACGGAAGGCAGTAACAACTCCACCACCACCTTCAGTTGCAGTACAACAGAAGTTTGGATCATCAGAGACAGAACCCATTTGCGTACTTGCACCGAATCCTTGACCGTATGTATAGGGATCAGTAGCAGCACTTGCGGACGGAGCAGGAGCAGCCTGAAATGTAGGAGCAGCACCAGCACCGTTTGAGGTGAGAACCTGATCAGCAGTACCAGCACCAACAGTAGTAGGAGCACCAGCAGCACTCCATGTAATAAGCTCACCATCGGTTCCATTCGCTAGGTCAGCAA
>Ga0255048_10002534_pt1 | contig 11589 bp, 7 predicted proteins | sample JV7_2_2_MG_FD_183619 | JGI IMG/M metagenome (GOLD analysis project Ga0255048, IMG submission 183619) | Seawater microbial communities from Jervis Inlet, British Columbia, Canada - JV7_2_2 | ecosystem: Environmental > Aquatic > Marine > Inlet | place: Canada: British Columbia | collected 2016-10-06
TGATCAATAGCCGTGGGTCGACTGAGACCAAATTCAATAAGGCTCCGGACACCAAGGGGACCTCTGAAACACGATATTGCCGCTCAAGCAACCAGCTCTTGGGCGACGCTGTAGATGATTGCAGCAAAGATGCACAGGTTAGTAAGTACGAGTATCCCAAGCCCCACTCGGGAGGGCCCTTCCGACAATTCATTGCGCGCTCGTAGCGCGGTATTTTGGAGATCTGACCTAGGGATCGCTTTCTTCCTTTTGGCAGCGAACAGTCTGGTGCCGTCTATGTGGACTGTAGTGCAAGGTCTTACACAGGAAAATCCGATTTTTATGGAGGAACAATACGAGTTTTTCTGATGATTGACCTGTGTGTGGTGAATTGATAATTTGCTGGCAATCTGTAAATAGGCAACGAAAAACGACTCTCTATCGGCACCGAATATTGGCCCACCCAGAACGGGTTATTTGCACTAATCTCTGTGCTTGATTCTCCACCTGTCGTTACCAGTTTGACGTTAACGTCGCTCTGGACTAAGCCGCGCAGAATTCTGCAAGGGTTGCTGCGTTGCTGGTACACTGCGGCAGCCCATACTACGGGCACTACAGTGGGGGTAATTTCTGGCGTAACGTTCCAGCTGAATGATCCAGAAATGTCGGTGTTATTGACGTTCAGGGAGGTTTTCGATTCCGACCCTAGCCTCCATTTTCTTGTTCAGGACATCCAATAAGGTTTAAGAAAGTACAATAAAGTACTGAAAAATCAAGAATACATGTTCTAAGAGATCCGATCGCTCAGACCGCGTGAGAAGCCATTTAAGGCCCTTGATGGCGGTGCCTGTTTCTGCACATCACGCCCCAGGGCGGACGCTGCTGGGGTGCGCATGGTCGGCTACAAGACTCACCGTATGCGGACGTTCGGATCTGACAGGAGTAGCCATGGATTCATTCTGGCAGGAACTCTGGATATTGCTGGCCACCAACTTCGGCGTTGCGATCGGCGCCGTACTCGTGTTGTGGCTGGTGAGCATTCCGTTGCGCGATGCGAGCATCATCGACATGTTCTTTGCAGTGGTGCTCGCCACAATCGCAGCCATAGGTTTTGTTTTCGGCAACGGTGTTGTGCAGCGAAAGCAGCTCGTTCTTCTGCTTGTGGCCATCTGGGCGCTGCGCATTACCGTCCACCTCGTCAAAAGAAACTGGGGACAAGGAGAGGATCCTCGTTACACGCAGCTCCGCAGTTGGAGCAAGGACGACCGGGGTTTCATCTGGCTGAGCCTGCGCAAGGTTTTCCTGTTACAGGGCATCGTTATCTGGATCGTGTCGTTGCCGGTACAGGTCGCTCAGGTCTATACGACGCCTTCGTCACTGGGATGGCCAGCGTATGCGGGTATTGGCTTGTGGACCATTGGTTTCTTCTTTGAAACCATCGCCGATGTTCAGCTGACCCGATTTCGGGCTGATTCCGGCAACAAGGGCACGGTGTTACAGACCGGGCTGTGGAGATACTCTCGTCACCCGAATTATTTCGGCGAATTGTGCGTCTGGTGGGGCCTGTTCCTGATTGCCTGCGACAATTCGATCGGCCTGATGACGGTCGTCGGACCGGTCATTTACACATACTTGATTGTCAACGTTACTGGCCAACGCACGCTGGACAAAAAACTAGCACGCGAACGACCCGGGTATCAGGCATACATGGAAAATACCAGTGGCCTTATTCCGATGTGGCCCCGAAATGCCTTACACACGCTAGATGACGACGGCGGTGCCGGAATCGGTACCGGCGGACACCACGAGAGGGAAAAACCATGACAATGCAACGCGGCGGTGCGATCGGCACGACATGTTTTTTTCTATTCGCATTGACGTCATGCGAACAAGATGTCGACCTGCGGGCTCAGTGTTTGGCGATGTCATCCGGCGAATTCCCTGGCACGACTATAAGTGCGACGGCAGTAGTGACAGATCGCGAAGACCTGCCGGGCTTTTGCCAGATCCAGGGCACGATCGATCCAAATGTCGGTTTCGAGGCGCGCTTCCCATTGGCCGACTGGAACGGAAAGTACTACCAGTCCGGCTGCGGTGGATATTGTGGCACCATAATGGCCGACAAACTCGGGTTCTCGAACACGATCAACGAAGCGCTGAAGCGCGGCTACGCGGCGATCACGACTGATAACGGCCACAAGGGTGCGCTGGGGGACGCGTCGTGGGCCAAGGGCAATCCAGAGGCGGTCGATGTATACGCACACCGCGGCATCTTTCTGACTCACGAGGCGGGCACCGCACTCACGCGGTCATTCTACGAGTCAAAACCGAGCCGCAAGTACTTCAGTGGCTGCTCGAATGGCGGACGCATGGCGGCGATGACTGCACAACGTTACCCGACATTGTTCGACGGTATTCTTGGCGGTGGTGGTGTGCTGAATCTGTCTTACTCGGGTGGCGTCTACGGTTCCTGGATCGTGCAGTCGAATACCGCTGACGACGGCCAGAGAATCCTGACGCATCAGAACTTTGCGGTGAAGCTCCCCGCGCTTGAACAAGCGGTGATCGAGCAATGTGATGCAACTGACGGTAAGGCAGACGACGTCATCAGTCTGCCAAGACAATGCGAGGTTGACGTTACAACGTTACCGGCCTGCGGTAACCAAACTACGAGCCAGTGTTTCACTGATGCTGAATTGGCCGTTCTCGAGAAGTGGTATCAGGGACCGAGGAATTCGGCGGGCGAGCAGCTGTATCCGGGCATACCGGCCGGTAGCGAGCGATACTGGGAGATCTGGTTTCTCGACAGAGAGGGCCTGATTGCCGGAGGCAATCAGCTCGGTGGGCGCTATGCGAAGTACCTGGGTTTCGAAGACGGTACACCGGATGGCTACACGGCGCTGGATTTCGATTTCGACAAAGACCCGCCGCGACTGGTGACGACCGGAAAACTGCTCGATGCACTGGATCCGGACTTGACCGCATTCCGCGATGCTGGCGGCAAGTACCTGATGTGGCACGGCTGGGCTGACCCGCTGGTATTGCCGGATCAGAGCCTCGACTACTACGAGAGTGTTGCCGCAGAAATGGGCGGAGTCGCTAACATCAAGCCCTTCTATCGACTGTTTATGCTACCGGGGCAGGGTCATTGCTGGGAAATGCCTGCACAGGTGCCCGACCAGTTCGACCCGATCGCCGCACTGGACAACTGGGTCGAGATGGGAGAGGCGCCAGAGAGACTGCCCGCATTCGCGCTGGATCCGGATACTGCGGTCTTCACGAACGCCGTTCTTTGCTCGCACCCCGCCACGGCAATTCACCTGGCCGACGGTGTGTCAGCGGATGACGTGGAGTGCGAATCACCCAAGCAGTGAAATCAGGATGATTGGGGACGGGTAGGAACTTGCATAACAGTACTTACGTGTACTATTATGCTGAAGCCTAGTTTCGGGGGACCACGATGAACAATAATCACCTTATTAGCAGCTTCATTCCAGTCGTGGCATTGCTTGCCGCAAGCAACGTTTCTGCACAGGATTCAGCTGCGCTCGACGAGATACTTGTCACAGCGCAGAAACGTGAACAGAGCCTTCAGGATGTACCGCTTTCGGTGACTGCGATTAGTGGTGAGGACATTGTCGAAGGCGGTATCACGAGCTTCCTGGATGTGGCGATGGAAACGCCGAACTTCACAATGACGGTGTACAATATTGGCGAGCCGCAATATTTCATCCGCGGCATCGGCACGACACTGGATTCAGCGGGCGCTGATCCAGCCGTCGCGACGTTTATCGATGAGGTCTATATCGGTCGAGCAGGTGGCTCATCGATGGACCTCTACGACCTCGAGCGCGTCGAAGTGCTGCGTGGCCCTCAGGGCACGCTGTTCGGCAAGAACGTGGTCGGCGGCGCCATCAGTATTCACACGAGCAAGCCGAGCGACGAATTTACCAGCAAGATTGGATTAACTGTCGGCAACTATGACGCCATCTCGGTTCGCGGTCTGATCAGCGGTAGCATATCGGATACTGTCAATGGCTCATTTTCGTTCAGCAAACGTGGTCGCGACGGTTATGTTGAGAATGTCGTCGACGGCAAGGATTACCACGATGAGGACAACATCAGTCTTCGCGGTCAGCTTGCATTCGCGCCAAGTGACGCGGCCGAGATTCGATTGATAGTCGACTGGTCGGAAGACGATCACGCGGGTAACTGCCGTAACGTCAATAACCTGAGCCTGAACGACCCCCTCGGTCTCGCAGCTGTATATCCCCCGGTAATCGACTCAACCACAGGTGGCGACATTCGCAAATGCGCATCGTCGCTGGGCGCGCATCGGAAGCGCGAAATCGGCGGGCTGACGGCCCGGATTGACTGGGATTTGACGAATTCGACGTTGACGTCGATCACTGCGTATCGGGAAACAGACTACTCATGGTCAGAGGATCTTGCGGCCATGCCTCTTGGTGCGACGCCGTTCAATCTTATCGATGCGGCTGTTGAAGACTCTGATCAGATCAGTCAGGAGTTGCGCCTGACCTCGACTGGCGACGGCTCGGTCGATTGGCTCGTCGGCGCATTCTTCATGGAGGAGAACGTTGAGCGTGCCGAGAATTTCGTCGGCTCGTTTGGTCCGCCGATTGCCGCGGCGGGGTTTGTCCTTCTCGACGGTGATATCATTTATGCTCAGGAAAACAAGACGACGAGTACGGCGCTGTATGGACAAGTCGACTGGCATATCAGCGACAGTTTCTCCTGGAGCATCGGCGGCCGCTACGCGAACGACGACAAGAAAATCACGCAGGCGCTGATTAACCTCGAGGATCCGGCGTTTGATAGTGCAGTGTTGAGCGCAATGCTCGGTTTTCCGATCGACTTGGTCATTCTGGGCATACCTGCGAACGGTCCCGGTGAACTGTTTGCCTTTGTCGCTACTGGCGATCCGTCCGTTCTGAACGTTCCGTATACGGCAAACGCATCTGATGACTGGAGCGAGTTCGTGCCGTCGACGAGCTTCAGTTGGCGATTCGGCGATAACAACCTCGTGTACTTTGCGGCATCTAAAGGCTACAAGAGTGGCGCGTATGTCGCGCAACGGACGACCCCTGAAACTGCCGTCATACCGCTGGAACCGGAGTTTGCGACCAATTTCGAGATCGGGCTCAAGACTCAGTTTGCAGATGACCGGGTACGACTCAATGCCAGCGTGTTCACGATCGACTACACGGACCTGCAGGTATTCCGTCTGGTGGGTTCGTTGCTGGTCGGGGCAAGTGCCGACGCAACCAGCAGCGGTCTCGAGCTGGACATGACTGCACTGCTAACCGACAACTGGGTCGTCAAGGCCAGTTACGGTTACCTCGACGCGGAGTATGACAAGTTCATTTCCGGGTCCGACGATTTCAAAGGAAATACCCTGCCGAGGTCGGCCGACAGCAGTTTCAGCATCAACAGCAACTACACGTTCAATCTCAATGGTGGGTCGACAATCGATTTCGGACTCAACTACACGCAAAAAGGTGATTACTTCATCGAGGTCAGCAATTCGCCGGCGTCCAAGGAAGACGGTTTTGGCCTGCTGAATGCAAGCCTGGCCTGGGCCAGCGCAGACGGCAGCTGGGAAGCGGTTGCGTGGGGCAAGAATCTTACGGATGAGGAGTTCCGTACTCACAGCATCATCAGCAACATTGCCGGTACCGTGGATCTCTGGAACACGCCGGCAACGTACGGATTGACGGTCAACTACAGCTTCAAATAGTGGGCGGTAATCCTGCAGTATCATCAAAGGGGGCTTGCGCCCCCTTTTTTGTGCTGCTCGCACTTTGCTCGGGAATCGTCGCATGTGGCCGTATTGCGAGCGATCCTGAAGGCGAGGCCGTGCAATACGACATCATTCTTGTCGGCGGCCGGGTTATCGACCCCGAAACGGGACTCGACGCGATCAGAAACGTCGGTATCGTCGGTCGAAGTATCGCAGCAGTTTCGGCTGCGGCAATGCAGGGCACGACGACGATCGATGCCAGCGGTCTTGTCGTTTCTCCAGGCTTTATTAATGTTCATAGCCATTCGTGGACTCCACTCGGGCAGGAATTCGAACTCAGGGACGGGGTGACAACGGCTCTCGAGCTTGAGGCCGGTGCCTACCCGGTCGGCAAATTCGGGACGCACGTTCCGATCGCCGTCGCCGGCAATGCGCGTATCAACTTTGGTGCGTCGGTTGGTCATGCCTGGATACGCTCGGCACTTCTCGAGGGCCAGAATTTCTTAACCGGAGCCGACGAAATGATTTCGCGCGCGATTGCGTCCGGCGGAGCGGGTGACATGGAAAGGCCGGCGTTTCGGTCGGTCCTGTCGCCGCAACAGCGGCAACACCTGAGGACACACCTCGAGGCCGGTCTCGACCACGGCGGACTCGGAATCGGCATGCTGCTTGACTACATGAGTGAAGTCGTCGACGACGCGGAAATGCAGGTCGTGTTCGACGTGGCCGCCGAGAGGCAGGCGCCGATAGTTGTGCACATTCGGCGCGGTATCGCTGGTGATGTGTCCGGACTGCGCGAGATCATCAGGTTCGCCCGATCAAGCGGCGCGCCTGTGCACATCTGCCACGTTCAAGCTAACGCGATGGGCAACATTCATGAGTTCCTGCGCCTGATTCGTGACGCTCGCGCGGAAGGTGTCCGCATCACCACTGAATCCTTTCCCTACAATGCCGCCGCGACGTCGAATACTGCCGCCGTCTTCAATCGGGACTGGCAGACGATATTCAATATTACTTATGAGGACGTCGAATGGGCCGCGACTGGCGAACGCTTCAATGAGGAAATGTGGCACGAGTATCGAGAGAAGCGTCCCGGTGGATGGGTGATACACCACTACAACAAGGAAGAGTGGACCAGTGTCGCTACCGAAGCTCCCGATGTAGTCGTCGCGGCGGACGGTTTCCCTGTATTTTCGCTTAAAAAAAAGGTCGCGCCGTTCGGGATTGGCACGAACTCCCGCGTGCTTGGACGTTACGTCAGGGAAAAGGGCAGCCTGAGTCTCACCGACGCGATTGCCAAGATGACCTATCTGCCGGCCAGCATACTCGACGGCTACAGTCCGGCCATGGCGCTGAAGGGTCGCATCCAGCCGGGGGCCGATGCGGATATCACAATCTTCGATCCAAATACCGTCATTGACAATGCGACGTTCGAAGACCCGTACCAGGCTTCAAGTGGTATCGACTATGTCATCGTTGGTGGAGAGATCGTCATTCGTGCCGGTGAGATGCAGGAGAACGTTTTCCCGGGAAGGCGAGTATTGCGGGGCGAGCCCAAATAACGCCCTGCAGATCTCGGTTTTCAAGACATCTGCTGACCTTCCACTATTTCCTTGAGCCGGCGGCGTAGCACTTTGCCCACGGGGTTCCTTGGTAATTGATCCACAATTACCAAACGTTCCGGCAGCTTGAATACCGCAATTTTTCTTGATTTTAAAAACTCGATAATGTCCTCGAGACTCAGCGATTCGCCTTGCTTTGGCACCGCCACCGCGCAAATGCGTTCTTCCATCACTTCGTCGGCGTAGCCCACGACCGCGACCTCTGCAATACCGGGATGGCCTGCAAGAAGATTGTCGAGTTCGTCCGGAGATATTTTCACGCCGCCGCGAACAATGATGTCCTTGCAGCGTCCGACAAAGCGGTAAAACCGGTTTTCTTTCCCTATGTCTGCAATCTCGAACATGTCTCCGGTGTGAAAGAAACCGTCCTCGGAGAAGACCTCCTGGTTTGTTTTGGGTGCATTGTGGTAACCATCGAACACTGATGCACCCCAGATCAACAACTCGCCAGGCTGGCCGGGTTCAGTGATTTCTTCGCCACTTTCAATGTCTGTAAGTTTGGTTTTGATTCGACTGGCGACGCGGTTGTTCCACGCCAGTCCCTCGACGCCGAATCGGGGGAAAAACTCGGCCCGGACTTCCGGATCAGGGATGTCGTCATATCCGCTGATCAGGACCATGCCTTCGTTGGATCCAAAAATATTGATGACGACAATATCGTGCTGCTCCTGGAATTCCTTCACCATCCATGGAGACAGTGGCGCCCCACCCGAGCCGATGACCCGGACGCTCGACAGGTCGACGGCAGACATCATCGCGGGATTTTTCAGGAGCATGGTAAGAACGGCGGGCGGTGCGATGGTATAGGTAACTTTCTCTGTCTCAATCTGTTTCAGGAACACCTGCAGGTCCAGCGGATGGTGTAAAACAAGCGTGCTTCGGCTTAACAGCCAGTTGTATAAGAAACCTCCGATGCTGGCCATGTTGACGAGCGGGAAGGGGTTGAGAAAGACATCACCGTCACGAAAACGCACACAGTCATAGCTCGTGTAGGCGCTGGTGAACCACATATTGTGGCTTCGGGGAACGCCTTTCGGCTGACCGCTCGTACCTGAAGTCCAGCAAATCGTAAAGACGTCATTCGCCGATATCGACAATGACTCGAGATACGACCCGAGCGACTCGAGTTCCTCGTCCGTTGGCGTTTCGTCATCAAGGGCGACCGCATCATCCGGCGCATTCTGGCCGAAGACGAGGGTGGTGCACTCAGGCGGAAACGCCTCACGGTTTTCAGCCGCGAGATTGGTTCCCTTGAAGTCCGTGGTCGAAATATAGACCTTTGGTTGCAGTTCCTTCTGGATCTTCGCAAGTTCATGGACGCCGTATTGCACCGGCACAGGGCTGACGACTGCCCCCAGTCTGGCCAGCGCGATATATAGCATTGCCAGCTCGACGACGTTGGGCAACTGGATAACCACGACATCGTCCTGGCCGATGCCGTGTGAGTGAAAGACTGCGGCAAGTTTCTCGACGCGGACGGCAATTTCCGCGAAGGTCAGTCTCTGCTGGTCTCCACCGGTGAGATCAGAGCGATTGAACTGATCGACCAGTGCCAGCCTGTCCGGGCAATCGGCGACGGCCTGATCAAAAATCGAGGTCAGCGTATCCTCACCCCACCATCCCCTGGCAGTAAAATCCGCTATCCTGTCGCCCGGTGTTGTCCGCATGAGTTCAGTCTCTAACGTGATATAGATATCAGATAATTCGCAGGTCATCCATCACTGCATTCGAAAACCACCATCCACCTGTATGGTTTGCCCGTGAATCCCTGTTGAGGAATCACAAGCCAGGTACACGACGCTATCGGCTACCTCTTGTTCGGTTGGCATACGACCGATCGGAATATCCTTGGTAAAGAACTGCTTTATCTCCTCAACGTCTTTGTTATCTGCCTCCGCCCTCGCGGCGAACGCACGGCTACTGCGTTCACCCTCGATAGGACCGGGGACCACCGCATTCACACGTATGCCCAAGGGGCCCAGCTCGGCAGCGAGCGTATGGCTCAAACCGATAACACCCCAACGCGTGACAGCATAGGGAGCACGCATTGGATAGGCCGTGCGGCCGCCAACCGATGAGATGGTAATGATGTTACCCGACTTCTTTTCCAACATGACTTTTGAGACGTACTTGCAACAGTAGAAAGTGCCGGTGAGGTTGATGTCTATGGCTTCTCGCCAGTCATCTGTATCAACGTCCGGAATCATCGCTGTCGGCCCGGCGATCGCGGCGTTGTTAACCAATATCTCTATCCCACCATACTTGTCGACCACCGTCTCTACCATGTCCCTGACGGCATTCTCCTTTCCGATGTCGACAGTCAGCGCCAACGGTTCTGTATTCATATCGCGCAGTTCGTCTGCAACCTCTTCAAGTTTTTCCCGGCTGCGCGCCGCAACAACTACGTTGGCCCCTAGTCTGCCGAAGCTCAACGCAATCTGTTTGCCGATGCCATAGCCACCGCCGGTGACGATGACGGTCTTGCCTGCGAATGTTCGGCTATCAAGCGGTGACTGTTCGGTACTCATTGGCGGCTCCTCACTTCACCCACAGTTCAATAATGCAAGTATACTGGCCAGTTGTGCAACTCAACAACTTGAAATCATGCTAGACGAAACGCTGGACGCCGTGGTCATCGGCTCCGGAATGGGTGGCATGTGCTGTGCCGCATGGTTGGCAGCACGTGGGCTGAAAGTTGTTGTTGTCGAGAAGTCTCCTTACCTGGGTGGACGTTGTTCCCACCGGAAACGTAATGGCTGCACAATAACAACCGGCGCCATCATGATTCCCATGGGAGAACACAGCGCTATCCGCCAGGCTTTCGCAGCAGTAGATGCCACGATGGACATGGTCGAGACGACTGGTGCCATCCGCTACCGGCTGCCGCACGGTGATTACGACCTGCCACCAGGCAGGGGCGGGCTTTTGGGCATGATTGAGTTTGCCCTGCAAGGTGATGAGATCCAGGCCCGGCAACTGGCGCAGTACTTTCGCCAGGCGATGAGTACTTCGATGCCACTGGACAGCATTTCATTCCGCGCCTGGCTGGAACAACATACCGCGAATGCAGACGTGATTAACCTGTTCCAGGGGTTTTGTGCCGCCTTGATGGGGACCAATCTTCATGAAATTCCTGCCGGGGAGTTCTTCCGGTTCCTGAAACACAGCAGCCGCGGAAGCCGCTTTGGCCTCGCGGCCAATGGGAACGGCGATCTCATTGAGTCGCTGGCAACAGCCATTGAGAAGCACGGTTCGGTGATTCGTCGCCGCACAGCGTGCAAACACATTATCGTTGAAAATGGGCAGGCCGTCGGTATTGAGGTCCATAGCAAGGGCGGCGGAGAGGAGCGAATTGCGGCAGATTTTGTCGTTTCCAATACGGGTCCGGTCAAGACCATCGAGCTTGCGGGGGGCGAAGCGTTGTTTGAGAAGAGCTATCTGGCCCAAATGGACGCGATGCCCTTTGAGACGCCAATCGTTCATTTCAGTTTCCTTACCGATCGGCCATTGATCGAGGGTTTTGCCGGCAGTCTCGTATTCGGCAATACAGAAAACCTGATCTATCTCGAGATACCATCCATCATCTCGCCGGCCCTGGCGCCAGCCGGACGCTTCCTTCACACGGCTTACGGCGCACCGCGCGACGCCGCCAGGCCAAACCTCAAGGCAGACGCTGCCAACACACTGTGCGAGCTCGAGGAAAACTTCCCGGGCGCCATGCAAGGAGCGGAAATTATCGTGCGGGCCCGGCACCGTGGCCAGGCTCCAGGAATGCACCGCTGGCCCGGTTACATGATGCCAGTGGAAACGCCGATTCGAAATCTCTTCAATGTCGGTGACGGGTGTACGCCGCCGGGGACTATTGGGACAGAAGGTTCAGCCGCATCGGCCAGGGTCGTAGCCGGGAAAATAGCGGACGCGCTGGCCCTTGAGAATTAAGGACGGTAGGCGCATTTACTCGAAATCGTGCATTTATATGCAGGACCATTTCTGCCAGTCGCTTAACGACCAGGCGTGTCCGTTCGGAATGTCTGCTTTCACCCGAAGCGGTCATTCAGGTCGCCAGAAATCGAGTGAAATGAAGGGTGGCTTACGGCCAGAAGCATATGTAATCGGGCGGGTTCTTAGAGACCCAGCTCCCAGTACGATGTCAGCTTTCATCAAGAAGGGAGATAGCCATGACTTACTATGCGGGAATCGACGTGTCACTGCGTTCCGTGAACATCT
>Ga0255048_10002535_pt1 | contig 11588 bp, 14 predicted proteins | sample JV7_2_2_MG_FD_183619 | JGI IMG/M metagenome (GOLD analysis project Ga0255048, IMG submission 183619) | Seawater microbial communities from Jervis Inlet, British Columbia, Canada - JV7_2_2 | ecosystem: Environmental > Aquatic > Marine > Inlet | place: Canada: British Columbia | collected 2016-10-06
CTTCGAGTCGCTCCATGCGCTGCGTGAGATTGAGTTGCTTGGCCATTGGCGTTGCTCCGCCCCACACGTGCGCACGCCTGCATCGGCGTCGTGGCGCAGTGGGGGCCTTCACGGACAGACATGCGAACGCCGTGCCAGGTTTCGGGCAGGTGCTAAGTTGTTGAAACTACAGGCTTTGACTGTGGTGCTAGCGTGACGGATGGATGCCTGGACGACGTGGTGCAGCACGAACGCTGCGGAGGAAGGAACGCACGCGCACGCGTGGGAGTTGACGGTTACCGCATCACATTGGTACGGTGCGCCGTGAGACGGGGATTTTGGGGCCGCATCGTGGTGATAGAAGGAACGACGTGTAACGTACGACGACCAGAAAAAACCCCGACCGGGGGCTGGGATTTTCCCCTTATCACGGGGATGACCGTGATTCCCAGCAAGAAGGACGACGCACCATGCACATCGTGAAAACGACCCCCCGCAATGAGGCTCCATTGTAACACCTCCCCTGACTGTTACACCGAGGCTCGTTGTAACGATGGGCTTCCAACGCTAGGAGTTCGCAAATGGCCCTCGACGCAGTTGACATCAGTGACAACGGTCTCGATGTCGGTGACCTCGTGACACTGCGCGCCGAAGTCCTCGGTGACGCTGGTGGCACGAATCAAGTCTATCTTCGCTTCCTTCGTCCCGCCGCTGATGATGAAGGTGCCGTCGACACGGTGCGTACTGGCGCCGAACAGACCGACGTTGCGCCGGTGTTCGATGCGGCCCTCATCTTGAGGGACTGAACGTGTCAACACGCCAAGACATCGTCAACAGGACGACGGCGCGCATGGGTGACATCCTCGCGGTTCAGGAACTACAGGTTGGATGGCATCTCCTCGATGACCAGGCCAACATGGCGTTCTTCGCGAACCTTGACCCGCAGTACACGCTTGCTGCGGGACAGTTCCATCCGTACGCTCGTGTCGTCGATTCGTTGGACGCTGCCATCGCTTTCGCGAATGAGCTGAAGCGTGCGTACAACGTCCATCTGTCGCAGGCCGGTGTTCATGCCGCTAATGACTCTACCAACACGGTCACGTCGGCTGACGCAACGAACCTCGCGACTGCGAACACTCTCGTCACGGAGATCAAGGACGACTTCAACCTGCACATCGCTGGTGGTGGTAGCGGTGGTGCTCACACTCACTCGGTGCCTGCCCACGGTCACGTCTTGCACTTAGCTGAAGCGGACGTGGTCGATGGTGCGACGACTCGTGTGAATGCAGCGACGAACTTGATCGGTGCCAACAGTGGTGCCGACATCGAGATCGCTGGTGTCGCTGATGACACGGGTGGTGGTGGCATCATCGACGCTGCCGCTGCGGTGTCCGGGTCGAGTGGTGGTGGTGGTGGTGGTGCGTATCACTCTCCGCTTGCCGACTCGGTCAACACCATCACCGTTGCGGATGCGACGACACTCGCGACCTTGCTCGCACTCACCGCAGCCTGCGTGCTGCACTACCGGAATCACACGTTCATCAGCGCTCTCCGCATGACGGAGCGTACTGACTGGATCAGTGGCGACCTTCCGTACGACAACACTGGAGAGTACTGATGATCAACCCTGGTCGGACAACGATGACCGACGCGCTTCGTGACATGTCGCTTGACCTCAAGCGGGCGCAACTCGACGTGAGGCTCTCTCATCTCGAAGACACGTTGGCGTGGCACTACGTCGCCGACACGCGCAGTCGCGTCAAGATCGCGAGTATCAGCACGTTGGCACAGTGCATCGCGCAGGCGAACGCCATCAAGGCGTCGGTCGCGCTTCACTTCGCTGACGCTGATGGTGACGCTGCACCGGAGCTTGGCGTGCATGACGCCGCGGACCCGGAGACCATCGCGGCTGCGGATGCGTCGAACCAGGCCACGCTCGACACGCTCATCACGGAGCTGGTGTTGGACATCAACGCCCACTTCGTTCTTCTCGCACCGCACGTGACGCCGCTCGGTCACAACTCAGCGCTTGCTGCGACTGGCAGTGCAGTGGGTGACGTGACGAATACCATCATTCCGGCTGCGGTGCAGGCGATCGATGGCACGCTCGCGGTGTCACAGCTTCTTCTGAACAGCATCCAGACCGCATGGTACTGGCACTCGTTCCGTGGTCCCCTCGCACGCGATGATGACAACTTGCAGGTCTATCCGTCGTGAAGGGAGTCCTACAGAAGCTCGGTCACAGCGGGAAACTGCGTGGTACGAAGCGCAGGTTCACGAACAAGGACTTACGCCGACGGTCACCACGAGGGGATCGTCGTGACAACAAGCGTGAGTACTCTCGTGTTCGTCGCAAGAAGCGGCCCCGTCGTGACAAGAGCGACGTGCTCTTCACCAACAAGGGTACGAAAGGCGGTCGCATGGAGATGCGACGCCATTCGACCGGCGAGGTGCGAACGACGAAGAAGTCGGGGTGGGGCACGTTCAAGCCGAAGTGGTCCGTGTTCAAGCCAAAGCGTAAGCCGAAGTCTGAGGGCAAGCACTCGTCGGGCGTGCTCATCACCAACAAGGGTACGAAGGGCGGTCGCATGGAGTTGCAGCGCCGTTCGCCCTCGAAGGCGAAGAAGTCCGTTGCGAAGCGCATTGCTGGCACCGGACGGTCACACGCAACGCGCGTGTCACACCTGAAGGAGATGCAGGCTTCACTTCGAAGGCGACGCTCGGCACGCGCGTAGGAGACGACGATGGCACCACGACCGAGAGGCAATCAGTTCACGTGCTCGATATGCAAGGAAACCTTGCAGCTCATCGGTACCGATGCAGACAATGCCGAGACACCACTGATCTTCTCGTGTCCGAACTGCGAAGCGTTGTTCCGAAAGGCGCAGCCTGAAGGATGGGTCGACAACACCAAGCTATACGGTAACATCAAGGCACTACAAGAAGGACGGAGCATCAAGCAAGATGACCGCATGGAAGAAGCGGCCATCGATGAAGCGATCGAGAAGCTCATGCAGCTCGACCCGCGTTCACTTGATCATGAGCAACTACGGTTGCTGACAGGTCAGCTCACGATCGCAGGCTTCCTCAAGAACGTGCGCTCTCGTCGACCGTCCGTTCGACAGCGCGCGTTGGAAGCACTGGCGTCACTCACGATGCCGAAGGCACCACAACAGATCGACTTGAACCTCGGTACGGATAAGCTCACGACTGATGAGATCATCGAGAAGTCAGAGGCGAACCTCGTACGCATCAAGGAACTGCGTGCTCTGAAGGAAGGGAAGAAGGACTGACGTGCAAGTCCTTTCACCAGCGGAAGAAGCAGAACTGTTCGCGTTGGAACGTGAGCAGATGCACTTCAACAAACGTCTTCTCACGGCTTCGCATGAGTCGGAGCTTGAGCGGTGTCGCAAGGACGTGTGGTACTTCGCGACAACGTACTGCAAGACGTTGGATGAGACACGACCCGACGACCCCGACGCTGGTGACATGGATGAGCTTGTCGTCGGTGAGACTGAGAAAGGGCGCATCCTTCGCTATCCGAGTTGGCCAATGCTCCACGACATGTTTCGTCTCTGGATGGCGTATCCTGAGATTCGCATCTACATGATCGAGAAGTCACGACGCATGCTCGTGACGCTGACGCACGTAGGACCCTTGTTCGTTCACGACTGCATGTTCCATTCAGGGTCGATGAACTTCATCACGTCCATGAACGAGGAGAAAGCGTCGAAGCAGATTGAGCGTCGTGCCGCCATCGTGTACGAGCATCTACCTGAGTGGATGAAGGCAGTGTATCCTGCGAAGGCTACCTACTGTCACATGGTCTTCCCCGGCAAGAACAACGCACAGAAGTACGGGTTCAAGAAGGACGACTTACGGAAGCCTCTCACCAGTGAGATTTGGAGCGTGCCACAACGCGGCGAGCAGACACGCTCTGAAACACCATCAAACGTCCTATTCGATGAGATCGTAGCGCAGGACATGGCAGAGATGAACTTCACTGCACTGTGGCCGGCGCTCGAAGCAGGTAAGAAGGTGGGTCCTCGCTTCATCGGTGTGTCAACCGCTGGAGTGGGATTCTTCGACCGTGCCATTCACGATAGGATGAACTGATGGAAGAGCTTCTCGAAATGCTCGTGTCGCGTGACAACATCGCAACAGCGATGGTGTTAGTCGTGGTCTTCTTCTTCATGAAGTACATCAAGGGTCGTGACGAAGCATCACGTGACATGGCAACGAGTTGCCACTCATCACACGAGAAAGTCGCAGAGCAGTTCGCGGAAATTGCGAAGGAGGGAAATACACTCATCGGTGAGAACACCAGCGTCCTCCGTGAGATCAAGGAAAAACTGTAGTTGACCTTCAAGAACAAGCACGACCACGTTCTAGGTCGCAAGCTAGTGACTGTCGAAGTACAAAATCGTCAGTCGAAGAAGGCAGTTGATGAGGGCTACGCGCCTGGTTACATGCCTGACCTTGGTCTTGAAGTCATGCCCTTCCGTCGTAATCCTCGTAGTGGCATGTACGTCGGTCGCCTTCACTACACGTTGCATCCGAAGGTAGACGACGAGTGGATACGCAAGGAGAAGGCTGGCATTCCCCGTGCGTTTTGGGAGCGTGACTATGAGCTACAGTACAACGCCCTTGGTGGAGCCCTCATCTTCGATCAATACGACAGACGCGTCCACCTCGTTGAACCGTTCGTACTACCCGATACGTGGTTCCGCATGCGGTTCATTGACTATGGTAGACGGAACCCCACTTGTTGTCTCTGGATTGCATTGGACTTCGATGGCAATGCGTACATCTATCGTGAATGGTATCATCCGTCATTCATCGACATGCAGAAAGGGCAAGCAGCGCACGTGAGACGGTACACGTTACCGCAGCACTGCTTCCACATCAGGTTGTTGAGTGGTCATCTTCCTCAAGGTGGACGTCCCGAGGAGTACATCGACACCGTCATTGACCCGCAAGCGGGCGAGGAGAACTTCGGTAACGCTGGTTCAGCTATCAAGACAGTGCTTCATCAAATGTCAGAGCACGGGGTACCGTGTTCAAAAGGCAGTAAAGCACAGCAAGGTATCGACACCATCTATGAACGACTACGTTTGCGCACGTTGTTCTTGTTCAAGGGTGAGTGTCCGAACACGGAGATGGAGTTGTCGAACTATCGGTGGGCTGATTTCACCGAAGCGACGCAACTTCAGCGTAATCGCAAGGAAGCACCTGTCAAGCGTGACGATCACGCCATGAATTGTCTGAAATTCTTCGGTAATCATGCGATTCAGACGAGTCTTCGGTACCGACCGCCGAAGATACTCAACATGCCCGTACGTGAGTTCGTCCCCGACAAGGTTCTGATGTCCCGTGACATCAAACGAGCCCATTTACAAGCCGAGAAGCGGCAACGACAAGGAGCATCCCGACGTGTCCTCAGTTCTTTTCCCAGCGGTGGCCTTCGCTAGCCTCATCGGGGTCGTTCTTGGCCTCGTGTGGCTCTTGGCACGAATGCAACGAGCAAATCAACAGCACGTGACTCAGCTTCACGCGCACTACCAGCACGAGACGCGGACATTGCACCTTCTACTGATGAGTCGAACGTCCGGTGAGTACGCCGCAGCGGTCACGGGCATCGTTCGAGAGGAAGCAAGGAAGGCAAGAGCCATCGCGAACCCCAACCATGGGCTCGGTGCTCCGACACACCAAGTGATCAACGACATCCACGGTCGCATACCGGAGGCATGATGACACAGAAACGTATCTCTGGTGTTCGGAGGCTTCGTAGTACCGTCGTCGAGCGATGCTGCGTCGAGGACTGTGATGTCGACGTGTGTTCGTGGAAGTGCTCCGAGTGTGAGAAGTACATGTGTTCAACGGAGCACATGGATGCTCACAACTGTCTGGAAGACGAGGAGTAACGCATGCCCCTGCCGTTCGGCAAGCAGAAGACAGCACCTATCGGTGGTCCGACCGTCATTGCACGTAGTCGGACGGCAGGGCTGAAGGAGTTCGAAGGTCGTGCGATGTCGGCCTTCTGTCGTCGTCACTACGATCACGCTGAGAACTGGCGCATTCAGTACTACCCGACGTGGTATCAGATCATTGCGTTCCTTCAGGGTGAGCACTACGCACAGTACGCGAATGACATCGGTTACTGGGAGCCTGAGAAGGCTACGCAGGAGACGTATCGTGCCACGATCAACTACATCACAGGAGCACACCAGAACCTCATCGCGAAGACGACTAAGAATCGTCCTAGAGTGTCATTCGTACCTGTCGGATCAGGACATCTTCGACAAGATGCTACTCGGTTCATGCGGCAACTTGACGATCATCTCCATTACTCCCTTGACAGAGACGCAACCTTCCAGCAAGCACTAGCGTGGGCGTATGCGCTAGGCATGGGATTCGACAAGTCGTTTTGGGATCCCTACGATGGCGACACCATCCTTACCAAGAAGAAGGGTCAGACTGACGATCCTGAGACTACTGAGTACTTTCAGGACATGGAGACGGTTGGCATGCCCGTCTTCCAACGTCAGATGACCGGCGAGATCAGTCACAGTGCTCGTGGTCTCTTCGAGATAGGGTTCGACCCACTCGTACAGTCGTTCTACGACAGTGACTATGTGTACGAACAGCAAACGTGGAGAGTACATGAATTCCGTGAGCGGTTTCCCGACACTTTCCACCAAGTCAAGCCTGACACTGGCGTTGATACAAGCCCAGGTGAATTCTATCGCTTCCAACTCTTACAGAATTTACAGGGACTCAGCAACTACTCCAGTTTTGGTAGTGCTGGGATCACGGGCGGCCATCAACTTCGAAACTTTGCACGCTGCGTCGAGTTCTACTTCAAGCCGCGTGACATATGGCCTGAAGGTGCCCTCGTACACTGGACTCCCGATGCTGCGTCAGAAGACGGCATTCTGAACGTACAGCCACTACCGTTCAGCATCGATGATCCTCGCACTGGTTACCGCAAGTTGTTCCAGTGGCACCCGTACTCGATGTTCGTTGACATCCCCGTGCCTGGTAAGCCCCTGGCACAGTCACGGGTACAGCATGCGATCAGCGTGCAACAGATGATCAACCGCGAAGTGTCGTCGATCCAAGAATTCATCAACATGGCAGCGAAGTATCGCATCCTCGTGCAAGAGGGCCATGCAGAGATCGACCGTGATGAGTTCCAAGACCATCACATGAACTTCGTTGGCGTGAAGGGTGACCCGAAGGCTGTCACTGTCATGCCCACCGCAGAGATGAGCGGTGAAGTGCGTGAGATGCGTAACTGGTTGGAGAACGCATTCGACAAGATTTTCGGACAGACGCTAGAGGAAGAAGGAAAGGCGGTTCGCAGTGGCCTCTCAGGCGACGCTATTGAGTACCTTGATGCACTACAACAGGTCCGCATGCTGCCGAACATCTCCATGTTCGTTCGCGCACTGTGTAGGACAGCCCGCTTGCATCTCCTCCTTGCAAAGAAGCATTACAGCGAAGATCCACTCAACGATCGGCTCGTCAGCATTTCTGGTCGAGGAGGATCGTACCGATCGCGCATCTTCGACGACCAACTCATCGCCATCGACTTCACCACGCGATGCGAAGGCATCAGTGAGTTGTCCCGAAGCATCGCAGCACGGAAGGCAGAGGTACTGAAGTACTACAACGCTGGTGCCTTCGGTCCCGTTCAGTCACCGCAGGCAGCGTACAAGATGCTGCGCTTGAGCGAGTTCGGTAACGTAGAGGAGATTTACTCCGAGATCGCAGTGACGGAGAATCTCGTTCATACTCGCCTCGATGCGATACTCGACAACTTGTCCGCACCAGACGATGGACCGTGGCACTTCGAAGAGCATGAGCAGTCGCTCGAACTGGTCAACGCCTTCCGTCGATCGAACTACGGCGAGCTGAATCAGACACAGCGTAGACGCGTTGACTATTACGCCACGATGCACCAAGCGTTCCAGGCTCAGGCACAACTCGCTCAGGCCGGTGAGCAAGACATGATGAGTGGTGCAAGTGAGATGGAAGCGGAGGAAGACGCGACGGAGATCGAAGAGGGCGGCACGGATCAGCCCGTTGACATGAACACTCAGCAAGCCGTCGAGAGTGAGCAGAAATACGCCAAGGGTGGCGGGCAAGGAAGGATTCGTGATGGCGGATAGAAAGCAAACGTACGCGCAGCGTTTGAGGGAACTGACGAAGGAGCACGGCAAGGCACGCGCCAAGGAGATGATGAAGGGTTGGAAGGCAAAGAGAGCTCCGGAGAAGAGTCCTACGAAGGACAAGACTTCAACCACATCATCGGAGCCTGCGTCGAAGTCCACGTCGAAGCCATCACGTCCCAAGCCTGGTGACCCTGGTTACAAGGACTGGATGCGTGAGAACCGACCCAAGGCGTTCAGCAAGTCGAAGACTGGCCAGTCTGAGACAGCGGGCTTCGATGCGTACAAGAAGGCCGGTGGCGCGAAGGGCGGAAAGGCATCATCCGACGCATACGATGCTGCGAAGAAGAAGAGGCGTGCCAAGCTCGACGCTCCAGCGAAACCGAAGAAGCCTTCGAAGCCCAAGAGTGTGTCTTCGCAGGCGTCTTCGCGTTCGCGTGGTGCGTTGGGACGTGCTGAAGCAGCAAGGCAGCCCACGTCGTCACGAAGGACCAAGTACAAGAAGTATCTCGATGGAACGAACACGACATACGCGTCGGAGGCGAACAAGGCGGCCGATCGCGTGACCAAGGAGAACACCTGATGCCAAACCCCCGACTCACCGACAAGACAGGACATCGCAAGAGCGTTGACTCGCATGTCTCTGACTTCACTGATGAGTTCGTCGACGAAGTCACCGCTGACCCCAAGGGTCATGGTTTCACCGATGACCCCGACGACGTTGACGTGGAGGAAGAGGAGGGCGAAGAGGAAGAGAGCGAGGAAGAGGAGGAAGAGGAGGGCGAAGAGGAAGAGAGCGAGGAAGAGGAGGAAGAGGAGGGCGAAGAGGAAGAAGGCGACGCGGAGGCGTCCACTGGTGACGCTGATGACGAAGATCTCGACTCGTTACTAGAGGATGACGAAGACCTCGGTGATGATGATGCCGACATTCCGCCGCAGTTCTTCTCTGAAGAAGAAGTGGAGATGCTGTCCGCTCTTCGCGACTTGAAGGACGACAAGCAGATCGGCAACGCAGCAAGTGCTACAGCGGAACGATTCCGTGAGGCAGTGGGACGAGAGGCAGAGGCGGGTCGCACGCTGAGTCTCATCTACAATGACATCGGTCGCTTGGGCCTGACACCCAGTGATCTTCAGGATCCGCGTTGGCCCGAAAAGGTGGCACAGCATTTCCGTCAGCGCACGTTGGAAGACGTACGCGCTGCCGGCGGTAACGTGACACAACCAGCGCAGCATGAGAGTTCTCCCGACGTTCCCGGCAGAGAAGGACTGACTGACGACTCGATGATCTCGTTCGGTGAGGCGAAGGCGATGCTCGCAGAGTCACAGAAGACTCATGGTGAGCGTCTCGACCGCATCGAAGGCACGGGTGCGAATGCTCGTGCGGAGAAGGAGTTCGGACGTCTGTTCAACGAATCGTGGGAGTCCATCCCACTACTGCGTCGTCTGAGCAAGGAGCCCACTCGTGGTGTAAAGCTCAAGCAACGCGCACTTAAGTCGTTTGGTAGCAACCACGCCGCGTATCTTGGCGCAGACGGGTCTGGACAGCCCATCCGAGACAACCTGAAGGAGTTTTCAGACTTGATGAAGGATGGTCTCGTCAGTGCTCGTGAGATTCGTGGTGGTCGACGTGGTGCGAAGGACGGCGCGTCCGGTGGTGGTCGTGGCAAGGTGACACCCATCGGTACGGGGAGAACCCCTGGCCAGAGACGTAAGTCGAAGGTCGATCGTCCGGCGATGACGGAAGATGTCGCAGGGCGTACCATCAAGCGTTCGGTAGATGACATGCTCGGCGAGCATCACGATAACCTCATGGCCGATCTAGGTTTCGCCTAGCTTCAGGCTTTCCTTTCGGAGACAACAGTCAATGGCTGACAGCTTCCTCAACGTAGCGGCGTTGGCGACTCGTCTTCAGGACAAGTTCATCCCGGGAATGGAAGAGATCCTCTCGTACCAATTCCTGATGGCTGACAACCTGAAGCGAGCGAAGCGCATCAAGGTCGAAGGCAACGAGTTCATCTTTCTCACACACACCGGACGCAACGAAGGTCATGGTTGGCGTGCAGAGGGTGAGGACCTGCCCGAAGCAGACTTCCAGAAGTATAACCGTGGCAAGATGCCTGCCTACTACTTCTATCACACTGGTGCCGTCACTGGCCCTGGCATGGCACGCGCGAAGGGACCTAGCGCGTGGGTGACAGAGATCGCAGGCGAGATCGAGCGCATCATGAAGGACGCACTCCGTGAGCACAACCAGTGCTTCTACGGGAATCAGAGTGCGACTCGTGCGACGGTAGACACGATCGCTGGCCAGGTGGTCACGATGCGTAACACGCACGTCTTCGGTGAGTACAGCGTGAACCTCCTTCGGAGAGGAATGCGCATCCGTTGCCGTAACGCAGCGGGTACTGCGTACACGTGTGCATCGTTCAAGATTCTCCGTGTGAATCACGCAGCGGGCACCATCACGGCACCGGCTGGCGTTGACCTCTCTGGTCTCACCGCTGGTGACATCGTCCACATCTCAGGTAACTGGGATCCGGTCAACCAGTCGAAGGAGTGCCTCGGTGTTCTCAATGGCATCGATGATGGCACCACGAGTGCCGTTTATCTCGGCATCCCTCGTGTCGGGGTTTCACAGATCCCTGAGTGGCAGTCAGTCAAGCTCGGTAACGACGCGGCGGCGGTTCCTCTCACGCTGGGACAACTACAGCAATTGGAGACTCTTGTCGACGTCAATGCTCCTGAGCCAGAGCAGACGAAGAACAACATCTACATCACGACACACACCGTTCGTGACTTCTACTTCCTGAATCTCATCCAGCAACCAGAGCGTCGGTTCATCGGTAACGACAAGCCGCTTCGCTACGATGCTGGGTTCGCGGGCGTGGACTACAACGCGCACCGTTGGTACGTGGATCGTGACTGCCCGCGTGGCACTCAGCTCTACATGAACATCGGGAAGTTCGAGTTCGCGATCCTCAACGAGTGGGACTTCCTCAAGGACCTCAAGCCCGGCGGCGGAATGCTCCTGTTGCAGAACAACAAGGACGCGTACAAGTTCCACCTCAAGAGGTACCACTCAGGACCGTTCACTCGGTGCCCACGTCAGCACGGCGTGCGTGTTGGCATTCAGGACACCGGCGTGAGGGTCATCAACTGACGGTGTAGCCTCGACGCCTCGTGGCTGCTTCGAGGGGTCGCATCGTTTGTCGGGAGCGATGCGGCCCCGTTTTTTCAAGGAACGACGAAATGGCACTATACGAAGGTACCGGAGCGGACTACGACAACGTCGTCATTCCTCGTGCTCCGTACGCAGTCCGTCAACATGGTACGGATAACCAGACGTTCGCAGTGGGCACGACACTCGTCCCCGTTGGGAACATCCTCGGTCTTGTCCGTAATCGCTTCTGGTTCAAGAAGATCAGTGGCGGTACC
>Ga0255048_10002537_pt1 | contig 11578 bp, 9 predicted proteins | sample JV7_2_2_MG_FD_183619 | JGI IMG/M metagenome (GOLD analysis project Ga0255048, IMG submission 183619) | Seawater microbial communities from Jervis Inlet, British Columbia, Canada - JV7_2_2 | ecosystem: Environmental > Aquatic > Marine > Inlet | place: Canada: British Columbia | collected 2016-10-06
CGCCAGAACGGTCGGCAGCAGCAGCACAGGTTGATACGGCGTGCGCTCCTGCACGAACGCTGAACGCGCCCGGCCACCGCCCGAGAAAATGCCGCATTACCGCTGCAACGCTCCCACCGACCGGGAAACGGGTATAGGATCGGCGCGAGCGCTCCTGGGGGTAGCGAGCGCTCGCTTACCGAACGGGGGTGGAAATGGCTGATCCGTGGGTGTTCTTCACCTGTACGACCGCCCGAATCTGGGGCGAGAGCCTGGCTAGTTCCTCGAATTGGCTCACAGCGCTGGTGACGGCCTCGGGCGCCGGTGCGTCCGACGCGGACGCGGCAAGGAATCCTGACACCGAGTCGACGTCGGCTTCGTACGGCGCTGCCAACGGCTCGACCGTCGACACGACGACCACTCGCATACCCGCTCTCTCGCCCGCCACCAGAAGCCGGTAGCCAACACGGGCGGCGCCCATCTGGGGGCTCGGCGGCGGCCCATGCGTCAAGCGCGGCCAGGACCCCCGTACGTTCCGCGTGCCCACGAGCTCAGGAACGACACCATGCGGTAAGCTTCCATCGGGGAGGCGATACCGAAGACCCTGAAGGGTGGGGGAACCATGAAGAGGCTGTGGGTGTTGGCGCTGGTGTTGCTGTTATTCGTCTGCGCGGAGCCCGTGCTCGCACAAGGCGGCAAGCTGAGCGCGCAAGGCTTCTATATCGGCGGCAGTGCTGGCGTCGGCCTGACGAAGCTCGACTTCAACGAGATCAATCTGCTCGACGATTCCTCGCTGGTGTGGAAGGCGGCCGCCGGGTATCGCTGGCGCTACTTCGCCGTCGAGTTCGACTACCGCTCGCTGAGCCAGGTGAAAGCTGTTTTCCCGGGCAGCGAGCTGACGGCCGAGTCCAAAGGCTTCACGGGTTCTGTGCTCCTCATCCTGCCACTGGGGCCGATCGATTTCTTCGGTCGCGGGGGCGGACATCGGGCGACCTCCACCGTCGGCTTTGTCGGTAGCGAGGCCGAGACCAAGGAGTGGGTGCTCGTGTACGGCGGCGGTCTGGGCTTCCGGGTGGGCAGTTTCACGCTGCGGTTCGAATACGAACGTGTCGACCTCGAGGCCATCGCGGAACTGCATCAACTCACCGGTGGTTTCACGATCGCCTTCTGAGCCCGTGACCATCGGCCCTTCCTGTCACTCGTAGCGCAGAACCTCCATCGGATCGATGCGTGTTGCTCGGCGTGCCGGAACCCAGACGGCGAGCAACGCCACTGCCAGGAAGATCACGGACACGATCGCGAACGACATCGGGTCCGTGGGCTCGATCTCGAAAAGCATCGATTCCAGCGTGCGCATGAGGAAGAAGGCGCCGACAATGCCGGCCGTCAGTCCGACGACCGCCAGGCCCATGCCTTCCCGAAGTACGCCGCCGAGGATCTGCCCGACCGGCGCGCCCAGCGCGCGTCGGATCGCGGTGTCGCGAACACCCTGCTGCACCACGTAGGCGAGCATGCCGTAGATTCCGACCGCCGCCAGCGTCAGCGAAAGCAGCGCGAAAGCCGCCACGAGACTGGCGTAGAAACGCGGTTCGGCGACGGAGTCTGCTACGCGATCGCGCACCGTCGAGGCGCTGATGACCAGCACCTGCGAGTCGATCTCGCGCAGCGCCGCCCGCACTGATGGCAAGACGCTCAGCGGCGCCGGGTCCGTGCGAATGAGCACCTGTGCCGTCCGGAATAGCATCGGCACCATCTGAGCCGGGGCCTGTCGGTAGGGCAGGAAGATGTCGGCCTGCGGCGTCGGGTCGACTCCTGCGGTGCGCGCGTTGTCGACGACACCCACGATCTCGAGCCGCTGCCCACCGATGAAGTCCAGCTCCTCGCCGACGGGGTTCGGGTCACCGAACATCGCTTCGGCACCGGCTCTGCTGAGCACCGCTACCGGACGGTCCTCTGGGCGATCATCACGGTCAAGTACGCGGCCATCGGCCGCTGAGACGCCGATCGCGTCAAAGTAGCCGTTCTCCACCATGCGTACACCAACCGGTACCGGCCGAGCATCGGGGTCAGGCGCCTCATCGCGAGATTGAGCCGAAATGGCTATGCGAATGTTCGCGGGAGCGTACGGCGTTTGACTCGCGACGGTTGCGGCCGAGACACCCGGCAACGCCTCCAACCTCTCCACCAGCTGGTCGTAGTAGCTGAGGTGTGACTCGGCGTCCGGGTACGCGGTGGCCGGCAGACTGATGTTGAGATGTAACAGGTTCTCGGGGTCGTACCCGACATCGATCGAGGTGAGCCGGATGAAGCTCGACACCAGCAGTCCGGCGCCCACCAGGAGCACGACGGCGAGCGCGATCTCGACCGTTACCAGGAGTCGTCGAAACCCGCTGCGCCCGATTCCTGTGGCGGTTCCGAACTCCGCCTTCAGCGCTCGATTGAGATCGAGCTTGGCGGCAGCGCGCGCGGGCAGCAGGCCAAACACCAGCGCGGTCGCCGCCATCACCAGCAAGGTGAAACCGAGCACCCCCGGGTCGATGGAGACCTCGTCGAGACGCGGAATGAAATCCGGGCCTAGCGAACTGATCGCGCGGAGGCCAAACACCGCGGCCGCCAGACCCAGTACGCCGCCGGCCGCGGTCAGCAGCAGGCTTTCCGCCAGTGTGTAGCGCACGAGGCTCCCCACCCCGGCGCCGATGGCAGCGCGCACCGCGGTCTCCTTGCGGCGCTCCACAGAGCGCGCCAGGATCAGGTTGGCGATGTTGGCGCAGGCAATGAGAAGAACGAAGCCCACTGCTCCCATCAGCATGAGCAACGGCCCACGTACCGAACCCACCATTTGCTCCTGCATCGGAGTGACTTCGGCTGTCCACACCGTCCCGTCGGAACTCTGGTCGTCAAGACCGGCGAGAATCGTCGTGCCTTCCTCCGCGGCCATCGCTGGGGATACGCCAGCAGCCAGCCGGCCGACCACGCGGCCCCAGAGTTCCATGTGCGCCTCGGGTCCCTCGGGGCCGTCCCCGCCGTCCGGTCCGCCAGGGCCACCGGGGCCACCCTGGGTCCTCGTCTCACGTCGCTGGCCCTGCGGCGGCGAGGGCGGAGCCTCATCGGCACCAATCGAGACCGTCATGCTCTCAGGCAGCGTCGCAAGCATCGGTACCCAGTACTCGATCGACGCGTCGGGGAAGGCGAAGCCGGCAGGCATGACGCCGAGGATGTTGCGCAGTCGGGAGCCCAGACGCAACGTCGTTCCCACGACCGTCGTGTCGCTGCCAAAGTAGCGCTGCCAGGCTCCGTGGCTGAGAAGAATGCCGTCATCATTGCCCGGCAGTTCGGCGTTCGGCGCAAACGTACGGCCCTGGACCGGCTCGACGCGGAGAATGCCGAACAACGTCGGTGACACCGCGACACCGTTCATGCGGACCGGCTCCTCGAGGCTCGTCACGGTCGCCGATTCCATCGAGTACATCGCGAGCTGGTCGAACGCTCGACCGTTCTCACGCCACTCGAGAAACAGGGACTGCGACGCACCGCTCGGTCCCTCGTCGTTCAACTCGCCGCCCAGTTGCTGCACGACCGCGATGTCCTCCGGCTCGACGTATGGCAGCGGCGAGAGGAGCACGCCGTCCACGACGCTGAAAATCACCGTATTGGCGCCAATGGCCAGCGCCAGGGTTATCAGCACGACCACCGTGAAGGATGGCGTGCGGATGAGAGCTCGGCCCGCATGACGCAGATCGCGAACGAAGTGCATGAATGTCTCCTTTCTCTTTCGTTGACTCAGAGTCGGTAACCCATAGCCGGTGCCGGAAATGCTGATGGCGTCACGGCACGCCCACCACGTGGCGCGCCAGCGGCCCATGGCTGCAACGCGCAGGTAGAAAAGCTCGGTGACGTCACCTTCGACAATGTCCCGATAGCGGACGTCACAGAGCCGCCGCAACAGCCAGCGCGCCGGCGCCGGGACGACACTGGCTGAATCAGCCATCGTTGACCTCGGCCAGACCCCAGAGCACGTCGCGGGCATCGCGCGCACTCGCCAGAGTGTCGATGCCAAGCGAGGTCAGCCGAAACAAACGCTTGCGGCGCCCGCCCTGCTTCGCTTCGCCACCGCCCATTCGCGAGCGCACGAGTTGTTTGCGCTCGAGGCGCTCGAGCGCCGAGTACACCGCCCCGAGCGTGACCCGACGGCTCGCGCTCGCCTCGATGGTCTGTTGAACGGTCACGCCATAGGCGTCGTTCCCTCGAGCCCGCACCGCGAGCATCACCAGCTCCTCGAGTTCGCCGAGATGATCTCCTTTCATGCCAGGTCAGATGCTCACGCGAGTCGATTAGTCGAGGGTTTGTTCTGCAAGTGCGAATCTCGCGATCGGGAACCTCCGCGGGCCATCGTCCGTAGGCAAGACGACGGCGGCCATCCCTTGGACTATCGAGGCCGCCGGCAATATGCTCCGGCCACGGTTTTTCCAGCGTTCCGTGTTCCTACCGTTCAGCAGAGGTGTCGATGCTGAGAATTCGTGATCTCGTCAAAGTCTACCCGGGCCCGGTGGCAGCGCTGCAGGGCATCAATCTGGATACTTCGCCGGGCATGTTCGGGCTGCTCGGACCGAACGGGGCCGGCAAGACCACGCTCATGCGCATCATTGCCGGGTTGCTCGAGCCAACCTCGGGTTCGGTGAGCTTCGATGGCGCCGACGTGGTGGCCGACCCGGGTTCCGTGTGGGCACAGCTGGGCTACCTGCCTCAGGACTTCGGCTTCCCGCCTCACATGAGCGGCGAAGCCGTGTTGCGATATCTGCTCAAGCTCAAAGGGGTCGAATCGACGGCGGGTAGCAAACAGCTCGTAGCGCAGTTGCTGGAACGCGTGAACCTGACGCATGCGGCAAAGCGCAAGCTCAAGGGCTACTCGGGCGGCATGCGCCAGCGCCTCGGTATCGCCCAGGCCCTCGCCGGGGACCCGAAACTGATCATTGTCGACGAACCCACCGCCGGACTGGACCCCGAGGAGCGTCTCCGCTTCTACCGGATCCTCGCCGAGTTGGCCGAGAACCGCACCGTGCTGCTCTCGACCCACATCGTCGAGGACGTGTCGGTGTTGTGCCCACGATTCGCCGTGATCGCCGGCGGGCGCCTGGTCGCCCAGACCACGCCGGCCGAGGCGCGCGGCGGTATAGCCGGTACCATCTACGAGGGCGGCGTCCCCGCCGGCGAACTCGGAGAATTCGAGACCCGCTGGCGCGTCACGCAGGCCATCCTCGTGGAGGGTCGAAATCGAGTTCGTGTGCACGTTCCTGACGGCGGCCCGCCCGCAGGATTCGAGCCCAGCGAGGCAACCCTCGAAGACGCCTACCTGGTCCTGATGCGCGGGGCAAATCGGCGCGTCGAGGGCGCAGCTTGAACGCCGGCCGGCTCTTCGAAGTAGGCCGCCACGAACTTGCGTTCACGGTCCGCCGACCGATGCTGTGGGTGCTGATCGCGGTACTGGGGCTGATGGTCTGGGGTCTGTCGGCAGGCGGAGTAACGATCTCGAGCGGCGACTCGCAGGTCGGTGGCACCGAGGCCCACATCACTTCGCAGTTCTCCCAGGCTCTCACACTGTCGGTGACGATCCTGATCCTCTATGGGTTCTTCCTGGCAGTAGCCGCCGGCATGGCCGTCATCCACGACGATGAGCACAAGCTCGGGGAAATCCTGCACGCCACATTGCTGACACCGGCCGAGTACGTCTGGGGCAAATTCCTCGCCGTGATGACAGCGTTCGCCGGCGTGATGACCGTGCACCTGAGCCTGGCCGCATTCTTCAATCACGTGCTCGCCGACGCCGCATCGGCCGAGTACATCGGGCCGTTCTCGGCGGCCAACTACGTCGTGCCGGCTCTCGCTTTCGGAGTCCCGGTCATCGTGTTCCTGGGCGGGGTCGCGTTTGCCACCGGCACGATCACGCGGCGACCGATTCTGGTGTTCCTGTTCCCGGTCGTCGTCATGTTCGGCACGCTGTCATTTCTCATCTCCTGGTCACCCGACTGGTTGAGCCCGTCAATCAACCGGTTGCTCATGATGGTCGACCCCAGTGGCTACCGCTGGCTCAATGAGACCTGGCTCAAGGTCGACCGGGGGGTGGAGTTCTACAACAGCGGCTCGATCGACTTCGATTCAGGATTCGTGCTCAGCCGCATCGGCTTCATGCTGACGGGCCTGGCCGCCGTCGTGCTCAGCCAACATCATTTCGCCCGCAGCCTTTCCGGAGTCGCCGAGCCCGGTCGCCTGGCCAGGCTCGGACAATCCCTCGTGCGGCGGATCCGGCGCGGCGACGCCGCCGCTCTGGTCGCCACCGACGCCCCGGCACGCGCACCGCTGGCCGAGCTGGGCATGAAGACCGTTCCCGTGGGGTTCTTCAAGACCATCGGCACGATTGCCCAGGCCGAGGTGCGCGAGCTTCTCACACGCCCCGGGCTGTATCTTTTCGTGCCACTCATCATGATCCAGGCGACGGGCAACATCGTGACCACGGTGGCAGCGTTCGACGCGCCAGCGCTGCTGACACCCGGCGCGATGGCCGGACAGATGCTCAACACGCTGAACCTGCTGGTCTGCTTCCTGCTGCTCTTTTACATGGTGGAGTCGCTGCAGCGGGAGTACTCCACCGGCTTCGCGCCCATTTTCTACGCGACGCCCGCGCGGACCGGCGCCATCCTCATGGGGAAAGCGCTGGGCACCAGCTTGGTGGGAGTAGTGATCCTCGGCGCCATGATGACGCTCTGCCTGCTGATCCTGCTGTGGCAGCAGCTCGCCAACGGCAGCCCCGTCGCGCTCAGCATGTGGCCTTTCCTGATCACCTGGGGAGCGGTCCTCGTTCCCACCTTCGTTGTCTGGTGCGCGTTCGTCCTGGCCGTGTTCGGCCTCACCCGTAGCCGCTACACGACCTACGCGGTCGGCATCGTCGCGCTGGTCTACACGGTCTACCGCCAGGTGTTCGGCGACGGACTTACCTGGTTGACCAACTGGCTAGGCTGGAGCGCCGTCAGATGGAGCGATATGGGCCTGTTCCCGCTCAACGGCCGCCCGTTGCTATGGAATCGCCTGTTCGTCCTCTCGCTCGCGGTGTTACTCGTGACACTCGCGGTACGCTGGTACGGCCGCCGCGACCACGACCCACAGCGGATCTTCCAGCGGCTGCAACCAACGTCCCTCCTGTGGTCGGCGGTGCGGTTACTGCCGGCCCTGATCGTCCCGTTGGCGCTCGGCATCTCTCTGTGGCTGAACGTCGAAAGCGGCTACCAGAGCGAGACCGAGGAGCGCGCCCAGAAGGACTACTGGCGCCGCAACTTCGCCACCTGGCGCGACTCCAGGCAACCGGCCCCCGAGCATGTCGACCTCGACGTCGAACTGGAACCGGCGAGGCGCTGGATGCGCGTCGAGGGCACGTATCGACTGCAGAACCAGCACGACGTCCGCCTCGACTCCTGGGCCATGACCCCAGGCCGCACCGAGGATCTCACCTGGACCCTGGCGGGCAAGGGATTCGAAGCCGACGATCGTGCCGGCCTGCATGTCTTCGAGCACGCGCTCGAGCCGGGAGAGACCGTCGAACTCGGCTTCTCCTACGAGAGGTTCTTTCCGAAGGGCTACAACCGCACGGGCGGCGGTGCCGGCGAATTCATCCTCGACGCCGCCGTTGTCCTCACGTCGTTCGGTCCCCAGTGGGTCCCCATGATCGGTTATCTGGAACAGGTCGGCATCGACGAGGACAACAGCTTCGATCCGCGAGACTACCCGGACGATTTCTACGAGGGCATCACCCCGAACGGCTTCGGCCTGCAGGGTCGGCCCTACACGACGCGCATCCGCGTGACCGGACCCGAGGAGTTCCAGTTCAACTCCGTCGGCGTGCTGACGGAGTCGAGCGTGAGCGAAGGTCGCCGGACCGTGGTTTGGGAAAGCGACCACCCCGTCACGTTCTTCAACCTCGTCGGCGGCCGCTGGGATGTCCGCGAGGGAGAAGGGACGGCCGTCTATTACCACCCCGAGCACACGTACAACATCGACGAGATCGGCGAGGCGCTAGATGCCGCCCGCAGGTACTACTCGGAGTGGTTCTACCCCTATCCGTGGCAACTCCTGAAGCTGAGTGAATTCCCGGCGCTGGCCGGCTATGCCCAGGGCTTCCCGACCAACATCACTTTCTCTGAGAGCATCGGCTTCCTCACTCGAAGCGATCCCCGGGCGCGGGCCGCCTTCATGGTCACGGCGCACGAAGCGGCGCACCAATGGTGGGGCAACATCCTCACGCCGGGGCGTGGGCCAGGAGGCAACCTCCTGTCCGAAGGCATGTCGCACTACGCCACGCTGATGCTCACCGAACAGCAGTTGGGCGAGGGGCAGCGGATCGAAACGTCGAAACGCTTCGAGAGCCGCTATGCCAACAGGCGGCAGGTCGACTCGGAGCGACCGATGGTCAAGATCGACGGTTCGCGGCCAGGCGACAGCGTCGTCACCTACGAGAAGATGGGTTGGGTAGCCTGGATGTTGATGGAGCTGATGGGCCGTGATCCGATGCTCGCCGGCCTGCAGGAGTTCATCACCACGTTCAGTCCGAGCCCGGACTATCCCGTCTTGCAGGACCTCGTGGCAACGCTGCGACCGCACGCCCCTGACGGAGCGGCGTTCGACGCATTCGTCGATCAGTGGTTCTTCGAGGTCGTGATGCCCGAGTACCGGCTGGCTGACGCCGCCGTCCAGGCTCAGGGAGACGGGTGGCGCGTCACCGCGACGATCGAGAACATCGGCACCGGGACCATGCCGCTCGAGCTCGCGGCGATTCGAGGCGTGCGCTTCCCGGACCTGATCGAGGGATCACCAGCAGACACCGACGCGGACGTCGAGACCTATCGCGAGGCTCGTACCGTGATCACGCTGGCCGCCGGCGAATCGATCGCGATCGAGATCCTCGCCGACTTCGAGCCCGAGACACTGATCGTCGACCCCGATGCCATCGTCTTGCAGCTACGCCGGGAATTCGCCTCGGCAGATCTCACGACGAGCTGAGGGACTCGGCTAGCGCTCAGCGATCACCACCGCCGCCTCGACGTAGTCGAGCAGTGGAAACTCACGCTCCAGGTACGGTGTGCCCTCTGCCCCGATGCGACCCTGGCTCGGGCCGGCGCCGTCCGGCGCGCCTTCGCCATACGCGGAGTAGAGGCTGTCGATCACACCCATCCCTTCGATCACCTCGCCGAACGGGGGGAAGCCCGCGTTGTCGAGATTCAGGTTGTCGCCAAGGTTGATGAACAGCTGCGTGGTTCGCGTGTCGGGGCCACCATGCGCAAACGTGAGCCGGCCGCGCGTGTTCATCTCGCCCATCGGGTCATCCGGAATCGCGGCGGTGTCCCAGGCTTCGTTGACGGCCGGATCACCGTTCATGCCGAACTGCGCAATGAAGCCGTCCAGAACGCGGAAGAAGCGGTTGCCGTCGTAGTAGCCGGCTCGCACCAGGTTGTAGAAGCGGTCCGCGCCGAGCGGCGCCCACTCGCGGTGGAGCTCGACAACGATCCTTCCTTTGGTGGTATCGAACGCGACGCGGTAGCGGTCGGGCGCCTGCCGATTCGCATCCGGGTGATTCGGGTCCAACAGCGGCAGCGTGCCGCTCTCGCCGGTGGGCTCCGCAACGCTTTCGTCTTCGCCGGCGACGCCGCCACCCGTGAGCTCCGCCTCGCTCGCCGGCGCCGGCTCTGCTGCCGGCTCGGCAGTTTCCTCGGCACCGCCACAGGCCACGGTGGCAGCGGCAAGCAGGAACACGGCACTCCAGATCGCGCTTCGCTTCATCAAGACAGTCTCCCCTTCAAGATCAATATTCGGGCGATTCGCGGCCCGCCGCAGCAGTCTAACGTGGGAGTGATGGCCGATTCCTCCGACGAGCGCCTCCCCGCCCGGCACCGTAGAGGCACTCGTTGCATACATCTTCGATTTTGGATATATTCAACTTCGAAGATTCCCAGCCGTCGGCAAGCGAGTCCCTTCATGACTTCGACCAATCCGTCAGACCTGCTGCCCTTGCGGCCGGTCGTATTCGGCATTCTCACGGTTCTACGTCAGTCACCACTCCATGGCTACGGCATCATGCAGCGCGCCAACGATCACGTCGGCCACCGGGCTCTGCTCGGCCCCGGCACGCTGTACCGAACACTCAAGGAACTGCGCGCCAACGGCTTGATCGAGCATGCCGTCGCACCCGGCGGCACGGATGCCCGCCGGCAGTACTACCGGCTGACACGGTTTGGCGCTGACGTTACCGTCGCCGAGGCCCTGCGGCTGGGGCGCCTCATCGATACCGCCGACCTGGCGAGTCAGCGGGCCGGATGACGCCGGTACATGACACTCCGCGCGAGTCGCGTCGATCCGGCTCGAGTCCTGGGCCGCGGCTGAGAGCCTCCCACCTTGACACGCATCGGGCAGGCCGCTGGCTGCCCGGCGCCGCCGACACCGGCAGGTACAATCTGCTGATGCAGAGAACAGCTTGCCTGCTCGCCCTCTTGCTGCTGACGCCGACGGCCGCTGGGCAGGTGCGGGAGTCGTCTCCCGACCACTTCGTTCTCGAGCGCTCCGTCCGCCTGGCGGCAGCGCCCGCCGAGGTGTGGGGAGCGCTCGTGCGCATCGATGAGTGGTGGAGCCCCGACCATACCTACAGTGGCGACTCGTCGCGGCTCAGTCTGAGCGCGGCGCCCGGAGGATGCTTCTGCGAGACGCTGCCGGCCGGCGGCTTCGTCGAGCACATGCGCGTTGTCTATGCGGAGCCGAACGTGATGCTGCGGATGACCGGAGGGCTCGGGCCGCTCCAGGAGTACGCCGTCAGCGGCAGCATGACCTGGAGCTTCGAGGCCGACGGGAACAGCACGGTACTGACCGTGCGCTACCGAGTCACCGGTGCCGGCGGCCTCGATCAGTGGTCCGAGCCGGTCGACGGCGTGCTTGCCGAGCAACTCTCCCGCCTGCGGGCGCTTATCGGAGATCCGCCAGCAGCGCCCTGACCACGAGCGCGGCGTTGCGGGCGGCGACGGGAGCAAAACTCTCCACGCGGTTCTCGTTCGGGTTCGCCCCCGCCATGTCGGAAATCGACCGGATACCCAGATAGGGGACGCCATTGGCATAAGCCACGTGGCCGACTGCGGCGGTCTCCATGTCGAAGCCGTCGGGAGCGAAAGTCCCCCACACCCAGTCGCGGTAGGCCGCGTCGTCGACGAACGTCGGGCCGCTGACGCCGTTGCCGCCGACGCGCAGGCGCGGCTGGTCCTCCACGCAGTCGCCGGCTGGTGTGCAGCGCTCCAGACGCACCGACGCAGCCAGGCTCTCGACACGGGCGAGAAGCCCGGCGTCGACGTCGAACCAGAGCATCAGGCGTTCGGCATCCGGCTCGCCGTCCGGCGCCGTGGCCCGGACTCGCTGCGGAAACATCATGCCGAAACTGCCAAGCTCCTCGTTGCGCCAGCCTCGCCGCCAGCCGGCGCGGGAGGCATCGGTGAACACGTGTTCCTGATACTGCGCCCAACGGGCAGGCACGGTGACATCACCGATGTTGATCTCCGGGCTGGCCCCGCCGGCGATT
>Ga0255048_10002538_pt1 | contig 11575 bp, 15 predicted proteins | sample JV7_2_2_MG_FD_183619 | JGI IMG/M metagenome (GOLD analysis project Ga0255048, IMG submission 183619) | Seawater microbial communities from Jervis Inlet, British Columbia, Canada - JV7_2_2 | ecosystem: Environmental > Aquatic > Marine > Inlet | place: Canada: British Columbia | collected 2016-10-06
TTATATTCATCATATCCACGATCTAATTTCTTCGCCTAGAACTTCAGAGGCTATATTTATCTTTTTACGAAGAGAATCTTGAATTTTTTTATCAATGGTATCTTCGGCAATAATGTCAACGTAAGTAACAGACTTCTTTTGCCCGATCCGATGTGCACGGTCCTCGGACTGTAATCGCTTCTCTAGGTCATATCCGTTAGAATAATAAATCACGGTATTGGCTGCGGTTAAGGTTATTCCATATCCTCCCGTTTGCGGGGTTCCCACTAAAAATCGACAGGTATCATCTTCCTGTAATCTCTTACGATTTGTTTCACGTGCTTCTTGGGTCGTGAGCCCATAATAATCAACCACGGACCTTGGACCATGGACCTTTTTAATTTCTTTAACTATGTTTTGAATATCTCTTTGCCAATGAGCCCAAATAATAGCTTTGCCTTCTACTTCATCTAAAATGTCCATTAACTCACTAAGACGATTACTTTTTATTTGCTCAATGGTCCCATCATCCGCTACAAAATGCCCACAAGTAATTTGTTGAAGTCTCATTAATTGAGTAAGGGCCGTCATAGTGGTAATCTGTTTACCATGCAATTCGGCTAACGCTTCTTCTTTCATTTGTTTGTAAACTTTCTTTTGTTCAGATGTTAAATCTATGGTTCGTTTCATATATATTTTTGGTGGAAGATCTAGACAATCCTCTTTTAAGACTCGATAAGAAAAAGGTTTAAGTTTTTCAGAAAGTTCAGCGAGGTTTTTAAAACCAGAGACTAATTGAATAGAGCGTCCAGAAATAAAAGCGGTCTTCATGATGGCATATCTCATTCTAAAAGAATAATAAGAGCCATGCTCTAAATGTTCAGGATCTAAAAAATAACATTGAGCATAAAGATCTAAAGGGTTTTTAGTAACAGGAGAACCTGTTAAGATTCTTCTATATTTAGCCATCTTGGATATTTCAACAATACTTTTAGTTCTTAAAGCTTTAGGATTTTTAATAGTAGTAGACTCATCGATTGCCATTAGTGTGTTATGTGATAATAAAAATTTCTTAGCGAATTTGACTCCTTTATCAGTACTGAAAGCTTCAACATTCATAATAAGAATGTGAAGATCGGTACTAACTTCAAAAAGAGTGTTTAATTTAGATTGTTGTTTTTTATTAATTAAAGCCTGCCACAGTACGGTCACATTCTCAATATGATCAGGTAGATGCGCTGGCAACTCTTGATTGTACCATGTGCCAATTACTCCTTTAGGGGCAATAATTAAAAGGCCATCAATTTTACCTTTATCATACAACATAGCAGCATTATCAATAAGTACTTTAGTTTTACCTGTACCCATCTCCATGAAGTAAGCATAGGTTTCTCTATTCCATGATTTTTCTAAAGCCGTAAGCTGATGCTTATAAGGCTCCGTCTTAAATTTATAATTCATACTTCTTTCTATTGACTTAATATATAGGATATATTATATAATTTGTCAATGAAAGAAAATATAGATTATAAAGATATTAAAACCACTCCGGCTATTGTTTACGTTATTCAAGAAATTGCGGGAACAAGAGATGGTCGCCCGAAAATAAATATTATGGGAGCAGGTGAATTTGGAACATTTAAGTTCCTGTTACCTGAGCTTTCTCAAATTATTTTTTCACCGGGCCCTTTGATTTTTAAATTAAGAAAAGGTTTACAAAATTATCGGCAAAAAGATTTTTTATTATTGACAGGGGATCCAGCGATTATTGGAGTAGCTTGTTCTATAGTTTCAGACATAACAAATGGTAAATATCAATTACTCAAATGGGATAAACAAGAAAGAAAATATTATCCTATTCAAATTAACTTACACGAGAAAGGAACAATCGATGAATGAAGATTATACTGAATTAAATTTAGAGAAAAATATTAAATTTTATGAAGGATTGAAAGAAAGTTGCACAAATAAAACAGGTGCTTATCAACCACGCATAGAATGCACAAAACTTCAGTTTAATCAAAGAAAATTAAAAAATGAAGAAAGAATGATTAATCTTATTTTAATGAGAGCTCATGGAGTAAAACAAAAAATGGGAGCAGAATCTGCATTTGAAGATATGATATCTTATTTAAACAGATGGAAAAAAAGCGTTAAGGAGTGGCAAAAAAATTCAAAAAGAAGATTAAATGAATTAGAGGATATGATAAAGGTTGAAAACGAAAACAACTTATACCAGAAAGGAACAATCGATGAGTAATATTAATTTTGAAAAAGATCAAGAGGAAGTGTTAGATCGCACAGAAAATCTAACATCCTTAGCTGATCAAGTTAAAAAACTAAGAGATCTAGAAGATCAATTAAAAATTGATGAAGAGACTCTTAAAGATAAAAAGAGAGAAGCAGAAAAGATTTCAGGTGAAATTATCCCTACACTTTTAAGTGAAATGGGGTTATCATCTCTCAAACTTGCAGATGGATCTGCAGTTGAGGTAAAACCGTATTATGCAGCCAACATCTCTTTAAGGAATAGAGAAGCGGCGTATAATTGGCTTCGTTCTAATGGCCTAGGTGATATCATTAAAAATGAGATTACCGTTTCCTTTGGACGGAATGAAGATAACAAGGCGGCAGAGTATGCTAACCTTGCGAAGGGTCAAGGGTTTCAACCGACACAAAAGTTGAAGGTTGAGCCTATGACCCTGAAGGCTCTTGTCCGTGAGCGTACTGAAGCAGGTAAAGAAATGCCCACGGATATTTTTAACGTGTTCGTAGGAAACCGAACCAAACTAACAAGGAAACAATAAACATGAACAAAGAAGCAAACATCGTGAAACGTGAAAATGCAGGAGCAGTAGCTACAGTTAATTTTGAAGCTGATGCCGATGCTGGCTCTCAGAATATTTCGCAAGAAGATCTTGCGTTACCATTTCTGAAAGTCTTAGGACAACTATCTCCTGAGGTAAATAAAAGGAATGGGAAGTATGTCGAGGGATCAGAACCCGGCATGATTCTCAACACTGTCACAAATGATATTTATGACGGGAGTAAGGGGATAGAAGTTTTGCCAGTTTACTACAAAAGACAACTTGTAGAATGGCAAGACAGAGGTGAGAGTAAAGGCGCTCCAGTAGCAATACATGAAGCTACGAGCGATGTCCTGAGTAAAACAACTCGTGACAAATCCTATAAAGATAGATTACCTAATGGTAATTATATCGAAAATACTGCAAATCATTTTGTAGTACTCTTGGGAAAAACTCCTACAACAGCTTTGATTTCTATGAAAGCTACTCAATTAAAAATTAGTAGAAAATGGAACTCAATGATGATGGGGATTAAAATGCAGGGGGCAAATGGTTTGTTTACGCCGCCTACTTATAGCCACATTTATAAGCTAAAAACTGTTCAAATGTCTAATGATAAAGGAACATGGTTTGGTTGGGATGTGACTAAGATTGGTCCAGTAAGCGACAAATCTGTTTATACTATTGCAAAAACTTTTGCTGAACGTGTAGGGAAAGGCGAAATACAAGCTAAACCCGAAGCACAAGAAGCCAAAAGGAAACCACTAAGTTTATAAGCTCCGAGGAGTGGGGCGGGAGCGGGAGACTTAACCCGCCCTAATAACTTATTATGCAGAAAGTAAACGAACAGCCGTTGGAGACGTATGAGCACTGGATAGATTCCGGCAGAATTATAATACCGTGCCTAAAGGGGAGGCCCATCGTAAAAAATTGGCAAGCCCCAAGTTTTAAAATATCGAAAGAAGAATGGAAAAATAAATACACCCACTGTGCCATGGGATTAAGATTAGATCAAGATATAGACTTTGATATTGATAATGAATTAGCAAAAAGATTTATAGAGAAATATGCTAGCTCTAGTAGTGCTATCTCAGGTCGCCCAACAAATCCAAGTAGTCATTATTGGTGGAAAGGTACACTAGACTTTAAAAAATTTGCCCTTCCCCAAGAACTTAAAAAAAAGTATGAAAAGTTTCCTCACGGAGCAACACTTTGTGAAATTAGAAATGGAGTACATTATACTATAGTTCCAAGATCTAGGCACAGTAAAAATGATGAAGATGTTGTGTGGGAAAAATATGAAGGCATAAAAGAATATCCAGGGGATTTAAATATGGATCTAAGAAAAGTCGCTTTATCCACTGCACTATGTATTCTCTATGCTGATCATGGTCAAAGAGATGATTACTGCACAGCAATAGCAGGTGTTCTATTAAAAAATACTAAATGGAGCGAAGAAGAGATAAACGAATTTGTTTATAATTTAGCGGTTGAATCAGATGATAATGAAGCTGAAGACAGAGCAGCAAAAGGAACAAGTGGAAAAAAGGCACAAAGAAATTTTGGGATACCTAAACTTGCTGAAATTATTGGGTGTACTACGAAAACTGTTTCAGAGTTATTTGGTTGGATCGGAGTAGGATATGAAATTGTACAAGACAATAGCATAATAGGAAATATTATTGAGTATGGAGAAGATAGATATTTTGTGGAAGTAAAAAAAATTGTAGATGGAGAACCAAAAATACTAAAAATAATAGTAAAAGGAGCAGAACTTAAACAAGTACCATTTCATGATGCAGTCATGAAACAAGCACAAATATGGCTCCCTAAGATGAAAAAGGATATTTTTGATAACATCATGAAAAAGAAATTTGACGCAAGGACTCAGTCAGAAGAGTGGATAGAAGAAGCCGCAGAAGATATGAAATTTATTAAATATTTTGAACAATATATTCATAAAGAACAAGCTTATACGGACAGCTCTAGCCTTTTAGAATATAAGCGTCCTCATTTTAATTTTGATAAAAAGTATTTAGAATTTGACTTAAATAGTTTTGAAGATTTTTTAGACGAAAAAAAAGTGGGAACAGCAAGAGTAGATTTAATTTTAAACATTCGCAGAATTTTAAAAGCAAGGAAGATAAAAGGAAAAATTAAAAATAAATCATGTGTACGCTTTCGTATTAATCAATATGATATTCCACGAGACGATTTAATAGTTGAAGGAGAAGCTACTGAAATGAAGGAGATAACAGATGACAAAGCCTAGATTTGTTGTGGGTCCACCAGGAACTGGGAAGACTCACATATTTTTATTAACTAAATACAAGAAGTTTTTTAAACTTTATGATCCTGATAAAATTGTTTTAATTTCTCATACCAATACTGCGGTTAATGAGATTTTAGATGCAGTTATGAAGATCCCTGAAATTAAAGAGAGAGGCTATCGTAGAAAGTTTTTTGAAGATCGAATATGTACTATCCATCATTACTGTAAAAGAAGACTTGTGCGTAAAGAAGTATTTAATGAACAAGATAATGAAGATTTTAAAAATTTAATCCGCCTTGATTCAGGCTTTGCGCAATCCAAATATGGTTCTGATGTCTATAAAGACCATTCTTTTTTCAAATTTATCAAAGGGGCCTATGGTCATAATCGTACTCTTGAAGAACATTGGCATCATCCCTCTACCGATCGACTGGAGTACAATCCTTACCATTTAAGTCAACTACAAAACTTAGAGGTAGTGTACAAAAACTATAAGAAAAACAATAACTTATACGATTTTGCAGATATGATTCTTGGGTATAATGAGCTCAAAACTGAGTCAGATATTCAAGCGTTAATTGTAGATGAAGCTCAAGATACTAACCGTTCTCAGCTAGAAGCAGTTTTTAAAATGGCAAAGAATGTTAAAGATGGCCACTTCTATTTAGTAGGAGACCCTGATCAAACTATTTTTGAATGGGCCGGATCAGATGCAAAATATTTTCATGAAATGTCTGCTACTCCATGGGAAGATGAAGACACTAAAAAATTAAAAGAGGGGAAAAGATGTGGAGAAGCCATTAATAAATTTTGTAAAAATATTATTGCCCCTGTTTGGAATTACTATGGGTATCAAAGAGACTGGTCTCCTGCCAAAGGAATCAAAGGAAATATTTATGTATTGAATGATCTTAGACCTTCTCACAATTTAAAATTATTGATAGATAAAATACGAAACACAAAACAAACTTTTTTATTTTCTTACCGAGGAAAACCAAGCGATCAACGATTTAAACAATTCTTTGAAGCATATGGAATAGAGTATGCTCACATGAACAACTCTTTACATGTTCCTACTAAAGAATTAAAGGCACATGATGAATGGCCGAGTTTTACAGAGGGGGCTCCTAAAAGTAAAAAACAATTAAAAGATTTTTGGTGTTATTTAGGTAGCAAAGCTATTGTGCATGGGAAAGGACTCTTTAAATTTGAAGATTGGATTAATAAAGATTATGTCATAGATGCATTGATTGAAGCAAACCTTTTAAAACCTCAAGCAAAGTTAGTTAAGAATTTTGATTTATTAAGAAAACGTGCAAAAGGGTGTGACGCCAAACAACATGAACGAAGAATGATCTACATTAGAAAGATTATAAAGAACGGATTTGATTCTGATGGAACAATTAGAGTGAGGTATGGAAGTATTCATAAAGTTAAAGGAACCACTTTTGATAATGTGGTAGGGGATTTGAGTATTTTTAGACGTAAGCCTGAACATTTACATGTACAAAAAAGATTAAAGTATGTCATGTTTAGTAGAGGAATCTATGATGCATGGGTACTGCGATCAGAAACAGGGAAGGAGTTAGGAAACTATGGGAACATACGATAAACAAATAGGGGGATCTCATTATTTAAATTTTAAAATTCAGCCAAGTGAATTTGCTAATAAAAATAATTTGCCCTTTGCTGAAGGGAATGCTATAAAATATATCTGTCGACATAAGTACAAGGGAAAGAAGGAAGATCTAAAGAAAGCAAAACATTACATAGATATGATTATTGAAAGAGATTATCCAGACACACCAAACATTAGACCTTTACCACCTGGTTTTACTTTAACTAAATCCAAAGATCCTGATATGACTCCCATGACCGAAGAAGAGGAGTATCGCACTGCTGGGATTACTAAAGAAGAGGCAGAGAAAAAATAATGTGTACTGCACCTCGAGTAGAGGAGTTAGATCTAACTGGTATTGACATAGTTGCAGTAGACTTAGAAACATGGGATCCCGAATTAAAAACGAAAGGATCAGGAGCGGTAAGAGGTATAGGGAAAGTCTGTGGTATTGGGGTCTGTACCGGAAAACAAACATTTTATTTTCCCATTCGTCATAAAAATTCTGATAAATTAGCCCCTAAAGAAACCTGGGACAAATTAAACAAAATATTATTTCAAAACCCCGACATTAAAAAAGTATTTCACAACGCAATGTATGACGTTTGTTGGATTCGAGCTGAAACCGGCTTAATGCCAAAAGGGGAACTATTAGACACCATGATTGCAGCATCCGTCATCGATGAAAATAGAATGAGATATACTTTAGATTCAATAAGTAAAGATTATCTAAGTGAATCCAAATATAAATATGATCTTAGAGACAGATCTTTAAAAGAATGTGGGATCAAGGACCCTATGAATAATATGCACAAACTTCCCTATAGTTTAGTTAAAGACTATGCGGAACAAGACGTTAAATTAACTCTGAAGTTATGGAAAGTGTTTGAGCCCAAATTAAAAGAAACTATATTTGTGAATCCTGAGGGAGAGAAGAAGACATTACAAAAAATATTTCAATTAGAGACCCAATTATTTCCATGCCTTGTGGATATGAAATTTAAAGGGGTTCGCGTAGACGTTGAAAAAGCGAAACAATTTGGCAACGAACTAGAAACAGAAAGAGACCAGATCATAAAAGATATTTACAACGGAACGGGAATTAAAGTAGAGATATGGGCCTCCGCCTCTATCAAGAAACTTTTAGAGCAGCAAAAAATTAAAGATTATAAAGTAACACCTAAATCAAAGATGCCCCAACTTCCCAAACAATATTTAAAAACACATAAGAATGTACACCTACGTAATATTGCACGTGCCAGAGAATGTGATAAAGCAAAGAACGCTTTTGTAGAAGGACTTTTAAGTTTTGTGCATAAAGGTAGAATCCATGCTGATATAAATCAAATTAGATCAGATCAAGGTGGAACTGTAACTGGAAGATTTTCCATGAGTAATCCCAACCTCCAACAAGTTCCTGCTAAAGGGGCAATCGGAAAAAGAATTAGAGAAATATTTATTCCTGAAGAAGGATGTAAGTGGGGTTCTTTCGACTACTCTCAACAAGAGCCAAGAATTGTGGTGCATTACGCATTAAGGTGGGAACTCCCTGGAACTGATCAGTTAGCAGAAGCTTACCAGAAGGATCCTAAAACTGATTTTCATGGTATCGTCGCTGAGATGGCTAAAATTCCTAGAAGCCAAGCTAAAACAATTAATCTCGGGTTATTTTATGGTATGGGAAAGATGAAGTTACAAAAAGAACTCGACCTTTCTCCTCAAGAAGCGCGAGAATTGTTTTATGGGTATCATTCTAAAGTCCCTTTTATTAAAGAATTATCAAATGGACTAATTGAATTTGCAGAAGAGCACGAACTTATTTATACTTTAGGAGATAGGTTTTGTAGATTTGACAGATGGGAACCTTATGAAAAACAATGGAATGCAGACATTGGAAGATTTGAAATTGAAGTAAAAGTAGAAGAAAAGAAATATAACAAGGAAACAAATAAAAAAGAAACCATTACATCTTACCGATATGAACCTGTTCCTGTTTTAACTAAAGAAGAAGCTAAATTAAGATACAAAGAAAAATATCCAGAAGATACTGCTTGTAATAATTTTAATGGACACTATCGTTTAGCTTTTACATATCGCGCATTAAATAGATTAGTACAAGGAAGTGCAGCGGACATGACGAAACAATCTATGGTAGACCTTTATAAAGAGGGTATATTACCACATATCCAAATTCATGATGAGTTATGTGTTTCTATTCCAAACACAGAAACAGCTCAGAAAGTTAAAAAGATCATGGAAAAAGCGATTAGACTTAAGATACCAAATAAGGTAGACTACGCGTCCGGTGATAACTGGGGCGACATAAAATAGGAGGAAAACATGGAAAAAGTTAAACAACTTTGGACATTAGCAAAAGCTAATCCAAAAATATCTGCCGCTGTTGTGGTAGTAATTGTTGCCATTTATTTTTTAGCAAACTAGGACTATATGTTGCATGGCTTATTTAAACGCGAACATTCCTGTGATCTATGCACAGATCCGGAGAGAGTATCTCTATGATCTTAAAGAACACCATGGAGAAGTGGAAGACTGCATACTTTTTGGCGTTGCATCGATTACAGGGCGTCCTGTCCTCTTTCATGCAATTATGGAAAATGGAGCTGTATTCTACCGTTTGCCAATATCTGCATTCATACAAAGAGGATTTAAAGCAAGTGAGGTTCCTCGGCTGCGACTTGATGAGTTGGAGCTATGGAATTGCTTTAGTTACTATCCTAGCATTACTTCTTTTGATATCTTAGACGGCCAATCCGGTAAATACATTGGTAAAGATAAAAAATGGCGCTCAGGTGCGTACCTTTTCACGGTTGACTGGGCTCACCCAGAGAGTAATATAGTTGATACAGATCATTCGGAAATCCCGCACGAACATAAGTGCGCACACATACTTGCTTTGGATGATGGCAACTATGCGGCTCAGCCTAATAATAGATTAATCTGGAGCATTCCATCTTTCACAGTGAAGGATGAGATTCCTTTTGATTGGAAGGTACAAACTTCCGAATGGAATGTTGAAGATAGCAGTAAATGGAAAACAGAAGATACTGATAAGTACTTCTACGATATAGAGGAAAAGAAAAATGACAAAGTGTAAAGATTGTTTATGTGATTGTCACTGTAATGTTAGCGCACATTCAGACGCTAATGGTGTATGCGCATGTGAAAAATGTAATTGTAATCCACAGGGAATTAAAGTAAACAACGATGAGTGTCTCTCATGCCAATAGACGAAGAAAAAACTTGCAATATGCATACCAAAGAAAAAGAAAAATTAGGTACATGTTGTCAGGTAAAAAACGAAGAAGAAAAAACAGAGGAGCCAAATGAATAAATTATGTTTAGTTTTGGCACTATTATTCGCATTAAGCGCCTGCTCGGTGGGCAAAAAATGTACCTATACACAAGATGGAACGAAACTCTCATCTTATGTATGGTTTTATAATGGTGACAAGCCAATTGATTTAGATAAAAACAATTGTAACTAGGATGAACGAAAAATTAATCACGGCACTACTCGCTATTTTATTAGCGCTCGGAGGATGGACATTGCAACGTACATTTTCTCTTTCACAAGATATGGTTCTAATTAAAACCAAAGTGGAGATGATTGAAAATGAGATATCAAACTTTAAGACTTCTAAGGGCAAGGAAACTCGCAAGAGAAAAAAGAAACAAGGAAATTAAATGGATGAAATATTTTATATCTTCTCTAATTATTGGCGTTATCTTTCTCGTTGCGTGCGTATCAGCCCAAGCAAAAAACGAATATCTTGGCGACAACTGGCGTGACTGTAATGCCGGTGATATAACCCCTTATGTTGAATATAGACAAGGGGGCACCGATTATATTGATAGAGGTTCCAGCACTCATGAAGATCACGAATATAGAGTAGGGATAAACTTTCGTTTCAAATTTGGAAATACTTGCGATAAAAAATTTAAAAAGCAACAAGAAAATAGATACGAACTTAATCAACAAATAGAACTTCTTAAAATTTGTAGAAAATATAAATCAGTAGAGATGGGGCCTGAGCTAGAACTCGTTGCTAAAAAATGTAGAGATATGAAATTCCTGAAGAAGGAAGATAAGAAGAAAAAAGTGGATGACAATCTCTTTGATGAGATATTAAAAATAGAACAGAAAAAACAAATGGAATTAAAAGAAACCAATGGACTTACAAAAGAGTAAACTCATCGTTATTGTACCTATCGTGGTATCCATCCTGGCTGCAACCTTTGGATCAATTAAATATATTATTAATTTAACGGAAACCATTGAAAAAAATAGCACGCAGGTCATACTTTTAAACAAAGACATCAATCAAATCTTTGATAAATATGCCCAGGACAAAGAAGAATTTACAAGAGAGATGTTTTCTGTTAATGCTAGGGTAACTGAAGGAGCTGCATATTATAGAGCTCTCGAAGAGATTCTGAGAAAAACTACAGATGCTGTTCGAGAACAGCAATGGGATATTAAAGATTTACAAAGAGAAGTATTAGGAGATTAATGAAACTAGGTCCAGAACAAAACGTCCAGATGCCGATGAAAACAGTGGCCTCATTAATTATAATGGTCGCGTTAGGAACGATGGGCTATTTTCAGATTCAAGAGAAACTTAACCAACACGACACGCTTCTTCAAATGCACACAAAAGACTTAGACCAAAATTCAGAATTTAGAATCAAATACCCCAGGGGTGAGTTGGGCCAGTCATCAGGAGAATCCGAGCTTTTCATGTTAGTGGAGCACATGGCAAGACAAATAACAAAGATGGAAGAGCGGATGGAGGACATGATGTCAAATAGCGTTAACATTGAACGTTTACAAAAAGATGTTGAAAAGGTATTGAGTGATATTGAAAAACTTAAAGACAA
>Ga0255048_10002541_pt1 | contig 11570 bp, 9 predicted proteins | sample JV7_2_2_MG_FD_183619 | JGI IMG/M metagenome (GOLD analysis project Ga0255048, IMG submission 183619) | Seawater microbial communities from Jervis Inlet, British Columbia, Canada - JV7_2_2 | ecosystem: Environmental > Aquatic > Marine > Inlet | place: Canada: British Columbia | collected 2016-10-06
GTTGGTCGCCCTCCGGCACACCAGCATCGGTGGTCGGCCCCACGGCGTCGTCTCGTTGGCCGCGATCGTCGTCTTGGTCGTGCTGACAACGCTCGCCCCGAAGGGGTCCGACGTCAACGCCGAGCCGCTCACGATTGCGGCTGTACAGGGCGGAGGCGAGCAGGGGACGCGCGCCCTCGATGTACCGAGTTCGCAGGTCACGCGCGCCCACCTCGACGCCACCGCGACGATCGAGCCCGACCGGGCTCTCGACCTGGTGGTGTGGCCCGAGAACGGCATCGACGTCGACAACGAGCCGTTCGCGGGAAGCGATGAACACCTCGCGATTGCCGCCGAAGCGGCCCGTCTCGGGGTGCCTTTCTCGGTCGGCATCACCGTCGATTCCGAATTCTCGGCACATCCGAGCGACGGCAGCTTCGTCAACGCCCAGGTCGTCGTCACCCCCGGCGGCGACATCACCAGTTCGTACGAGAAGGTTCACATCGTGCCGTTCGGCGAGTACGTGCCGATGCGCGGCCTGCTCGAGGCTGTGGGTGCTCCACTCGATCAGATTCCGTCCGATGCGACGCCGGGCCGCGACCCGGCCCTGATCGAGTTGCCCGACGGCACCCGGCTGGGGGTGATGATCTCGTGGGAGGTTTTCTTTGCCGAACGCGGGCGAGCGGCCGACGGCGGCGCGATCCTGCTCAACCCCACCAACGGGGCCAGCTACTCGGGCACCATCCTGCAGACCCAGCAGGTGGCCTCCAGCAAGCTGCGGGCGGTCGAAACCGGACGCTGGATCGTGCAGGTGTCACCGACCGGTTTCTCGGCGTTCGTGTCACCCGATGGCGAGGTGCTGCGACGCACCGATGTCAGTGAGCGCAAGGTGATCACGTTCGACGTGCCGCTGCGGCGAGGGTCGACGTGGTACTCGACGATCGGTGACTGGCCGTGGATCCTGCTCGCCGTCGCTGTGCTCGGCACGGCTCTGTGGTTCGGCCAGTGGCGCCCCGCATATCGGCCCAACAGAACGCCGCCGGCCTGATCGTCGCCCAGCGTTGGACCTCGGTCGTCAGACCTCGAGCATCACTGTGACCGGGCCGTCGTTCACGATCTCAACCAGCATCCCCGTGCGAAACTGACCTGTCGCCACGGCGGCACCCAGGTCGCCAAGGTGTGCCGCTACACGATCGACGAGCGGCTCAGCGTGCTCAGGGCGGGCAGCGTCGATCCAACTCGGACGGCGGCCTTTGTCCGTGTTGCCGTACAGCGTGAACTGGCTGACGATCAGCACCTCGGCTTGCTCTCCGTCGTCGGCCCGGTTGGCGAGCGAGCGATTCATCACACCGTCGGCATCATCGAGCACGCGCAGATGCCAGATCTTGTCGGCCAACTTGACAGCCTCCACCTCGCCGTCGTCATGGGTCGCCCCGACGAGCACGCACAGACCGGGTCCGATCGCCCCGGCCACGCTGATCGAATCGTCGGGCCCGACGATCTCGACACTCGCCCGAGTCACCCGTTGCACCAGGCCACGCATGTCACCAAGACTGCCACGGGCCAACTGATCAGGAACAATGGGACCGCACCACCGAACAGCCCGACCTCGTGCGAACCGACAACGAGACGACCCGCAACGACCTGCAACGACCCGCGAAGACAGAGCGCCGACGGCTCGCGGAACCCACCCACAGCAGTTCTGCGTCGGGGAACCCGTAGCGAGCACAGATCTCGCGGTTACCCAACGGTAATCGGCCGCCGATAGCCTGTCCGGATGCCGAAAACGGACGGGCTCGATCAGGACGCGCCGCTGTCGCTCGCCTACCTGACGTACCGCGGCAAGCCCCACGTGGGCGGCCAAGGCGTCTATACGCGCCATCTCACGAAGGCCCTGGTCGATCTCGGCCACTCGGTCGAGGTACTCGGCGGCCAGCCCTACCCCGTGCTCGACGAGCGTGTCTCGCTCACCAAGCTCCCCAGCCTCGACCTCTTCAACGACCACTATCCCGGCCGTTTCCCGGCCTACTGGGAGTTCAAGACACGCTACGACCTACTCGAGGTGGCGCAGTTCTGTACCGGCGTGTTCGCCGAGCCGTTGGCGTTCAGCGCCAGGGTCAACGCCCACCTCAGCGACCGTCTCGGCGAGTTCGACCTGGTACACGACAACCAGTGCCTCGGCTACGGCATCGCCAAGCTCGAAAGAAAGCTGCCCCTGATCGTCACACTCCACCACCCGATCACGCGCGATCGGATGCTCGAAATGAAGGCGGCCCCCAACCGCTTCAAACGCTGGTCGATAGGACGTTGGTACAGCTTCGTCAAGATGCAGGGCAAGGTCGCCTCACAGATGCCGCGAGTCGTCGTCGTCAGCGAAAACTCGATCCAGGACATCCATACCGACATGGGCGTCGATCTCGATCGCATGCGGCTGGTACCGGTCGGGGTCGATCCCAACTTGTTCAAGCCGATCGAGGGCGTCGAGCAGATCCCTGGCCGCCTGATCACGACCGCCTCGGCTGACGTGGCGCTCAAGGGGCTCGCTTACCTGATCGAGGCGATCGCCAAGCTGCGCGCCGACGGGCACGGCATCAGCCTCACCGTTATCGGCAACCCCAGGCCGGGCAAGTCGATGGACCTGATCGACCAATACGGTCTCGCCCCGAGTATCGAGTTCGTGTCGGGTGTCACCGACGAACGGATCGTCGAACTCTACAGCCAGGCCGAATTGGCCGTCGTGCCCAGCTTGTACGAGGGATTCAGCCTTCCTGCGATCGAGGCGATGTGCTCGGGCACGCCGCTCGTCGCCACCGATGGTGGCGCCCTCCCCGAGGTCACCGGAACGGACGGCGAAACGGTGTTCCGTTGCCGCAAGGGCGATGCCGACGATCTGGCCAACACGATCCGCGAAGCGCTCGCAAACCCCGGCGCACGCGCCCGCGTCGGCGAGGCCGGTCGCCAACGTGTACTCGATCGCTGGACCTGGACCCGCTGCGCCGAGCTGACCGTCGAGCAGTACCGCGAAGTGCTCGCGATGCCCGACAACATCGAGAAGCTACGCCGCAACGGACGCCTCTGAAGATCTGCGCACTGCGGAACCGACCATGCTCACCATCCGATTCGACGAACTGGGACTACGCCCCGGAGACAGCGTGCTCGACGTCGGCACCGGATTCGGCCGCCACGTCTACGAGTGCGCCCGCCGCGGCGCCAGCGTCGTCGCCCTCGACTACGCCGACGAGGAGGTCACCGATACCCGCAACACGCTCGGGGCAATGGTCGTAGAAGGCGAGATCACGGCCGACAGGTTGATCGGTGTGCTGCGCGGGGATGCCCGCAAGCTGCCGTTCCCAGATCACAGCTTTGACATCGTGATCACCTCAGAGGTGCTCGAGCACATCCAGGATGACGTCTCTGCGATCGCCGAGATGGTTCGGGTCCTCAAGCCGGGTGGCCGTTTCGCCGCCACCGTTCCGGCGTGGTTCCCCGAGACGATCAACTGGAAGCTGTCCGACGAGTACCACGCTCCCAAGAGCGAGGGTGGGCATGTTCGGATCTATGCCAAGACCGAGCTACGTGCCAAGCTGAGATCGGCCGGGCTCGACGTCGACGGCTATCACCGGGCGCACGCCCTACATTCGCCGTACTGGTGGCTGAAGTGTGCGGTCGGGCCCCGCAACGACGACCACCCGGCCGTCGCCAAGTACCGCAGCTTCCTGGAGTGGGACATCATCGAACAGCCGACCAGCACGCGAGTCGCCGACCGGATTCTGTCCCCGGTGCTCGGCAAGAGCTCGGTCCACTACGCCACCAAGCCGAACACGACTCATGACGGCACACCGGAATGAGCCCGATCCCAGATGTCCCAGGTGTTCTGTCGGCCGCCGAGGTCTTGGCGTCGGGCAGACACCTCGCTTCGCTGCAGACCGCGAGCGGCATGATCCCTTGGTTTCCCGGTGGCCACGGCGACCCGTGGAACCACATCGAATCTGCGATGGCGCTCGACGTCGCCGGTCTCCACGCCGAGGCCGAGCGCGCGTATGAATGGCTGGCCGATATCCAGCGCCCCGACGGCAGCTGGCACAATTACTACGTGCCCGACGGCAACCGCGACAACACCGTCGACGAGGCCAAGCTCGACACCAACGTGTGCGCCTACATCGCCACCGGCGTTTGGCACCACTGGCGCTGCACATCCGACCTGGGGTTCGTCGAAAACATGTGGCCGACCGTCGAGCGGGCGCTCGATTGGGTGTTGTCACTGCGACGACCTGACGGGCTGGTGTTGTGGGCCGTCGAACCCGAGGCGCACCCGTGGGACTACGCCCTGCTCACCGGATCGTCCTCGATTCAGCATGCCCTACGCTGCGGTGCAGCCGTCGGGATGGCGACCGGCTCGCTTCGACCCGACTGGGTTGAGGCTGCCGACGTGATGTGTTTGCTGATCGCCCACGCTCCGCTCTCGTTCCAGCCCAAGACTCGCTGGGCAATGGATTGGTATTACCCGGTGTTGACGGGAGCGATCGCCGACGAGCACGCCAAGCGGAGGCTCGCAGAGGGTTGGCCGACATTCGCAATGGATGGGCTTGGCGTCCGATGTGTGTACGACGAGCCGTGGGTTACCGCCTCTGAAACGGCCGAAGCGTCGCTCAGCTACGCAGCGGTCGGTGACATCAGCACCGCCACCGAATTGCTGGCGTGGACCCGCCCTCACCGACTCGACAACGGCGCCTACCTGACCGGCCTGGTACACCCCGAACGGATCATCTTCCCGGTCGACGAGCATTCGTCGTACACGGCCGCTGCCGTGATCCTGGCCGCCGACGCGATCGCCGGCGCCTCCCCCGCCAGCGACATGTTCGTTGCCCCGGCGATCCGCTCCACCGTGTAGCGAAAAGTCACCGGCCCATTTTCAGACACTTCTCGGTTACCGCTGGTGCCGGCTCGATGCAACGCGTTCTAAACTTCCCGACGTGTCACGATTGCTGCAGACCAACGCCGCTCGCACGATTCTGAGCATCTGGGCATGGTTCGTGCTTGCGGTGACGTTGATCATCATCGTGCCGATCGTGGCGATCCTGCGACTGGTGACCTTGCCCTTCGACAAGGGCGCCTACCACGCCGGACTGCTGTTCCGGAAAGTCGCCGTGATCCATCAAAAGCTCAATCCTCTGTGGAAGTTCAGGGTGTCGGGCGAGGTGCCGACCGACGGCCGTCTGCCATATGTCACCGTCGCCAACCACGAGAGCTTTGTCGACATTCTGCTGATATCTCACCTCCCTTTCGAAATGAAGTGGATGTCAAAGAGCGAGTTCTTCAAGATCCCATTCGTCGGCTGGGCGATGTGGCTGGCCGGCGACATCCGGCTCGAACGCGGCGACAAGAAGTCGAGCGCCAAGGCGCTGCTCGAGTGTCGCGATCGGCTCGACAAGAAGGTCTCGGTGATGATCTTCCCCGAAGGCACCCGATCCCGGAGCGGAGAGCTCGGCGAGTTCAAAGACGGTGCCTTCAAGATCGCGATCCAGGCCGGGGCTCCGATCCTCCCACTCGCCGTGCTCGGAAGTCGCACGGCGCTCATCAAGCACGACTGGCGATTCGGATATAGCCACGCCGAGGTTCGGGTACTCGACCCGATCCCTACCGAGGGGCTGACGAAACAAGACGTCGCCGAACTCCGCAATCGGACGCGGGCGGCGATCGCTACCGAGCTCGATGTCATGCGCGCCGAACGCGCTGCCGCGGACTAGCCCGTGCTCGAGGCAGCCGTCCGGCTTCTATTCGCATTCAAGCCGAAGATCCCCGCCGGCGTGACGATGGTCTATGTCGAAGCGCGAATCCATCCGGAGATACTCGGCGGCCTGGTCAGATCGTGACCGCTCCGGTCCAAACGGACCAGGCCTGGCGCCTACAGGTCGCCCTACTCGGTCTCGTCACGATCGGCGCCTACGGCCTGATCCTGTATGGCTTCGGGGCCTTCGTGACGCCGATCCGCGACGACACCGGCTGGTCGAACGCAGCGATCTCGTCGGCGTTCTCGATCGCCACACTGGTGGGCGGGGTCGCATCGCTGGGCACCGGGCGGTTCCTCGATCGGGTCGGGGCGCTGCCCGTGATGGCATCTACCCTCGTCGTCGGCTCGGGGCTGATGATCCTCAGTTCGTACGCCGACGCCGCCTGGCAGTTCGTCGCCGCCTGGGGCGCCGGTGGGGCGATCGCCTCGGCGGGCTTGTTCTACAACGCCACGATGGCTGTGACCGCGCGCGTCGCCCCTTCGCACGAGCGACCGCGGGCCTACACCTGGCTAACAGTGATCGGCGGGCTGGCCTCACCGATCGCCTTCCCGCTCGCCGGCGTGTTCGTCGAAACCTGGGGCTGGCGTGGAGCGATCCGGGCAATGGTGGCTTTCATGGCCATCTTCACTGTGCCTGCACTGGTGGTTGTGCGCGGCGACAAGGAGGTGATCGGTCACGACATCGACTCCCATCACGACGGTTTCGCTGACGTTCGAAGTGCTCTGTCCTCATCTGATGTGCGGCGATGGTTGCTGGCCAGCTCGGCCGCGATGGCCGGCCTTCTCGCCGTGCAGGTCCATCACGTCGGCGCGATCGAGGCGACCGGCGTATCGGTCGGGCTGGCGTCGACACTGGCGGGCATCCGCGGCCTGCTCTCGTTGCCCGGGCGAGCCGCCGCCGCATCGGTCACCACTCGAATCGGCGTGGTCAACGCCCTGCGGCTGACCTACGCCACGATGGCGGTCGGCACGATCGCTCTCGTTGCAGCTGGAACGATCGCCTGGGTGTGGATCTTCGTCGTGTTGACCGGGGTGGCATTCGGGTCGATCGCACCGATGCAGGGCCTCTACTCGACGGAACTGTACGGTCGGCGCCGGATCGGCACCCTGATGGGGATGCAGCAGGTGATCCTCGGCGGCGCCAGTGCGGCGGGCCCGTTGCTGCTCGGGTTCACGATCGACGCCACCGGCGGTTACGCCACGCTGTTGATCATGGCGACGGCGTTGCAGCTGATCGCCCTGATTCTGTTCCGCGATCCATCGCGAACTGGCGGGCGCGCGGGTGTTGAATCGACGCAAAGTCGATTCGGAACCAGCGGTGGTCGCTAATCGACTTTGCGTCGGTTCGGGACCGGCGACGTCAGCCGACGCGGGTGAGGATTCGTAGTGAGCCGGTCACCGATGCGAATTCGAAACGACCGCTGGCCAGCGCCGGCAGATAGATCTGCTCGTAGGGCGGGCGTCCACCATCGGCGGGGTCGGGAAGCACGTCGTGGACGGCGAGTGTCCCACCGACCGCTACATGCGGTGTCCAGCCCTCGTAGTCGTTGCGGGCAGGTTCGACCCCGTGCCCACCATCGATGAACAACAAACCGAGCGGCGTCGTCCAGTGGTCGGCAACGATCGGCGACCTGCCGACGACGCCGACGACATGGTCTTCGAGACCAGCGTCGTGCACGGCGCTGCGGAACAACGGGAGCGTGTCGATCCTGCCGACCCGCTCATCGACGAGCTCGATGTCGTGATGCTCCCAGCCGGGTTGGTTCTCCTCCGAACCCCGGTGGTGATCCACGGCGAACAGCACCGTGCCGGCGTGGCGGGCAGCATCGCCGAGCCAGATCGTCGAACGCCCGCAGTACGACCCGACCTCGACCCATGGTGCCCCCGGAACCGACTCGCCCGCCGCCAGCGCCGCAGAGTGCAGCGCATCGCCCTCTTCGGGCGGCATGAAACCCTTGGTGGCTAGGGCGAGCTCACGAAGCATGGGATCGATCGACACCTCAGCAAGGTTACGGAGATCCGAGAGATCTCTAGCCATGCCAGAACCGGATGGGGGCAGAACCAGGTGGCGCCCAAACCAAATGACGCCAGAACCGGATCGGGCCAGAACCAGGTGGCAAGATGTTTCGGGAACCGATCGGAAGCGGAGGGCGTCCAAGAACCATGCGTGCACTAAAAGCGATCCTCGTCAGCGTCGCCCTCGTCGCTGCTGCTTGTTCGAACGACACCCCTACGGCGGCGCCGAACGAACCCTCCGGTAGCGATGTCAGCAACCCGGTGGTGACAACCCCCGGAAGCGATGTCAGCGTCCCGCCCGTGACAACCCCCGACGGCAGCGGCTCTGGCACAAACAACTCGGGGGGGTCTGGGTCGGGTCAGTTCCTGCGGGGCCTTACCCAATTTGCCGACTGCAGTGCGTTCTTAGATCACGTCAAGGCGGTCGCCAATGAACGAGTCGGGCCGTATGGCCTCGATGGCGGTCCGGTCTACTACCTCGAAGGCGACGTAGTTTTCGAGGAACTGGCGGTCGATGGTGATGCCGGTGCAGTTCGCGCCGACCAACCAGCCGACCAAGCAGCCGACGAGCCGGCGGCGGCGCCCGCTACCGGCGGGGATGACAGCGGCGACGGATCGTTCACCGGTACCAATGTGCAAGAGCTCGGCATCGACGAGCCCGACATCATCAAGACCGACGGCGATCGGATCCTGGTCGTCAGTGAGAACCGGCTCAGCTATGTCGACATCTCCGGCTCAGAGCCTGTGCTCACCGATCAGATCACCGTCTTGGAAGGCTGGGGCCACGAACTGTTCTTCCTAGGCGACCGGGCACTGCTGTTCACAAACGGCGGCAACTGGGGCGGCCCGATGCCGGTCGAGCCGATGCTCGACACCGCCACCAGCGACCCGTCCGGAGACGCCGAGGCACAGTTTGCCGAGCCATCGATCGAGGAAGACTACGACTTCGGGGCCGAGTACTACGGGCCCGCCGCGCACGTGTTCGAGATCGACCTCTCCGACCCGAACCAGCTGTCGATCGCCGGGTCGATGCGGATCGAGGGTCAGTACCTGAGCGCCCGGGCGATCGGCAACCATGTCCGGCTCGCCGTGTCGAGCATCCCCAACCAGCTGCCGTGGCTGTACCCACAGAACCCGAGCGGCGAGCAGCGGGCGACCGAGGCCAACCGTCAGATCATCGACGAATCGACGCTCGAGGACTGGATCCCGTCCTACCAGCTCAGCGGCCACGATGTCTCCGACGGCGGGCCACTGTTGACCTGCGGGGGAATGCATCACCCCGCCGAGTTCTCCGGCTTCGAGGTCGTCTCGGTGCTCGACCTCGACCTCAGCAGCGGTCTCGTCAACGGCTTCGACCCGAATCACGCAGTCGGCGTGCTGGCGAGTGGCCAGACGATCTACTCCTCCAACGACCGGTTCTACGTCGCTACGACGAAGTGGGCCGGCGCCGACCTCGCCAACGACGAATCACTTTTCCGTGAATGGTCAGACGACTATCAGACCGACCTCCACGCCTTCGCTATCGCACCTGGTGAACCCTCCCAGTACGTCGCCTCGGGCACCGTGCGCGGCAGCCTGCTCAACCAGTTCTCGCTCGACGAGTATCAGGGCCATCTGCGAGTGATCGGAACCGACGGCTCACCTTGGGACGACCGCAACCTGAGCGAGACACGCCTGGTCGTGCTCGACGAGCAGGGCGATCGGTTGGTGCCGGTCGGTGAGGTCGGCGGAATCGGCAAGGGCGAGCAGCTGTTCTCGGCTCGCCTGATCGATGACATCGGCTTCGCCGTCACGTTCCGTCAGACCGACCCGTTCTATGTTCTCGACCTCAGCGAGCCAACCGATCCCCGCATCGCCGGCGAACTGAAGATCCCCGGTGTCTCGACCTATCTGCACCCGATCGGCGACCGGATGGTGCTCGGCATCGGGCAGGATGCCACCGAGGAAGGCTTCCAGACCGGGCTCAAGCTGAGCCTGTTCGACGTCAGCGACCCGACCGACCCTCGTGAGGTTTCGGTATGGACGATGCCCGACTCGAACTCCCCCGCCGAGTGGGACCACCGTGCCTTCCAGATGTTCGGCTCGACGGCGATCGTGCCGGTGCAGGACTGGAGCAACCAGTTCAACGGCGTGATCCTGTTCGAGATCGCCGAGACGATCACCGAAATCGGCCGGGTCAGCCACTTCAAAGGAGATTCTGCTGCGCCCACCGACTGCCGGGTGCTAACCACCGACGAAGTGCCCCAAGACAGTGAGTTGTGGTGGGTGGCGGGCGATCCGTCGACCCGCCTCCAGCTGTGCGACGCCGACAGCGAGGGTGGCTGGGACGACCGATACTGCGAGATGATCCCCCTCGACGACATCCGCTTCTGGTTCGGCGATGAAGCGATCGCCGACGACCTGATCACATCGCTCGGTGCAGCCCCCGACGACCGCTTCGAGATCTGCTACCCCGACCAGACCTACCAGGAGCAGATCCAGCGCAGCCTGGTGGCGAACGGCGTACTGTGGACGATGTCAGCGTCGGATCTGCAAGCCAACGATCTCGGGTCGCTCGATCCGATCACCAAGATCGGCTTGCGCTGAACCGTCGAGGGGTTCGGCCGTGCGTTTCGGCCAACGACAGAGCCTCGCCGATGCCGTCGCCGACGTAGATGCCGGCGGACTGAGTAGCCCCCACATCGGCTGTTCCGCGTGGCAGCATGGCGCGATGGCGGAAGCACTTCAGAATCTGATCGCCCTGCTCGATCTCGAACCGATCGAGGTCAACATCTTCTGTGGCGTACAGCCCGACGAGGACCGCCAGCGTGTGTTCGGCGGCCAGGTTGCCGGCCAGGCGCTGGTGGCAGCGGCGCGCACGGTCGACGAACCAGGACGCCACGTGCACTCGCTACACGCCTACTTCCTGCGTCCGGGCGACCCGAAGGTTCCGATCCTGTATGAGGTCGATCGGCTGCGCGACGGCCGCAGCTTCACGACCCGTCGCGTGGTGGCGATCCAACATGGACGACCGATATTCAATCTGCAAGCGAGCTTTCACAACCCCGAACCGGGTCTCGACCACCACATGAAAGGGCCCGCCAACGTGCCGCCCGCCGAGTCGTTGCCCGACTTCCACGAGCGGATGGAATCGCACCGCAACCGTATCGGCCAGTGGTATGACCGCCCACGTCCGATCGACACCAGGTATGTCCCGCCCGACCCAGCCTTCGAGCCCGACGCCAAGGCCGAGGGGCAACTCGTGTGGATGCGCGCCGACGGCAAGCTGCCCGACGATCCCGTGCTGCACGCCTGCATCGTCACCTACGCCAGCGACATGTCGTTGCTCGACACGACGCTGCGGCCGTTCGGCTTGTCGTCGTTCAAGGACGATCTGATGATGGCCAGCCTCGATCACGCGATGTGGTTCCACCGGCCGTTCCGGGCCGACGAGTGGCTGCTGTATTCTCAACGGGCGCTCTCCGCCTCCTCCGCCCGTGGCCTGGCGAGTGGATCGATCTACGACACCACCGGAGAACTCGTCGTGAACGTCGTCCAGGAAGGCTTGATCAGGGTTCTGTCGTGACGCTTCGAACCCGACTGGCGCTAGCCGTGCTGTTGGTATTGACCGCTTGCGCCGAGAACCAGGCTCCCACAACAACCGCGACCCCCGACCCAACCGCGACCCCCGACCCAACCGCCGGGCCAGTCGCGACGCCCGACCCAACCGCGACCGCAACCTCCGACCCAACCGCGACCCCCGACCCGACGGCCGGGCCAGTCGCCCCGCCCGACCCAACCGCCA
>Ga0255048_10002542_pt1 | contig 11567 bp, 15 predicted proteins | sample JV7_2_2_MG_FD_183619 | JGI IMG/M metagenome (GOLD analysis project Ga0255048, IMG submission 183619) | Seawater microbial communities from Jervis Inlet, British Columbia, Canada - JV7_2_2 | ecosystem: Environmental > Aquatic > Marine > Inlet | place: Canada: British Columbia | collected 2016-10-06
CGGCGGGGACGCCCATTAAAATAGTAATCATTCTCAATAATACTTGCGCCCCGAATCGTCAGCGTCTAGGTTTCCCGGCGTGCCCCCCCGCACGATCGAACCCGCACTCCGTCGCCCCCGTCGCCGGAATCGCTCCTGGCAACGGCAGCGCTTGCTCGAGCTGCTGCTCTCCACCGATCGGCACCCCACGGCGGCGGTTCTTTTTGATGCTCTGCGGGTGGATTCCCCCCGACTCTCCCTGGGGACAGTCTACCGCAACCTCGACGTGTTGATCGCGGATGGCGAGATCGAAGCCGTACCGGGCACCGACGGCATCGTGCGTTACGATGGCAATCCCGACCCGCATCACCACTTCATCTGCGAGAGCTGCGCTGAGATCATGGATCTCGAGCTGCCCTCGCCGCGGGGCCTGACCTCCCGCCTGCGCCGCAAGCACGGCCTCGAAGCCCGCAGGGCGCGCATCGATTTCTATGGCCTGTGCCCGAAGTGCACGAGCCATCGTCCCAACCCAAACTAAACCACCGATAGGAGATCCGTTCGCCATGCCGAACCTGAAGGGAACCAAGACGCACGATAACCTGAAGGCTGCCTTCGCCGGGGAGTCACAGGCCAACCGACGCTACCTTTACTTTGCCAAGCAAGCAGATATCGAGGGTTATCCCGAGGTTGCGGGGTTGTTCAAGAACACCGCGGATGCCGAGACCGGTCACGCCCACGGCCATCTCGACTATATGAAGGCCGTCGGCGACCCGGCCACCGACAAGCCGATCGGCGATACCTCCCAGAACCTGGCGGCCGCCGTGGCGGGCGAGACCTACGAGTACACAGAGATGTACCCGGGCATGGCCCGCAGCGCGCGCGATGAGAATTTCCCCGAGGTCGCTGAGTGGTTCGAGACTCTGGCCAAGGCCGAGAAGTCCCACGCGGGTCGCTTCCAGAAGGCGCTCGATACGCTCGAGAAGCTCTAGCCACGCGTCGCGGCTCGGGGCGGGCTGCAGCCACGTGGCCCGCCCCTCGCCGCCCGCCTTTTTCCAAAGGAGGCTCTCGCTGGAGAACCCACCTCTGAGCGCACCCGAGTTTCTGGAACGCAGCTCGCTCGACCAGGAGCTCACGCGCGTCTTCGAGAAGTGCCAGGACTGCAGGCGCTGTCTGCCGCTCTGCCCGTCTTTTCCTGCGCTCTTCGACTCGATTGACGAGCACGCGCAGGAGGCGTCCAAGCTCAGCGGGGCGCAGCGCCGCGAGGTGATCGAGCTCTGCTACCAGTGCAAGCTCTGCTACAACCATTGTCCGTATCACCCCCCGCACGAATGGAAAATCGACTTTCCGAAGCTCATGAGCCGGGCCAAGCTGGTGCGCGCACACGAGGAGGGTGTGCCGCTCGTGGAGCGGATGGGCCAGAGGCAGGATTTGCTCGGGAAGCTCTCCTGCAGTACGGCACTGCTCACCAATGCCGCCTTCAAGAGCCGCGCCGTGCGCTTCGTGATGGAGAAGGCCACGGGGATCGATCGGCGCTGGCACATGCCCCGCTACGAACGCCGGCGCTTCACACGCCAGGTTCGTGCACATCAGCCCGGACCCGGGAGCCACGGGCGGGCCCTACTGTTTCCCACCTGCTTCGTGGAGTACAGCGAGGCCGAAACGGGCCGCGCCGCGCTGCAGGTGCTCGAGCACAACGGCATCGCGATGGAAACGAGCTACCCGACTTGCTGCGGTGCGCCGTTCCTCCACGGAGGCGACCTCGAGGCCGCACGGCGCAACGCGCAGAAAGTCGTGGCGGCTCTGGCTCCGCGTGTGAGTGAAGGGCTGGCCGTGCTGGTGACCGGCCCCACCTGCTCCTACCAGCTCAAGCACGAGTACCCGCAGCTGGTGGACACTCCTGAATCGCGGGCCGTGGCGGAAAACACTTACGACATAGGCGAGTATCTATGGAAGCTCAAGCAAGAAGGTAAGCTTCGAACAGACTTCCAGGAGCCCTTGGGGAAGGTGGCCTACCACCTGCCCTGCCATCTCAAGTCGCAGAACATCGGCTTCCGCTCGCGGCAGCTGCTGCAGCTCGCGGGCGCCGAGGTGGAGCTGCTCGACCATTGCTCCGGCGTCGACGGGACCTGGGGCATGCAAAGACGCTGGTATACACAGAGCCTGAAGATCGCCGCCAAGCTGCTGTCGGGAATCCAACGCGTCGAGACCGCACGGGTGGCCAGCGATTGTCCACTGGCGGCGCTTCGCATCCGGGAAGGCACGGGACGAACGGCCGTGCACCCGATCGTGCTCCTGCGTGACGCCTACGGCCCGCGGGCTCGAGCGTGAAACGCCTCGAACGCGAAAACCTGCTCGACCTGATCGCCTACGAGCGGGTGCGGCCGGAGTTCCGCGCGCAGATCATCGAGCTCAAGCGTCCGCGGCGCATCGCACTGGGGGACCGTCTGAGCTTCGTGTTCGAGAACCGGGATACGGTTCAGTTCCAGATCCAGGAGATGCTGCGGGCAGAGCGAACCGTAAAGGAGGACCAGATCCAGGCCGAGATCGACATCTACAACGAGCTCATTCCGGGTCCGGACGAGCTCTCCGCCACGCTCATGATCGAGATCCCGGACATGGAGCGGACCCGTGAAGAGCTCGACCGTCTGATCGGGATCGACGAGCAGGTGGAGCTGCAGATCGGGGAGGACACGGTGCACGCCAGCTTCGATCCCAAGCAATTCGAAGCGGAGCGCATTGCGGCCGTGCAGTACGTGCGCTTTCCCCTCGGGCCCGAGCTCGCGGCCCGTTTCCGCAATGCCGAGGTTCCCGTCATGCTACGCGTCGAGCATCCGAACTACCGCGCCTCCACCCCCATCGTGGGAGCTTCCCGCGAATCCCTGGCACGCGATCTGGAAGCGGACCCGCGTGAGCTCTGACAAACTCTCGCCGTGAGCGAGCACGAGCGACGTCTGATCCTCGCCAGCAGCTCTCCCCGTAGACAGCGGCTCCTGCACGAGGAGGGCTTCGATTTCGATTTGGCCATACCCCACGTGCACGAAGCGGCGCGACCCGACGAGACGCCGGAGGCGCAGGCACTGCGCCTGGCCCTGGAAAAGGCTCGCGCGGTTGCAGCGCGCGCAGCGCCGGATCGCTGTGTGCTGGCAGCCGACACCCTGGTGGTGCTCGGCGCTAACGTGTTCGGCAAGCCGCGCGACGAGGCCGAGGCCGCGCAGATGTTGCTACGTCTCGCAGGGCGCAGCCATCGCGTCCTGACCGGCTTTGCGCTGCTGGTGTCTGGAACGGATCTGTGCGAGATGGGCGTGGAAGAGAGCACGGTGCGTATGCGCTCGGTCGATCCCGAGGAGGCACGCGCCTATGCGGCCAGCGGCGAGCCGCTCGATAAGGCAGGCGCCTACGCCGTGCAGGGCGAGGGGGGCCGCTTCGTCGAGGGCATCCACGGCTCTCGTTCCAACGTGATCGGACTTCCGCTCGAGGCCGTGCTACCGCGGCTCGAGAAATTCGGGGTGCGCGCAAGATGTCCGAGCTGAGCGAGCGCGTGGCCCGGGTGCGCGAACACGTGGCCCGGACGGCATGCGAGTCAGGACGCTCAGCGGAGGACGTTCACATTATCGCGATCGCAAAGACCTTCCCCGCCCGCGATGTGGTGGCCGCCGCGCGCGCCGGGCTGCGAAGCTTCGGTGAGAACCGGGTGCAGGAAGCCGCGCGCAAGATCCCCGAAGTGCGGGCGACGCAGGCCCTGGATCTGGAGTGGCACTTCGTGGGCCGGCTCCAGCGCAACAAGGCCCGCAAAGCGGTGCAGCTCTTCGACGTGATTCAATCCGTGGACCGCGCCGACCTCGCAGCCGACCTGGAGCGCGCGGCCGCGGCCAGCGGGCAGCTGCAGCGCATCCTGCTGGACGTCAACGTGGACGAGGAGCCGCAGAAGGGGGGGGTGTTTCCCGGCGCGGCCGCAGAGCTACTGGCCCGGATCGATGCCCTTCCCCGGCTCCAGCCGCTTGGCCTGATGGCCATCCCGCGCGCGTGCACGAAGCCCGAAGAGGTGCGACCTTCCTTCGCGCGACTGCGTAAGCTGCTCGAGGAGCTCAATCGCGGGCGGCGGGAGGAGCGGCGACTCAGAGAGCTCTCGATGGGCATGTCGGCCGACTACGAGATCGCAATCCAGGAGGGAGCAACCTGGGTCCGCATCGGGACGGCCCTGTTCGGCGCGAGGAGGACGAAATGACTGCTTTGCCCAAGAGCGTCGGCACGATCGGCGCCGGCAACATGGCAGAGGCCATTCTGCGGGGACTGCTGCGCGCGGGCATGCAGCCCGATCAGCTCATTGCCTCCGACCCGGATCCGGCGCGACGCGAGCACATCGCGCAGGAGCTCGGGGTGCGTACGACCGAGAGCAACCGCGACGTCGCGAGCTCGTGCGAGCTGGTCGTGTTGGCGGTCAAGCCAGCGCACTTGGAGGCCGCCACCGCCGAGCTGCCGCGTGAAGGCGCTCCCCTCTACGTCTCGATCATTGCGGGCTGCCGGCTCGCCACCCTGCGCGGACTGCTCGGCAAGAACGCCCGCATCGTCCGGGTCATGCCCAACACACCGGCCTTGATTGGCGCGGGCATCTCGGCGCTGGCGAGCGACGGGGACCTTCCGGCGCAGGAGGTCGAGCAGGCCACGAACGTGCTTGCGGCCGTAGGGCGCGTGGTGCACCTGCCCGAGCCCCTGCTGGACGCGGTCACGGGCCTGTCCGGCTCGGGACCCGCTTATGTGTATGCCTTCATCGAGGCCCTCACGGAGGCCGGCGTGCGAGAGGGCCTGCCGGCCGGCATCGCGCAAGAGCTGGCCGCCGAGACCGTTCTGGGCGCCGCGCGCCTACTGCGGGAGTCCGGGGAGCAGCCAGCGCTGCTGCGTGAGCGCGTGACCTCGCCCGGCGGCACCACGCTTGCGGGGCTCTCGGCACTGGAGCAGGGAGGCCTGCGGGCGGCGGTCTTCGAGGCCGTGCGCGCCGCCAGCGCCCGTTCTCGCGAGCTTGGGGGCGACGGCTAGAATCGCCTCAAGCAGAGCGGCTTCCGGCCGATCCTGCGTACAGAAGTTATGCGCCTGACCCCTATCGAAATTCGTCGTCACCGCTTCAGCTCTCGCGTGCGCGGGTTCGACCGAGACGAGGTCCGGGCCTTCCTGGATATGGTCATCTCGGACTTTGAGGACGTTGTGCGCCAGAATGCCCAGCTGCGCCGCGACAACGAGCGGCTGACGCGCGAGGTCGAGATCTACCGCAGCAAGGAGCAGAACATCCACGAGACCCTGACCACCACCCAGGGCCTGGTAGACGAGCTAAAGCGGACGGCCGCCAAAGAGGCCGAGCTGACCGTGGCCGAGGCGGAGGTCCGTGCCCAGAAGATCCTGCAGCAGGCGGAGCTCTATCGAGGCGAGATCTCGGAGGAGATTACCCAGATGACGCATATCCGGAGCCGGCTCGAGACCGATCTGCGCAGTACCCTGCAGGGCTATCTCAATCTGATCGACGCCTACCAGACATCCCGCGCGGTGGTGGGCAGCAACAAGAACAAGGACTACGCGGACGAGTTACCGCGCGGAAGCTGAGCGATCCCCCCTGGATCTGCGGATGACTGACGATGGAGTGGAGCTGCGCGTGCACGTGCGTGCGCGCGCCGCCCGGGACAGTGTCGGTGGAACCCACGACGGTGCGCTCCAGGTGAGCGTACGTGCGGCGCCCAGTGAAGGAGCCGCCAACGCCGCGCTGTGCCGCGCGCTCGCACAGGCCCTCGAGGTGCGACCCCGAGCGGTCGCCCTGCTCGCCGGAGGAAAGAGCCGGCGCAAGCGCGTCGGGGTGAAGGGCGATCCCGAGGCGCTGCGCGGCGCGCTCGATCTGCTGGCGTCCTCACCGGCGAAGGTTTGACGCGGGCCAGGCGCTGCCTTAGATTGCGCCCGATCCTGAGGCAATTCCCCAAGAGAATCAGCTAGATGCCAACGTACGAGTACGAATGCACAAACGGTCACCAGTTCGAAGCCGTGCAGCGGATCACGGAAGATCCGCTGCAGCGCTGCCAGGTATGTGAGGCTGAGGTCCGTCGCCTGATTTCGGCCTCGACCTTCATTCTCAAAGGAGGCGGCTGGTATTCGGACGGCTACGGCTCAGGCTCCAACGGCGCCTCGAAAAGCAGCGACTCGAGCGCTTCCAACGAGACCTCCACGAGCAGCCCGGAGAGCTCCAGCGACTCTTCAAGTAGTTCCTCAAAAAAAAGCTCCAAGTCCTCGACCCCCGACACATCGTCCGGGAAGTCCTGAACGGGCGCCCGGGACGTGACGCAGGTCGTTGACGGCAAGAAGCTGGCCCAGGAGATCCGCGCCGAGATTCGCGAGCGAATCGAGAAACTGGACCGTGGGCGGCCGAAGCTGGCCGCCGTGTGCGTCGGCGAAGACCCCGCCTCGAAGATCTACGTGCGCAACAAGGTGCGTGCCTGCGAGCAGACCGGACTGGACTCCCTGCATCTGGAGCTTCCCGAGGACATCTCGGAGGCGGGGCTCGTGGCGGTCGTCGAGCGCCTGAACGACGACGCCACGGTACACGGCATCCTGGTACAGCTTCCCCTGCCGGCGGCCATCCGGCCCGCGGCCGTGGCCGCGGCGATCCATCCCGACAAGGACGTCGACGGCCTGCACCCCGAGAACGCGGGCAAGCTGCTGGCGGGGCAGCCCGCGCACTACCCGTGCACACCGCTCGGCTGTCTCGAGATCCTCGACCGCTACGGCGTCGAGATCGAGGGCGCGCGCGCCATAGTGCTGGGCCGGAGCGAGATCGTGGGCAAGCCGGTCGCGCTGCTGCTCCTGCACCGCCACGCCACCGTAACTCTCTGTCACTCCCGCACGCGCAATCTGCCGGCCGTGGCGCGCGAGGCGGACATCCTGATCGCAGCCGTCGGCCGTCCCCGGATGGTGGAAGGCAGCTGGGTCAAGCCTGGTGCCGCGGTGATCGACGTCGGCATCAACCGCGTCGAAGGGAAGCTCGTGGGAGACGTCGACTTCGAAGCAGCCTCACAGCAAGCGCGAGTCATCACGCCCGTGCCAGGCGGCGTGGGACCGCTCACCATCACCATGCTGCTGCGCAACACGCTGCGAGCGTTCGAGACCCAGACGAGTTCCGACGCCTCGTGACCCAGCGTCTCTGCACAACGCAGCTCCATCTGCGCCACGTGGAGCAGGGCGCGCGCATGGTGCCCTTCGCCGGGTTCGAGATGCCGCTGCTCTACACCTCGATTCTCGAGGAGCACCGCGCGGTGCGGAGCTCCGCGGGCCTGTTTGACGTCTCCCACATGGGAGAGATCCGCTTGCGCGGCCGCGACGCACTTGCGACCGCACAGCTCCTGTTCAGCAACGACGTGGCCGGAACGGAGGTCGGTCGGGTGCGCTACGGCCTGCTGTGTCTGGAAGACGGTGGGGTGGTCGACGATGTGACTCTCTACCGGGCCGGCGAGGACGAGGTCCTGTTCTGTGTCAACGCCTCGAACATCGCCGAGGACCTGGCCTGGATGCGGGAGGTCCAGCGCATGAGCGGGCTCGCCTGCGAGATCATCGATGAAAGTGCGGAGACCGCGCTGCTGGCGCTCCAGGGCCCCCGCGCCCTCGCGCTGGTCGCGCCTCTGCTGCCCCCGGACACCCGGCCTCCACGGCGCTGGCGCTTCGTGCAGACGCAGCTCGCGGGCATCCCGGTCTGGCTCTCGCGCACCGGCTATACGGGGGAGGACGGCTACGAGATGTATACCCGGAGCGAGCGGGTAGTGGCGCTGTGGGACGCGCTGCGCGAGGCGGGGGGGGAGGCCCTGAGCCCCGCGGGGCTCGGGGCGCGGGACACGCTGCGCACCGAGATGGCCTACCCGCTCTACGGCCACGAGCTCGACCGAGAGCACAATCCGGTGGAGGCGGGGCTCGAGCGTTTCCTCGCCTTCGGGCGCGGCTTCAGCGGCGAGGCGGCCCTGCGGCGCGTCTGCGAGCGCGGGCCGGAGCAGCGGCTCGCGGGGCTGCTGCTGGAGGGTCGACAGGTCGCACGGAGCGGCTATCCCATTCTTGCGGAGGCTCGAATCGGCACGATCACGAGTGGAACCTACGGTCCCAGCGTCGAGCGCTCGATCGCGCTCGGTTACCTTGAAGCGCGCTATGCCGAGCCCGGCAGCTGTATCGCGGTCGAGGTGCGAGGCCGGGGTATTCCATGCAAAGTCACAAAAACGCCATTCTACGGCAGGAAGGGCTGATGGCTGCAAAGACCTTTGATATCCCGGATGACTGTCGCTACTCACGCTCGGACGAGTGGATCCGAATCGACGGAACCAGCGCCCGTGTCGGAATTACCGACTACGCGCAAACGGAGCTCTCGGACATCGTTTTCGTAGAGCTTCCGGAAGTCGGAAATCAGGTCGAGGCTGGCGAGACCTTCGGCGTCGTCGAGTCCGTCAAAGCGGTGAACGACCTGCTCTCACCCGTCAGCGGGGAGATCGTCGAAGTCCACCAGAGTCTCGAAGAGCATCCGGAGTGGATCAACGAGAACCCCTACGGACGCGGATGGATCATCTGCATCGCTCCGGAGGATCTAGACGCGATCGATGGTCTGCTCTCGCCCGAAGACTATCGCGCCTACGTCAAGGAGCGCTCTGACAAGTGAGCTACGTCCCCCACACCCCTGACGAGATCCAGACCATGCTGGACCGAATCGGGGTGTCGAGCCTCGAGGATCTCTTCGAGACGGTTCCACACTCGCTGCGCAGAAACGCGGAGCTCAAGCTCCCCTCACCCCTCGCGGAGCGTAGCCTGCTCGCTCATCTGGAGACGCGGGCCGCCGCGAATCTGAGTGCCGGGCGCACGCCGAGCTTTCTGGGCGCCGGTGCGTACCACCACTTCATCCCCGCGGCGGTGGGGGCGCTGGCCAGCCGCGGTGAGTTCATGACCGCCTATACGCCCTACCAGGCGGAAATCAGCCAGGGCACGCTGCAGGCCATCTTCGAGTTCCAGACGCTGATCTGCCAGCTGACCGGGCTCGAGGTCGCGAACGCATCCCTCTACGACGGGGCGTCGGCGACCGCCGAGGCGGTACTGATGGCGCTGCGACTCACTCAGCGCCGACGCATCTATCTGAGCGCGGCCCTGCATCCGCACTACGCGCAGGTGGTGCGTACCTACACCCGCGGCATCGGTGCCGAGATCGAGATCCTGCCGCTCGCCGGCGACGGCCGCACGCAGCCGGCCGAGCTGGCTTCCGACACGGCCGCTGTTGTTCTCCAGTACCCCAACTTCCTCGGCTGCGTCGAGGACCTGAGCTGGGCCGCAGAAGCTGCACACGCGGTCGGTGGTTTCTGCATCAGCGCAACCGCAGAACCCCTCGCGCTGGCGCTGCTGCGCCCCCCCGGCGAGCTCGGCGTCGATGTCGCGTGCGGCGAAGCACAGAGCTTCGGCGTACCCCTCTCCTTCGGCGGCCCGTATGTGGGATTCCTCGCCACGCGCCAGAGCTATGTGCGACAGCTCCCGGGACGCGTGGTTGGGCAGACCGTGGACAGCCTGGGTCAGCGCGCGTTCGTGATGACGCTCACCACGCGCGAGCAGCACATTCGCCGCGAGCGCGCGACGAGCAACATCTGCACCAACCAGGGCCTGTGTATGCTGCGCGCGACCATCTATCTGGCGCTGCTCGGCCGCTTGGGACTGCGACGACTCGCCGAGATCAACCTCTCGCTCGCGAATTACGCCCGATCCAAGTTGCAGCAAGCGGGCCTGCGCCTGCCCTACTCCGCGCCGAGCTTCAACGAGTTTGTGGTCCGTGTGCCCGATCTCTCCACGCGACACGGCGCACTGGTTGAGCAGGGGATGCTGCCCGGACTCCCCCTGGGCGAAATGGATCCGGCTCGGTCCGACGAGCTGCTGGTGTGTACGACCGAGATGAACACGCGAGAAGAAATCGATCGTCTGGCCCGAGAGCTGGTCGCATGAGTACTCCGGGACGCAGCGGTCTGGTCTTCGACGAGGCACTGCTCTTCGAGCGCTCTCGACCCGGTCGCCCGGGCGTGGCTCTGGACGATCCGCAGGTTCCGAGCGTGGATCCTAAGGAGGCGCTCGGCGCAGATTACGTGCGCGAGGACATCGATGGGTTTCCGGAGCTATCCGAGCTCGACGTCGTGCGCCACTTCACGCGCCTGTCTCAGTGGAACTACGGGATCGACTCGGGCTTCTACCCCCTCGGGTCGTGCACGATGAAATACAACCCGAAGGTGAACGAGGCGGCGGCGCTGCTGCCGGGCCTCGTAGACCTGCACCCGCTCACTCCAGAAGTCGGTATCCAGGGCATACTCGCGCTGGCGCACGAGATGGAAGAGCTGCTGGCAGAGATCGCGGGTCTGGATCGCGTGACGCTCCAGCCTGCGGCGGGCGCTCAGGGCGAGTTCCTGGGCATGATGATGATCCAGGCGTACCACCGCGCCCGTGGTGACACTCAGCGCGACCGCGTGCTGATTCCCGACACGGCACACGGGACCAACCCGGCCAGCGCCGCGCTCAACGGAATGCAAGCGGTCGAGGTCCAGAGCGGGCCGGACGGCATCCTGCATCCCGAGCTGCTGGAACCGCACCTCGACGAGCGAACCGCGGCGCTCATGCTCACCAACCCGAATACGCTGGGCCTGTTCGAGTCCCATGTAGAGGAGCTCGCCGAGCGGGTTCACGCTGCGGGCGGTCTGGTCTACCTGGACGGCGCTAACCTGAATGCGCTGATGGGCATCGCCAAGCCCGGGGATATGGGCGTCGACGTAATGCACTTCAACCTGCACAAGACCTTCTCAACACCGCACGGAGGGGGCGGTCCCGGCTCGGGTCCGGTCGCCGTGCGCAACATCCTGGCGTCCTACCTTCCCACGCCGGTGATCCAGAAAGAGGGAGAACGCTACCGGCTGGACGACGAGTTTCCGCACTCGGTGGGTCGCATCCATAGCTTCTTCGGCAATGCCGGAATCTGGATCCGCGCTCTCGCCTATATCCGCACACTGGGCGCTACGGGTCTCAGAGAAGTCACACAGCGGGCGGTGCTGAACGCGAACTACTTGCTGACGCGTCTGCGGCGGAGCTACGACGTCCCGCACGACAAGCGCGTGATGCACGAGTGCGTGCTGACCGATCGACGACAACAGGCCAGCGGCGTCACCACCGCCGACATCGCCAAGCGACTCATGGATTACGGATTCCATCCGCCCACCATCTATTTTCCGCTCGTGGTCCACGGGGCCTTGATGATCGAGCCGACCGAGTGCGAGTCCCTCGAATCCCTGGACAGCTTCATCGAAGCGATGGAGCAGATCGCCGAAGAGGCCGCCCGATCCCCTCAACTGGTCACTGAAGCCCCGCATCTTCCGAAGGTGCGCCGCCTCGATGAGGTCCGAGCGGCGCGCCGACCACGCCTGCGCTGGACGCCCGATTCGGAGACCTAGGCGTGCTGCGCATCCTCCCCCCCCTCCTCTGCGCAACTCTGCTTTGCGTCGGCTGCTCGTTTCGATTGCTGGAGAGGAATCCCTTCAGCGACGAGATCGACATCGAACGCGAAATGG
>Ga0255048_10002544_pt1 | contig 11560 bp, 9 predicted proteins | sample JV7_2_2_MG_FD_183619 | JGI IMG/M metagenome (GOLD analysis project Ga0255048, IMG submission 183619) | Seawater microbial communities from Jervis Inlet, British Columbia, Canada - JV7_2_2 | ecosystem: Environmental > Aquatic > Marine > Inlet | place: Canada: British Columbia | collected 2016-10-06
GAATTTGGCCCCAATTTCGCACTGTCCCGCCGTGGCGACCTCGTGATGATGCACTTCCGTCTCAACGCCCATGTCTTCAATCGCAAGACACATCGCAGAGCGAATGTCGTGCAGCGAATCGACAGGAGGCACCGGGAAGTAACCGCCCTTCACCGTCGGACGGTGACCGGTGTTGCCTTCTTCAATGCTGCGATCCGTGTTCCAGGCGCCCTCATCGGAATCAACCTTGTAGAACGCACCCTGCATTGAGTCATCCCATGCGACATGGTCGAAGACGAAGAACTCGTTCTCGGGGCCGAAGAACGCGGCATCCGCGATGCCTGTTGATTTCAGGTAGGCCTCGGCGCGATCAGCCAGCGAGCGCGGGCAACGATCGTAGCCTTGCATCGTTGCAGGCTCAATAACGTTACAGCGCAAATTGACTGTTGTTTCGTCGGAGAAAACATCGACAACGGCCGATGCCGGATCCGGCATCAGAATCATGTCCGACTCGTTGATGCCCTTCCAGCCAGCGATCGACGAACCGTCGAACATTTTGCCTTCTTCAAACAGGTCTTCGTCGACCGTGTGGGCGGGCACTGTTACGTGTTGTTCTTTGCCTTTCGTGTCCGTGAACCGAAAATCGACAAACTTGGCCTCACTGTCTTTGAGCAGGCCGAGAACCTCCTTGGGCTTCATGAATCTTTCCTCCAGTCTCTTAACGCATAAAAACGCCCGGAACATCCGGGTCGGGTTGTTAATACAAGTGCAGAAAGCGTGCCAAAATGGTGCGCCACGTAACTCATTGAATTCATTAGCATCGAAATCGAGCTGCACGAACATTATGCACCGCAGCGGTGCATAACGCCAACCTGACGCACCAAACCGGTGCGGGGCGCACAGGCTCGAGACCGGCATGTTCGCGTGCCGTGTAGTAAACGATGGAGTGTGATGAGATCGGGTGAAAGTCCGTTATACTCCGCGGGTTTGGGGCCGGTAATTCACCAATGAGCAAGCAAAAATCGTCCGCCGTGCTCAGCTTCCAGGACCTGATCCTGACGCTGCAGCAATACTGGGCGGAGCGCGGTTGTGTCGTAATGCAACCGTACGACAAGGAGATGGGTGCGGGAACGTTTCATCCGGCGACGTTTTTACGTGCGATAGGTCCCGAGCCGTGGAGCGCGGCCTACGTGCAGCCGTCACGTCGTCCCACGGATGGCCGCTACGGCGATAATCCGTTTCGTCTGCAGCATTACTACCAGTACCAGGTCGTCATTAAGCCGTCGCCCGCTGACATCCAGGACCTGTATCTCGACTCGCTGCGCGCCATCGGTATCGACACCACGGTGCATGACATCCGTTTTGTCGAAGACAACTGGGAGTCGCCCACGCTTGGCGCCTGGGGTCTCGGCTGGGAGGTCTGGCTCAACGGCATGGAAGTGACGCAGTTCACTTACTTCCAGCAGGTTGGTGGCCTCGAGTGCCGGCCCGTAACCGGTGAGATTACGTATGGCATCGAGCGTCTCGCAATGTACTTGCAGGGCGTCGAAAGCATTTTCGATCTCGTCTGGACCGACGGTCCGCTGGGCCGGATTACGTACGGCGATGTTTATCACCAGAACGAAGTCGAGCAATCGAAGTACAACTTCGAGGTTGCAGACATCGATGAGCTGTTTCACCAGTTCGATCATGCCGAACATGAAAGCGCACACCTTATCGAGCTTGGTCTTGCGCTGCCGGCTTATGAACAGATGCTGCACGCATCACATCTTTTTAATCTGCTGGATGCGCGTCAGGCCATTTCGGTCAGCGAGCGACAGCGATTCATTCTTCGCGTGCGCACGATGGCACGTTCGGTCGCCGAGGCTTACTACACCAGTCGCGAGGCGCTTGGGTTCCCGATGGTCGATTCCGTCGGCGGCGCGGAGAAATCCAAATGAGCAAAGCCGCTGACTTCCTCGCCGAGATTGGCACCGAAGAGTTGCCGCCCAAAGCATTGCGCTCGTTGATGACAGCGTTCGCCGACACCCTCGCGACCCTGGTTGATGACGCACGGCTCGAACACGGCAGCGTGCATGGCTATGCGAGCCCGCGGCGCCTCGCCGTGTTGATCGAACAGCTGGACCGTCGCCAGGCAGACCGCAAGACATCGCAGAAAGGCCCGCCCGTTGCTATCGCGTTTGGCGACGATGGCAAGCTCACCGCTGCCGGAGAGGCCTTCGCACGCAAGTGCGGTGTCGATGCGTCAGAACTTTCCCGCACCAGTACCGACAAGGGCGAATGGCTGTCCTGCGACGTGACCGAGACCGGGCAGTCGACGGCTGATCTCATGCCCGACCTGGTCGAGAAAGCGCTCGCAGCTTTGCCAATACCACGGCGCATGCGCTGGGGTGCGGGCGATGCCGAGTTCGTCCGGCCAGTGCATTGGGTTGTACTGCTGCACGGTAGCAAGGCGATCAAAGCGACGGTCCTCGGCATTGCCTCGGGCAACAAGTCACAGGGCCATCGTTTTCACTCGGCCGGGCCGATAGCGATCAAGTCGCCGGCGGACTACTTGCAGACGCTTGAAGAGGACGGCCACGTTATCGCCGACTTCGACAGGCGACGCACTCTTGTGCGCGATGGTGTAGAAGCCGCCGCCAAAGCGGCCGGCGGCAACGTCGTCAAGGGTGAGGCGCTATACGACGAAGTTACAGCGCTCGTGGAGTGGCCTGTACCGATTACAGGATCCTTTGACGATGGCTACCTTTCTCTGCCGCGCGAGGTTGTCATTTCGACACTGACCAGCCATCAGCGTTACTTCGCGATTTCGGACAAGGGCGGTGACCTGTTGCCGCGCTTTGTCACTGTTGCGAATCTCGACAGCACAGATCCTGAGCAGGTTCAGCGCGGCAATGAGCGCGTTATTCGACCACGCCTGGCGGACGCTGCGTTTTTCTGGGATGCCGATCGCCGCACGCCATTGGCAGCAAGGCAGGAGTCATTACGCGAGGTTGTTTATCAGCGAGGGCTCGGCAGCTTGTTTGACAAGGCGGCGCGCACCGCGAAACTGGCAGCAGAGATCGCCGCGGCTCTCGACGTCGATTCGGCGTCCGTGCAGCGCGCCGCGGCGCTCGCCAAATGCGATCTCGTTACCGGCATGGTGGGCGAGTTTCCCGAACTGCAGGGCATCATGGGGCGTTACTACGCACTCTCGGATGGCGAGCCATCGGCCGTCGCCGAGGCGATTGCCGAACACTACCTGCCACGTTTTTCCGGCGGCGCGCTGCCGGCGTCGGTCGACGGCCAACTCCTTGCCGTTGCCGACAAAATCGATACGCTTGCCGGCGTCTTCGCAATCGGCAAGAAGCCATCGGGCAACCGCGACCCGTTTGGGCTTCGTCGTGCCGCGCTCGGCGTTATTCGCATACTCATTGAATGCGATCTCGACCTGGATCTGAAAGCCTTGCTGAATAGCGCCATTGAAGCACAGCCCAACGCCGCTGAAAATGGCGCCGATCTCGCGGCCGAGCTGTACACTTTCATCAGCGAAAGACTGCGCCGTTATTTTCTCGATCATGACTCCGACCTGGCGACCGAGACATTTGATGCCGTTCTTGCACGTAACCCGGCGTCGCTCGTCGACTTCGCACGGCGCATCGCCGCCGTGCAGGCATTTATTACGCTCGAGCCTGCAGCAAGCCTTGCCGCTGCCAACAAGCGAATTGCCAACATTTTGAAAAAGGCCGAGGGCCAGGGTGGCGATGCTGTCAAGGAAAAGCTGTTGACGGACCCCGCCGAGGTCGCCCTTGCCAAGGCGCTCGAGAGCGCCCGGGCGAAGGTTGCTCCGATGCTCGAAGCGCGTGAGTACGCCAATGTTCTGACTGCATTGGCCGGGTTGCGCGATCCCGTCGATCATTTTTTTGACGACGTGATGGTCATGGCGGACGACAAAGCAACGAGAAATAATCGCCTTTCCCTGCTGAGCGAATTGCGCGCACTGTTCCTCGATGTCGCCGATATCTCAAGGCTGTCTATTTGATGCCCTGGTTGCGCGGCCTGCTGTTTACCATCGCCATGTACGGCGGGGCGCTGGTGGGCTCGTCGCTGGTCCTGTTGCTGTTTTGGGCGCCGTATAGCGCGCGCTGGGCGGCCGCGAGAGGCTGGGGTGTTTCTTGCCTGTGGGCCGGGCGTGTCATTTGTGGGCTCGATGTGTCAACAGAAGGTCGGGAAAATATTCCTGACGAGCCCTGCGTCTTTCTGATCAAGCACACGACAGCGCTCGAGACGTACTGGCAAATTGTTGAGCTACCGCAATCGGCCTGGGTGCTGAAGCGCGAGCTGCTCTGGTTGCCCGTGTTCGGCTGGTCGCTCGCTGTCATGAAATCCATCGCCATTGACCGCAAGGCCGGCGGCTCGGCGATCAAGCAGGTTATCGAAAAAGGCAAGGCGCGTATCCAGTCCGGGTTGAGCGTATGTATTTTTCCCGAAGGGACTCGCATGCCGCCGGGTGAGACGAGACGCTATGGCGTGAGCGGTGCGGCACTGGCTCACGAAGCCGGTTGCCCAATCGTACCGATTGCGCATAACGCCGGTGACCTGTGGCCCAAGCGAGGCCTGGCGAAAAACCCCGGCAAGATTCGTTTTTGCATCGGGCCGCCGATCATGCCCGGAGATTGCAAACCAAAAGAAACGAACCTGCTCGTGCAAGAATGGATCGAGGACAAGATGAATGAAATCAGCTCCGTTTATAAGGACCGCACAACTGCGTCCTAGCCTGGTCATCGCTGTTTTGCTTTCGCTGGTCGCCTGCAGCAGGGACGCCCCTGCACCAGCCGTTACCAGGAACGACGCGATCGACACGATCACGCAGCAGGCGCTCGAAGAGCACCTGGCCTATCTCGCCGATGATGCTCGCGAAGGCCGCATGGCTGGAGAGAGGGGTCATAATGAAGCCGCGCAGTACGTCGCTGATCGCTTCGCAGAAATGGGCCTCGACCCCGGTGGCGAGGACGGCTGGTTCCAGCAGGTGCCTCTGATCTCCTATCGTATCGACGAAGATAGCACCACGCTGATCGCTCACCGCGACGGTGAGGACACCGCTTTGCAGTACAAGGAAGACTTCACAATGGGTGGCGACGCTGTCCGTGAGGACACGTTGCTTCGCGCGGAGGTTGTTTATGTCGGCTTCGGCGTTCATGCCCCCGAGCTTGGCTACTCCGATTACGAGGGCGTCGATGTTGGCGGCAAGATCGTCATTATGTTCGGCAATGCACCGGGCGCGTTTCCGCACAATGAGCGCGCCTTCTATTCATCTGGTCGCACCAAGGCCGACGAGGCGGTTGCGCGTGGCGCGGTAGGCGTTATCGGCCTGCGCGATAAACGCAGCGAGGAGTACTTCCCCTGGGAGCGCGTTAAAGCACAGGCGGGCACGCGGCCGGGCATGGCCTGGGTCACGCTCGGCGGCGAGCCTGCCGACTACAATCCCGAGATTGTCGGCGGTGCGTATATCAGCGTGCCGACAGCCAGGGCTCTTTTTGACGGCACGCCGATCAGCTTCGACGAGGCCCGCGAAGCAACGGAAGCATCAACGCCGGCCTCGACGCCGCTCGGTTTTGAAGTGACGCTCGGCCGCAAGTCGACGCATGAAGTCATAACGAGCCCGAATGTTGTGGGCATCGTGCGTGGCACAGATCCCGAGCTTGCCGACGAGTACATCGTTTACAGCGCACACCTCGATCACAACGGTGTTGGCGCGCCCGTCGATGGTGACGCGATCTATAACGGTGCCTACGACAACGCGATGGGCTCTGCGTTGCTGATCGAAACGGCCAGGGCGTTTTCGGAGGCACCTGCACGTCGCTCGATATTGCTGATCGCCGTGACGGCCGAGGAGCGTGGCTTGCTCGGCTCGGACTATTTCGCGCATTATCCAACCGTACCAACCGACGCGATGATCGCGAACGTGAATCTCGACATGCCGCTGTTCCTGTACCCGGTCGCCGACATCATTGCGTTCGGGTCGGAGCACTCATCGCTCGAAGCGACGGTTGCCGAGGCCATCTCTGCGGAGGGCTTTACGCTGACACCCGACCCGATGCCCGAAGAAAACCTGTTTCGCCGCTCAGATCAGTACTCCTTCGTGCGCAGAGGCATCCCGGCCGCCTATCTAAAGCCGGGCTTTACGTCGACTGACCCTGAAATTGACGGCAAAGCGGTTGAGAACGCTCATCGCAAACATCACTACCACCAGCCCTCCGATGATCTCTCGAGGCCCGTCGATTGGGATTCGGCTGTACGCTTCGCACGCGCGAACGCGCGTATCGGCTACGCCATCGCAGAAGAAGACGCCCGCCCGACCTGGAACGAAGGCGACTTCTTCGGCGAGAAGTTTGCACGGTAACAACCAGCCGCTCACCAAGTTGTATACTGAGTGTCTGGTAATGACCCTTTGCAGACATTTACAGGATACTGCCTATTCTCGGGTGCTGTTCTCCGTTTCCCAACACCAACGATATGTAAACGGACATTAAGATGGGTCTGGGGATTGAAAGCACGAGAGTGGATAGATGGCAACTTATTGTCGGCTGGTTTTTGGTACTTTCGTACGCCATTGGCTCGCCGGCTTTCGCAATCGTCGAGGCTAGAACCGGGCTTTTTTCTCAACGATTCGATTACTCGCCGGAATTTCTCTATCTCGTCTCCGGCGTCCAGTTCGTTTGCTCATTAGTGCTTTTAATGCGCTCTGTTGCTCCTTGGAGCGCTATAGTATTGACCGCTCTTTCTGTGGGAGCAGTGGTGTCACACTTTAGGATCGACTCACCGGTTACCGCGTTGCCGGCTTTAGTGTATACCGCTCTTCAGATTTGGTACGGACTTCGTATGTATCGGCAGCATCGTGACAAAACCGCGTGAGGACGAGGCAACCCGTCGTATCGTTCAATCGACCATCTTTCGGTGAATGAGCAGGTCGTGCGACCAACAAGGTGTTTCGTTGCTGCCTGCTGGCTTCCATCACGAATCTTGCAGTGGCCGCAACTGGCCGTTAGCTGCCGTTAAATATGGGGATACCGTCATGATGCAAACCGAGAAATTCAACGCATGGGTGGTGTTGGTCTTGCTGACCATCCCCAATTTGACGTCCGGCCAGAACGAGGTTGCGCACGGTTCCGTCGCGCTGCCCGGTGCGGAGCTTCGTGAGCTTCACTCCGAAATTATGCAGCAGGATTTCAATATTTATGTGCAGTTGCCACTGGATTACCACCCGCAGAGAAGGGAGAAATACCCGGTCATGTATGTCACCGACGGAAACCGTTCCTTTCCGATGGTTGCCAACATTTCCACCATTCTGGGATTCCCGGACACAGGTTTTCCCCAGGTCGTGGTGGTCGGGATCGCATACCCCATCGATAGCATGGCCGACTGGGCTGTCTGGCGCACCAGGGACCTTACGCCGACCCGGAACGAAGAGACCGAAAAATACTGGGCAGATCTCCTGTTCAAATCGACTGGCGGAGACAGCCACGAAATTCAAACCGGCGGCGCCTCTCGGTTCCTGGCGTTCATCACGGAAGAGCTGATCCCGTTCATAGAATCGGAATACCGGGTGTCGGCAGAAGACAGGGCCTTGGGCGGATATTCCTACGGTGGACTGTTTACACTTTATTCGCTCTTCGAGAAGCCAGGATGGTTCGGGCGCTATTTCGCCGGAAGTCCAAGCATTCGTTACGACGACGAGGTGCTCTTCCGGATTGAAGAGGAATTTGCCGCAGCCTATAAGGAGTTGGAGGGAAAGCTCTTTCTCTCTGCAGGTGAACTAGAGGGCGATTACATCGTCGGCAGTGTGAACAAGATGTCCCAGACCCTGGAAGCCCGCGGTTACCCGCGCCTCGAGATCTATACCCAAATCTTCGAGGATGAGGACCACCGGTCAGCGTATCCGGCTTCGGTGATGAGGGCCTTTACGCTGCTCTACACCGATCAAACGAGGTAATCGACTGTCCGCTTTTGGCTGCGATCTCAATCGGTGGATGCAAATCTAACGCTTTGAGTGACCGCTTTCGGTGAGTTAGCAGCCCTTGGTCGAGTGATAGACTGCGCGTCTGGTATTGACCCAAAGCAATGGTATGGACTCCTCCTCCCCTAAACGGCATCTAAGTGCCAAACTGGTAAGCGATACCACCAGCAAACGGAAAGGAGGAGTCACCATGAAGCTTAGTAGAGTTGGCGTAGATTTGGCAAAGAATGTTTATCAATTGCACGGTGTTGATCGTTCTGGGAAGACGGTCTGGAAGCGTCGCCTGAAACGTCATCAATGGTTCAAGGTGCTATTGGATACAGCAGGACCCGAGTGTGAGATTGGCATGGAAGCGTGTGCTGGCGCGCATCACTGGGGTCGAGAGTTGCAGTCACGAGGCTACACGGTGAAGTTGATTCCACCGCAGTTCGTGAAGCCCTACGTGAAGAGCAATAAGAGCGATGCCAAGGACGCTGAGGCGATTTGTGAAGCAATGAGCCGACCGAACATGCGCTTTGTGACGGTCAAGCGTGTCGAGCAACAGGATATCCAGGCGACGCATCGCATCCGGGCTGAGTTGATGACACAACGGACGGCCAAGGCCAACCAGATCCGAGGTCTGGTAGCCGAGTACGGCCTGGTGGCGCCGAAGCATCTGAGTTCACTGCGTGCTGCGATCCCGTGCTGGTTGGAAGATGCGGAGAACGGGTTGACGGGTGACTTCCGTACTTTGCTGCACGGTGTGTGGACGGATCTTCTTCTACTCGATGATCGTGTTGGCGAGATGGATCAGGTCATCAAGCGACTCGCCGATAACAACGAAGACTGCGTACGCTTGCAGCAACTGCGAGGTATCGGTCCGATGGTATCGACGGCCATGATCGCTACGGTCGGCGATGCTCGGCAGTATCCGAAGAGTCGTCAGATGGCGGCAGCGATCGGCATCACACCCAGACAACACAGTTCCGGAGACCGAGATCGCCTGCTGGGTATTAGTAAACGCGGTGATGTTTATCTGCGAACGCTGATGATCCACGGTGCCAGGGCGGTGGTGGCCCGAGCAAAACACAAAGATGACCGGCTCAGCCGTTGGGTGACCAACATCGCGAACAAGAAACATCCGAACGTAGCGGCAGTGGCACTGGCCAACAAGACGGCACGCATGGCCTGGGCCATGCTGCGCCATGAAACAGATTACGACCCTGACTTCGCGTTACGCTGAGACAGGGAACAAAAGGAGACCCTCCAAGACGATTGCTTAAGCAAACTGAATGATGGCAAACAGGTTAGACCGGCGTCAGCTAAACCCGGCAACGTCCACGTACGTAAAGTACGACAAAGCGATTGGGAGCTGATGCGCGAATAAACCATTATGGCCCGGCATCAATGTATGAATGCCAACTTATGAGGCCGAATATACGTATGCAGTCGTGCCATGATTGCCAGATCAGCTTGCTAGCAAATGAGGAGGAGTCCATATACGGACGTAGCCAACGTCATTTTATATCCTAGATTCTGTCGCCGTTGGAGAAGGAAGTGCCATGAACTCTGCAAAGCTGCATGACTGGCTTCAACTTGTTGGGATGGTGGCGATCGTGTTGTCGTTACTATTTGTTGGTCTTCAATTGAGGCAATCGGAACATGCTGCTCTGGTTGACTTGACCGAGAGTTCAGTTACTCGCGGTGTCGAAATGAGTACTTTGATGTCAGAGAATGCCGACGTGTGGCTCAGAGCGTGTGCGGGTGAAGAATTGAGTTCACCGGAGTGGATAATCGCTAACAATATTTATTTCCGCTACTTTCAAGGTAACTTCAACTCCTGGATTCGCTATGAGGCTACAGGAGTTGGCCCACTCGATTCGTCCTTCCTAATTGATGCATTTGCGGCAAACATCCATCGGTACCCTGGATTCAGAAAAATGGCGCTCTCCTGGAATGCCTGGGCGGAGAGGGGTGCCCGTGTAGATCATCCACTCGCAGAGCATTACAAAGAAGAAGTTTTCCGTCGTTTGAGTGAACTCGAGAAAGAAGAGCCGAATCCGAGCGCGGACATTGCGTGGTGCGGTATTCGGTAGTACGACCGGCCGCTTATGGCAGCCGAAAGCAGCCACTCACCTGATGATAGACTGACTGTCTGGTAATGACCCAAAGCGGACGCACAATGATGGCTCATTCCCAATGAAAAAACCTGAACTTCTGTCACCTGCCGGTACGCTCAAGAATATGCGCTATGCCTTTGCGTACGGTGCCGATGCCGTGTATGCCGGCCAGCCGCGTTACAGCCTGCGGGTGCGTAACAATGAGTTCCACAAGGAGGCAGTACTGAGCCAGGGAATCGAGGAGGCTCATGCGGCCGGCAAACTGTTTTTCCTGGCCAGCAATATCGCGCCGCACAACAACAAGCTGAAAAACTACCTCAAGGACCTGGAGCCAATAATTGAGATGGGTCCCGACGCCCTGATCATGTCAGATCCCGGGCTGATCATGATGGTACGTGAACGCTGGCCACAGGTACCAATACACCTGTCTGTGCAATCCAATGTCATTAATTACGCGGCGGTTAAGTTCTGGCAAAAAATAGGGCTTAGCAGAATCATCCTGTCGCGTGAGCTGTCGTTGAAGGAAATTGCTCAGATTCGAGAGCAATGCCCGGACATAGAGCTGGAAGTGTTCGTCCATGGTGCCCTGTGTATTGCGCATTCTGGTCGCTGTCTGTTATCCGGCTACCTTTCCCATCGTGACTCCAACCAGGGTGCCTGCACCAATAGCTGCCGTTGGAAATTCAATGCCTATGAAGCCCGCGAAACAGGTACGGGTGATGTGGTGCCTGTTGCAACGCGCGATGAGGCGCCACCGATTGCTTTGTTGGAGGAAGAGCAGCGCCCGGGCGAGCTGATGCCGGTGATAGAAGACGAGCATGGTACCTACATCATGAACTCCAAGGATCTGCGGGCAGTGCAGCATGTGCAAACGCTGGCGTCCATTGGCATCGATTCATTGAAGATCGAAGGGCGCACCAAGTCAGCCTATTACACTGCACGTACGACGCAGGTCTACCACCGAGCCATCGAGGACGCTGTCGCGGGCCGGCCCTTTGATATGGACATGATGGACGAGTTGGAAGGTCTCTCAAGCCGGGGTTACACGGAGGGCTTCTATCGTCGTCATCCCCCGGGGGAGTACCAGAATTATGAACGAGGTGATTCGCGGTCGGACCGGCAACAGGTTGTCGGTGAAGTCCAGGACACAAATGACAACTGGCTGAGCATCGACGTCAAGAACCGCTTCGAGGTCGGCGACCTGATGGAACTGGTAATGCCATCAGGTAACTTGTCTTTCCGGCTTACCGATGCAATGAGTCGTGATGGTAAGGCAATCACTGTCGTCCCTGGTTCTGGTCACGTCGTGAAGATCCCCATTCCGGCAGACATCGACTCCCATTTGATCGATGATTTTGCCTTGCTCGTCCGTTACCTGCCTGGTGATCCGGCATAGCGAAATGTCCCGGTGGCTGCCGGAGAACGTCATCAATAGGTAACCAACGAATGGCTGCTTTTGGCCGAGGCTGTGTGAAAACGTTGTGTT
>Ga0255048_10002545_pt1 | contig 11554 bp, 8 predicted proteins | sample JV7_2_2_MG_FD_183619 | JGI IMG/M metagenome (GOLD analysis project Ga0255048, IMG submission 183619) | Seawater microbial communities from Jervis Inlet, British Columbia, Canada - JV7_2_2 | ecosystem: Environmental > Aquatic > Marine > Inlet | place: Canada: British Columbia | collected 2016-10-06
CGGGCGCGGGGGCTGTCCTTTTTACCCAAGCAGCCGGTGCACTCCTTGCTCAGCGGTCGTCACTCGTCTCGCGTCCGAGGTCGGGGGCTCGACTTCGAGGAGTTGCGTGGCTACCTGCCCGGCGATGACCCGCGGACCATCGACTGGAAGGTCACTGCCCGCACGGGCAAAGCCCACGTGCGGGTCTTCACGGAGGAGCGGGACCGCCCGGCCTTGCTGGTGGTGGACCAGCGGGTCTCGATGTTCTTCGGCACGCGCGTTGCCATGAAGTCGGTAACCGCCGCCCAGGTCGCCGCGGCCGGAGCCTGGAGGGTGACGGGACAGGGCGACCGGGTAGGCGCCGTGGTCTTCGACGACGTGGACGAGGTGTCTATCCGCCCCCACCGCTCCAAGCAGACGGTGCTCCGCATCCTGCACGCTCTAGTGGAGAAGAACCGGGCGCTGCGCGCCGACTCCGATATGAAACCGGACGCGGGAATGCTGAACCGCGTTCTTGAGGGTGTGTCGAGTACGGTAACGCACGACTACCTGGTCGTGCTAATAAGCGACTTCGACGGAGCCGACCAGGAGACGACCCGCATCGTGGCCCGTCTCGCGCGCCACAACGACGTACTCGCGGTACCGGTCTACGACCCGTCCCGCACCGAGCTTCCGGCACAGGGGCGTCTTGTGGTGAGCGACGGGGAACTCCATGTGGAGCTCGACGTGGGCAAGGCGTCTACCCGCCGTCGCCTCATGGACATGGCCGACGCGCGCCTTGCCTCGATCATGGCTTGGCAGTCGGAGCTGGCTGTGCCGGTTCTGCCGCTGTCTACCGGCGAGGATGTACTGGAGCAGGCCAGGCAGTTGCTGGGCCACGGGCCGCGCGGGGGGGCGAGATAGGTGCAGGACGCACTCCCTGGCCTACACGACATCGTGACTCCCGAGGCGGTGTCGTGGATGCCCCAAACGATCGGGTGGGTAGTCCTGCTGGTTGCGTTGGTCATCGCGGCAGGATGGGCAGTCCTGCGAAGACATCGGAGACGGGCCGCGAACCGGTATCGCGTCGATGCCCTGGAGCAGCTGGCTGAGATCGAGAGCGCCCTGAGGCGTCCGGACCAACGAACGGAAGCCGCTTCGGCTTTGCCGGTCCTTGTGAAGCGCGTTGTGTTGTCCTTCGCCGATCGAGGCCAAGTGGCGTCGCTGACCGGAGAGCCGTGGCTCGCGTTCCTGGATCAGACGTACGGGGGCTCGGGGTTCTCTCAGGGTGCAGGGCGGGTCCTGCCTGAGCTGGCTTACGCTCCACCTAGCGCGCGGACGCCGGACGACGAGCGGAGCGCGACGGAGCTCGTTGCCCTCGTCCGCGACTGGATTCAACTGCACGAGCCGCGTCGGGTGAGCCGGAAGGCTGAACATGCTTGAGTTCCAGTACCCTTGGGTGCTTGCCTTCCTCCCCGCACCCTTCCTGGTATGGTGGCTTCTGCCTCCCTACCGGCAGGCTCGCGACTCGGTGAGAATCCCCTTCCTGGAGCAGGTCGCCGCGGCGGTCGACGCCACGCCGGCACGTGGAGGGCTCGTCGCAGGCCGGAATCTCCTCCAGAAGTGCCTGCTGCCTGTCGTCTGGACTCTTCTGGTTGCTACCGCCGCACGTCCACAGCGGGTCGAGCCGCCTTTGTCCCGGGTGGAGTCCGCTCGTGATCTCATGCTTGCGATCGACCTCTCCGGCTCGATGTCCCAACGGGACATGACCGATGCGGAGGGGAACCGAATGACGAGGATGGACGGCGTGAAGGATGTGCTCGACGACTTCATTGCGCGCCGGGAAGGAGACCGAATCGGCATTATCGTTTTCGGCACGCAGGCGTACGTGCAGACGCCGTTCACAAGGGACCACGAGCTGGTCCAGGCCCTGCTCGATCAGGTTGAGCCGCGCATGCCCGGCCCCCAGACGATGATCGGCGACGCGATCGGCCTGGCCATCAAGGTCTTTGAGACAAGCGAGGCGCGCGATCGCGTGCTGGTCCTCCTGACGGACGGCGCCGATTCGGGCAGCCGTGTCCCTCCGCAACGAGCGGCCGAGATCGCCGCGCAGGCGGGCATCACGGTCCACACCGTAACCATGGGAGACCCCGAGTCGACCGGGGCGGGCAGGATCGACCTGGAATCGATGGAGGCGGTCGCACGAGCAACCGGAGGGGCGGCTTTCTCAGCCCTCGACCGCGACCAGCTGGCTGGCATCTACGACGAGATCGACGCCCTGACACCCGAGGAGATCGAGACGATCACGTACCGTCCCACCACCCCTCTCTTTCACTGGCCCATGGGGGCTGCGGTGGGGCTCGTGCTCCTCTATCACTTCGGCATGTCGGTCGGCGCCGGCGTGAGGCGATTGGGAGTGGGCAATGCCTGATCTCACCCAACTCCAGGCCATGCACTTCTTGCGCCCTCACTGGCTGTGGGCCCTGATCGCCGTGGTGGGCCTCACATGGTTGCTGTGGCGGCGAACCGACGCGACCCGCCAGTGGAAGGGCGTGATCGCCCCGCATCTCCTCGCTCATCTCAGGGTCGGTGCGACCAGTCGCTTCGGGATCGGACCGGTCCCGTTGCTGGGACTGGGCCTGTTGTTGGGGGTCCTCGGGTTAGCCGGCCCGACGTGGGAGCAAGAGCCTTCGCCGTTCGCGGAGGACACAGCGCCGCTGGTGATCGCACTGGACCTCTCCCAGACCATGAACGCGGTGGATGTCGCGCCCAACCGACTGACGAGGGCCAAGATGAAGATCTGGGACCTGCTGTCCGCCCGGAGCGGCGCGAGGACGGCGCTCCTCGTCTATGCCGGAAGCGCGCACTCCGTGATCCCTCTCTCCGACGACGCGTCGGTCTTCAAGTCCTTTCTTGACGACCTTGCTACCGAATTGATGCCTGTGCCCGGCAAGGAGCCCTCTCAGGCTCTGGCGCTTGCGGAGGAGACCCTGGCTGGGGACTCGGTTCCCGGCTCGATTCTCTTCATCACCGACGGCATCTCCGAAGAACAGACCGCCGCGTTCGTGGAGCACCAGGGTCGCACCCGGGACGAGGTCATGGTCCTGGCCGTGGGCACGTCGGACGGCGGGCCGATTCCCTTGGAGGGAAACCGGTTCGCGACGGATGCCCAGGGGCGGCGTATCGTCGCCTCTCTCGACCGGGCTGGGCTGGACGCACTGGCGAGAGAGGCGGGGATCTTCGTGGGAAGCATCACCGTCGATGACGCTGATGTACGCCGGGTCCAGGCCAGGATCCAGACGCACCTCGAGTCGGTCCAGCAAGAAGACTCCACTACGCGGTGGATCGACACGGGATATTGGCTGGTCCTCCCCCTCCTGGTCTTGACGCTCTTTTGGTTCCGGAAAGGATGGACCGTCAGGTGGGGGTTCGCGGTGCTCGTCCTGGCCCAGTCGGGGTGTGCGCCCGATCCGGCGGAGCCGTTCCGCCCGGCTGATCTCTGGCTTACGGCTGACCAACAGGGACGCTGGCATTGGGAGCAGGGAGATCCCGCCACCGCGGCAGAGAGCTTCGACGATCCGCTTTGGCGAGGGGTGGCCTACTACCGAGCCGGTGACATGCAGAATGCTGTCCTCGCACTTGCCCGGTCCGACGCACCCGAGGCCCACTACAACCTCGGGAATGCCTACGCCGCTTTGGGCGACTTGGCGGCTGCGATCGCCAGCTACGAGACTGCACTCGAAGGCCGGCCCGAATGGGTCGAAGCTCAGGAGAACCTGAACCTGGTCCTATCGCTGATCCCGGTCCCCGAGGAAGGCGGTGAGACCACCTCCCCACCTGGCCCGCCCGAATTCAACCCGAACGAGGTGCAATCCGGCGAGGCGGGACAGATGGGCGAGCAGGCCGAGGCAACTACTGAGCTTCTGACCGACGAGCAAATCGCGGAGATGTGGCTGCGACGGCTGCAAGCATCCCCGGCCGATTTCTTGCGCCGGAGATTCGAAGCCGAATACCAGAACCGCAGGTCGGAGGGCCGATCGTGAGAGGGCTCCGCGGGATCGTCCTCAGCCTCGGCGTGGCGGCGCTGTACTCTTTCAGTCCAGTTACGAGTCAACTCGTAGCCCAGCAGGACCTGCGCGCCATCGCGCGTGCCCGCTTGGATCCAGGTCCGTCCGTCACGGTCGGGCAGCCCGTCGTCGTGCGCATAGAGGTGCTGGTTCCATCCTTCTTTTCCGGAGCACCCTTCTATCCTGAGGTGACGCTACGGGACGCCCTGGTGCTCTTCGTCTTCGGGAGGAACAACTTCACCGAGCGGATCGACGGGATTACCTGGGCGGGCCAGCGCCGGGAGTACCACGTCTACCCGCAGCGCCCCGGGTCCTATGAGATTCCCGAGATCACGGTAGGCGTCCGGTACCGCCCGCCCGGGGGGCGTTCCGGGGAGACGGCGACGGACAGCGTATCCCCGCCCCCCATCCGTTTCGAGGCCGTTCTTCCACCCCAAGCCGAGGGGCTGAGCTACTTCATCTCGGCCCAACGCGTCGAGCTCCAGGACTCGTTCGACGTGCTTCCTGACACTGTACTGGTCGGTGAGACCCTGACACGGACCGTCACGGCCTCGGTCCACGGAGCCCTGTCCATGGTCATTCCTCCATTGCTGGTCGACGCGGTAGCGGGTCTGGCGTCGTATCCCGCGGCTCCGGAGGTGGAGGACATCGAAGGGTTTGGGGTCGAGGCCGTGGTGGGACGTCGGGCGGAGAGCGTGACCTATGTGGCCCAGAGCGAGGGGGACTACGTCCTGCCCGGAATCGCGCTCCAATGGTGGGATGTGAACGCCGAACAGCTTCGCACCGCGACCGTGCCTCCCGTGATGGTCCACGTCCCCTCCGATCCGGCTCGAGCCGTCGCCATCCCGCTGCCGGAAGATTCGGTGGCCGCCCAGGCGTCAGCAGGAGGGGGCTCCTCGGGATGGATGAATGAGACGGTTGGACTATGGGCCCTGGCGCTCGCGGGGATGATCCTCTTGGGGGCGGTCGCCCTGCGGTTGCATCGACGGTACGGACCTCGGATCGATGCGCTGCTGTTGCGAGCCCAGCACAAGAGGGCCGAGTCGGAGGCCACCTATTTCCGGCGCTTCCGCGCCGCGGCTCGATCCGGTGACCCGCGCGCCGCGGCTCGGACCTTGTTTGCCTGGCTGGACCGCTGGCAAGGGGCGGGAAGCACAGTCTCCTCCTTAGCGGCGGCCGCCTCGGACGACGTGTTGGTTCGTGAGCTGTTAGTGCTGGGCAGGCATGTGTACCAGCCAGGCCCCCTTCCCGAGACGGGCACATGGTCCGGTGCGGGCCTAATCCGGGCGGTCGCCAGGGTACGCAAGAGGCGGTCGCCGAGGCGGTTCGGCCGTACGCCGGGATCTGCGCAGCTTCGCGCCCTCAATCCCTGGAAGGGACTGTCCAACCATCGCGCAGAAACCCAACGGCAGCCGCCCGGCAGTGGTTGGACCAAAGGCCAATAGCGCAGGTGCATGAGCCCCTCATATTTGTCTCTACACCACGGAAATGGTTCAATCCTGCGCGGTACCACTCAGGATAGACCCGACGGTAACTCATGAAGAAGAGGTTTTTCAGTGAAGACAGAACTGGCGGGCGAGATGAGTCCACAAGCTAGACCTTGGATCGATCGACTTGCGAGTCTACTCGCCGTTCCGGTTGTTCTCGTCGGCATTTCCTGTGGTCAAGAATCACCGCAGGCTGACCAGAGCCCGCAGGCTGACCAGAGCCCGGAGGCCGGACAGGCTCCCCAGACCGCCGAAGCCGACTTGCCGGATTACCAGTATTATGGGTACAAGATCGTGCACCACATGACCGCTACCGTGGAGCACATCAGGGCGTTCGGATTCAACACCTTCGATCATCCCCGGATCGCCAATCACGAGTCTTTCGTCATCACTCCCGCCCTAGACCACTTTTACAGCAAGGCGGTGGCTGACCTTCGTTTTGGCCCGGTGGTGGTCGAGACCCCGTCGAAGGATGATCGGTACTCCAGTATCGAGGTGTTCGACATGGAGCACCACGCCTTCTTCGACAAGGTCCTCGATCCTGCGGGAGAGCGGTTCGTCCTCGCCCACGTCGACTATGAGGGCGAAGTCCCTGAGGGCCAGCTTATCCGTTCCAGCTCGTTGTTCCCCTTCGTGTTCCTGCGCACCCAATCCTTCGCCTTCAACGAGGATACGGAGGCCGATGCCATCCGGCGGAGGGCTGTCGTACGGGGAGAGACCCACGAGATCGAGCTGCCTGATCCGTCAGATACACAAGCCCTGATCGCGTGGACGATCGACAACTCCAGGCCCTATCCCCAAACTTCGGGCCTCATGGCAGACGCCTCGGAGGCTTACTCGCCGGAGCTTCACGAGCAGACCTTTGAGAACCTCAGGGCCTTCATGGCCGCGGGCGGCGTGAGTGGGAACGTCGGCATGTTCGAGGCGGTGGACCATCCCTCCGGCGGTAGCCACAAGGTTCGGGCTGCGGGTACTCTTTTGGGACACCTCGGGTTTCCCGTTCACCACGCGTACTATCAACAAATTCCCGTGGACCAGACGGGGACTCCCCTTTCGGGGGCCAACGGTCCGTTTGTTCTGACTTTGCCCTTTGATCCCGGTGTGGATCTCTTTTGGTCAATGACCCGATACAGCGCCGACACCTACCTGCCATTGAACCCGGCAGACATCGGTGGGAACGACATTCAGGCCTACAACACTTTCAACACCGAACCCGATGAGAATGGGAACCTCACGTTCACATTCAGCATGGAGGACCCGGAAGACGGCACATACTGGATGCCAGTGGCCGAAGGCGGATACTACCTGCTCGCCCGCTATTATGGTCCGACCCAGAGGCTCAATGGGAATACCGCCAAGGACATCATTTTTGCCGGGACGCCTCTCGAGGAGAAGTTCAGCACGGTGAAGTTCTAGGTAGACGACTTTCAGAACGGGAGCACCTGCCGGTAATCGATGTTGGAGCCGGAAGGCCGTACCCAGGACCGAGGGATACGAAACCGGGATGCCCGAACGACTTCGAGGCGCGGTGTCTCCCCGCGTCGAAGGTCACATGGCAGCGCCAAGCCGGGGGACGTAGAATTCATGTCCGAGGTTCCCGGTCCGAGGAGACACGCCATCGACATAGACCCCATCGACTACCGCACCTTTCTGGAATCGACCCCTCTGGTTCCGTGGGAGGCGGATGCCCAGAGCTGGGCGTTCACCTATGTGGGACCTCAGGCTGTCGCGCTACTGGGCTTCCCCAGAGAGGCTTGGTACCAATCGGCCTTTTGGCAGAGCCGCATCCATCCCGATGACCGAGAGAGAGCGGTTTCAACCTGTATGGAACTGTCGACCGTAGGAGACAGTTTCGAGTTCACATATCGAATGGTGCGGTCCGACGGGGCGATCGTTTGGGTGAAGGACATCGTCTCAGCGCTGGAGGGAGAGGGCGGGCCGATGACGCTTCGGGGCTTTTTGGTCGATATCACAAAGCAGAAGAGGTTCGAGGAGGATCTCGAGGCTGTCGAGGCGCGGTACCGACGACTCATCCGCGAGTCTCCGGACGCACTGCTTCTCGTTCAACCCGACGGCACTATCCTACAGTGCAACGCGCAGGCTGAGGTGCTTTTCGGGATCTCACAAGAAGAGCTCAGAGGCTCGCTCGTCGAGCGCCTCATCCCCAAACGATTTGCTGACATCCACACCAAGCACCGAAGAGGGTTCGCAGAGGCTCCGAAGTCCAGGGCGATGGGTGAAGGTCTCGAGCTGTTGGGGCGGAGGTTCGACGGCTCGGAGTTTCCGGTGAGGGTCAGCCTGAGCCCGATCGAACGGAAGGGAGGACTCGAGGTCATTGTCAGCGTGCGGGACCTCACAGCCGAAAAGGCCATCCACTTCCGATTGAGCGAGACCGAGCGATTGCTCCGGCTGATGACGGAGGCGCTTCCAGCCCTGATTGCCTGTGTCGACAGGGACCAACGCTATCGGTACGTCAACGAGCATTATGCGAATTGGTTTGGCCACGAACCTCATCACTTTGAAAACCGATCGATCCGAGAGGTGTTGGGTGAGGAGCTTTATGGGAGAGTACGACCATGGGTCAAGCAGGCGCTGGGCGGCGCGTCTGTTCGCTACGAAATGGCGTTTCCGTCGTTGGACGGATCCACTTGTCCGGTCGAACTAACACTTATTCCGCTGGTGGAAGACGGTGAAACGATCTCTGGATACTTCGTGGTCATCTTCGACATCAGCGATCGGGAGAGGGTCAAGGACGCGGATCGTCTTCACCGGGAAGAGCTGGCCCATGTCTTGCGCGTAGCCACAATGGGTGAGCTTGCCTCATCGATCGCCCACGAGCTCAACCAGCCCCTGGCGGCTATCGTCACAAACGCCCAAGCGGCGGACCGTTTCCTCGGAGCGACACCGCCAAACATCTCTGAGGTCAAAGGCGCGCTGGAGGACATCTGCGAAGACGGGAAGCGCGCCTCGGATGTGATCCGTCGCATGCGAGACCTCTTACGGCGGGAGGTCCACCGCGAGGAGGTTCTGGACGTCGTCTCCCTGATCACGGAGACAGTCGAGATGCTCAGGAGTGACTCCATCTCCCGAAACGTGTCGGTGACTGTGAACCTCGCAAGTGATCTTCCACCCGCCTTCGGAGACCCCGTTCAACTGAAACAGGTCATCCTCAACCTCATGATGAATGCCTTCGAGGTTACCCTCCCCCAAGAGGGTGAACAGGTGGAACTCACAATAGCTACCTCGCTGTCTGAGGGAGGGATAGAGGTCACGTTCAGCGACAACGGACCCGGGTTCCCCGATGATTCGGCCGAGACCCTCTTCACGCCGTTCATGTCGAGCAAGCCTGACGGGTTAGGCATGGGCCTCACGATCAGCCGTACCATCATCGAAGCCCACGGAGGTGAGTTGTCGGCTGAAAGCAATGGCGACAGAGGAGCCACCTTCCGCATTCTCTTGCCGGTGGGGTCCGACGTAGGGGAATGACCGATGCGGGACTCACGGCTCATCTTCGGCAGCCAGGCCGAAGACCGGGGCTGATCGCGCCTGTACGGCCCGCGGCCCGAAGCACTCAACGTCTTGACGGCGAGACATGGTGAGATGCTCGATGCCGGCCCGACGGGTCCCCGACTGTTACCGGCTCTGATCGGCAACTTGGCGAACCCGAGCGGCGAGGTAGTCCGGCACGGTCACGGGACCTAGGCCAAGTACGAGGTTGGCCAGCGGTGGTTCCCCTGCGACGTCCTCATGCCCGATCAGGGGCGTAGGCTCGGACATGCTTCTCTACTACGGGTTCGGTTTGAGCTTTCTCAAACTGTTCCAAAACCTGGGAGGAGGCGACTGAGCTCACGGTCGTTCACAACTTGACCTGACACTCCCTATGAGGGGATAACGAACCGAGTTCTTCACTGCACTCTCCCCCCCGGTGCGGAAGTACACAAACGGAGGATGAAGATCTGGGACTTGTTGTCCGCCCGGAGCGGCGCGAGGACGGCGCTCATCGTCTATGCCGGAAGCGCGCACTCCGTGATCCCTCTCTCCGACGACGCGTCGGTCTTCAAGTCCTTTCTGGACGGCCTCGCTACCGACCTGATGCCTGTACCCGGCAAGGAGCCCTCTCAGGCTCTGGCGCTTGCGGAGGAGACCTTGGCTGGGGACTCGGTTCCCGGCTCGATTCTCTTCATCACCGACGGTATCGCCGAAGAGCAGACCGCCGCGTTCGTGGAGCACCAGAGTCGTACCCGGGACGAGGTCATGGTCCTGGCCGTGGGGACGGCGGACGGCGGGCCGATTACCCTGGAGGGAAACCGTTTCGCGACGGACGCCCAGGGACGCCGTATTGTAGCTACCCTCGACCGGGCGGGCCTGGACGCTCTGGCGAGAGAGGCGGGGATCTTCGTCGGAAGCATCACCGTCGACGACTCTGATGTGAACCGGGTCCAGCGCAGGATCCAAACGCACCTCGAGCTCGTTCAGCAAGAAGACGCGACCGAGCGGTGGATCGACTTGGGGTATTGGCTCGTCCTTCCTCTCCTACTCGTGACGCTCTTCTGGTTCCGGAAGGGATGGACCGTCCGGTGGGGGTTCGCGGTGTTGGTTCTGGCCCAGTCGGGATGTGCCGCGGATCCGTCGGAGCCGTTCCGACTGGCCGATCTCTGGCTCACCCCCGACCAGCAGGGACGCTGGCATCTGGAGCAGGGCGATCCCGCCACCGCGGCAGAGAGGTTCGACGATCCGCTCTGGCGGGGGGTGGCCTACTACAGAGCCGGTGACATGCAGAATGCCGTCCTCGCACTTGCCCGGTCCGATGTTCCCGAGGCCCATTACAACCTCGGCAATGCCTACGCCGCTTTGAGCGACATGGCGGCTGCGGCCGCAAGCTACGAGACGGCGCTCGAAGGCCGGCCCGCTTGGGTCGAGGCCCGGGAGAACCTGGACCTGGTACTGTCGCTGATCCCTCCCCCCGCTGAGGGTGGTGAAACGGCCCCCCCACCGGGCCCGCCGGACCTCGACCCCGACGACGTCCAGTTCGACGAGCTTGGAGAGATGGGCGAGCAGGGCGAGGTGACGGCCGAGCTTCTGAGCGACGAGCAGATCGCCGAGATGTGGCTGCGACGGCTGCGGGCGTCCCCGGCCGACTTCTTGCGCCGGAGATTCGACACCGAATACCAGAACCGTCGGTCGCGGGACGGATCGTGAGGGGGCTCCGCAGGATCGCCCTCGGACTAGGTGTGGTGGTGCTGGCGGCTCTCGCTGGAGTGAACCACCTCGAAGCGCAACAAGACCTGCGCCCCATCGCGCGAGCCAGCCTGGACCCAGGCCCGTCCGTAACGGTCGGCCAGCCGGTGGTCGTGCGAATAGAGGTACTGGTCCCATCCTTCTTTTCCGGAGCGCCCTTATATCCGGAGGTGGAGCTACGTGACGCCCTGGTGCTCTTCGTCTTCCGGGGGAGCAACTTCACTGAGCGGATAGACGGCGTTACCTGGGCGGGCCAGCGCCGGGAGTACCACGTCTACCCGCAGCGCCCGGGGTCCTATGAGATTCCCGAGATCTCCGTGGGCGTCCGGTACCGCCCGCCCGGGGGGCGTGCCGGGGAGATGGCGACGGACAGCGCATCCCCGCCCCCCATCCGCTTCGAGGCCGTTCTCCCGCCGGAAGCCGAGGGACTGGGCTACTTCATCTCGGCCCAGCGCGTTGAACTCCAGGACTCGTTCGACGTGCTTCCTGACACCGTACTGGTCGGTAAGACCCTAACACGGACCGTTACGGCCTCGGTCCAGGGAGCCCTGTCCATGGTCATTCCTCCATTGCTGGTCGACTCGGTAGCGGGTCTGGCCTCGTATCCCGCCGCTCCGGAGGTGGAGGACATCGAAGGGTTTGGCGTCGAGGCCACCGTGGGACGTCGGGCGGAGAGCGTGACCTACGTCGCCCAGGAAGAGGGAGACTATGTCCTGCCCGGAATCGAGCTCCAATGGTGGGATGTGAACGCGGAACAGCTTAGCATCGCGATCGTGCCACCCGTGATGGTCCACGTCGCTCCCA
>Ga0255048_10002548_pt1 | contig 11542 bp, 16 predicted proteins | sample JV7_2_2_MG_FD_183619 | JGI IMG/M metagenome (GOLD analysis project Ga0255048, IMG submission 183619) | Seawater microbial communities from Jervis Inlet, British Columbia, Canada - JV7_2_2 | ecosystem: Environmental > Aquatic > Marine > Inlet | place: Canada: British Columbia | collected 2016-10-06
CTGGTGCATATATGCTGGCTGAAGGAAAGAAAATTAAAAGTTCTGAGCTTGATCAATTTTTTACTAAATCGGATAGAATTGATCGCATTGCAAATGATATGCTTACTCACCTTAAAAAGATAAAGAAGTTCATTTCCAAAGCCCTCAACAAGTATCTCCATCAGGCATTCTTTGATTAGCTGCTTAAAAAATCTGACTTTAAACAGCTAATCAAAGAATGCCTGATGGAGATACTTGTTGAGGGCTTTGGAAATGAACTTCCGATGGTTGCTGAGACATACAACCATAAAAATGGTAATGGTGCATCACCCCGCTTAAAGCAGAAAAAAAGAATGCCCAGGCCCTCGCAGGCCGAAGCACAGCAGGCAGTACCTGAGCCGCTTATGGAAAATGTTAAGTTACTTTCAGATGATCCTATAATGGCATCGATATTTGTTGATACAGCTAAAACCACGTTACAAGAACAGCGTGGTGGAACACCCTTAGTAACAGCCCAGAATAGTGATGACGCAACAATGTTAGCGGCTCAGCTTGATCCAGTGGAGCTAGCAGGAAGCAGCAAGTGGGCCGATCTGGCTTTTTCAACACCTGGAAATAAATGATCTAGCTGAGCAAAAAAGTATACTTATATCATCGCGTTAAGCTACAGAAACTTATAATGAGATGAAACTAAAGATATCTAAGCTCAGAAAAATCATTAAAGAAGAAGCCATACGCCTCGCTGAAGAGGAGCGTCATAGCGTCTCATCAAAAAAGGTTGAACAGGTTTATAGGCACACCATGGACACCCATGAAAGTGATATAAGAAATCTGGTTGACGGTGTAACAGAAACTTTAACGGAAAAGATGAAGCTGGATGAGGAGTCGGTATACGCTGCAGTTGAGACCCTTGAAACAAATCTTAAAAATTCCATAAGAAAATATATTGAAACCGTCGCAAAAAAACAGCTGAAGAATAAGAATGATGGATGAGCAGCTAAAAAGCCTGCGCCTTCTCATCAAAGAGGAACTCGAGCAGCTGTACGAAGGAGATGATGGTTATATACAGGTGGGAGACATGTCTGAACCTGTAGCAAAGCTTGATAAAATACAAGAGCCAGGACATGAACCTGAGCTTTCGGCTGAAGATAAACAGCAACTTGAGCTTCAGCGGCAGACGGTTACACAGCAACGGCAAGCCGCACTTAATAAGGGTGATGCCAAGTCAGCAGATCAATATGGTATGGAGTTGCAGCGGCTAGAGGATATGTTGGGATGAAGATCAAATTATCAGAGCTTAAACGGCTTATTAAAGAACAGCTTGAAACAGCTGAAATACAAACACGCACATTAAAATGGTTAAGTGACATGAAACAGGGTGGCTTCCACCCTAGTGAATATGGTACCGCTGAAGATATCCTCTATCAGGCTGAAGCCGAAGGGGTTGTCCAGGGTGAAGATGAAAAATATGAAGCCGAAGGCGCCATAGAATCATGGCTAGCACATAATTAAAATAAGCTATAAGGATTATACCATGAAAATCAATACAAAGCAGCTTCGGTTAATCATAAAAGAAGAACTGGCAGGCCAGAAAAACAATAAAAAGCGTATTTTAATTGAGGCTATGGTAGACCTGACACAGGCCATAGAAGACTTTGATGTAAAAACAACTGGCCTTTTAGATCTTATAGACAAAGATGAGGCTGATGAGGACACACTTAGTGATTTTCGTGAAAAACTAAGCACATTAATGGGCTCTATTAACGCTACAATCAAACAGCTGCCCTCTAACAAAGATAGATAAATGAAAATCAAATTATCAGAACTTAAAAAGATCATTAGAGAAGAGCTTCTGCGCGAAGAAAAAGAAGAAGATAAAGACTTCAACCCTGCAGATTCTGCGTTGCCTATACCGGCAAAACTTAAAAAACTTTTAGATCCTAATCTATCACCACAAAAGTTTGCATCGCTTGACGCCGAATTAGATGATAGCGGATCATTCGCACATCAGGCTTTTGCCGTTGCTGCGTTTGCGATGACCTATGCTGATAATCAGGGAGATGCTGCCAAAAAGCTGTTACAAAAAGCCCTAGTTGTTATACCGGCGATTGTTAAATCTTTGGATGCTAAACCAGCCGAAGATGAACCAGCCGAAGATGAACCAGCTAAAAAGGAAAAATAAATGAAAATCAAATTATCAGAACTTAAAAAGATCATCAGAGAAGAGGGTTTGGCACATAACGAGAAGCTCGGTGATAAACCACGCTCTGTCGAGGATGCTGCCAAAGATACGGAAGAAAAGGATGCATCTGAAATGGCAGATTCTTTGGAGCATCCCGTGGACTGGATGAAGGCTCTGGACATTAAAGAGCGAAAAGCGCGCCGCTATATTAAAAAGATCCGTGAGGAAAAAGCAAAAGTCCGGCGTATCCTGGCAAAAAAACAGTAAAGCAAATACTTATAGGACAGGAATTTAAGTCAAAAGGGCATAGATAGAAAATGGCAAATACAAAAGGATACGGCACCTCAACGCCACTTGATACAGCCGCCAATGGTACACCAACCCCCGCGGGCTGTGACGGCAACTTAACCACTTCTAACGCTGCTCGGCTAGCCACCATGTTTCCGGGTACCCCCTATGCGCTGGCCGAAGGCAGTTATGACTTTAGAGATGACGATATCGTCTATGCTACTGTAGCGTTGTTGCTTCATCCTGAGGGTGCACTCGCAGGTGGTAGTGCTCCTCCGAATTGGGCACCGACGTCACCGGCTCAGGGAAATTATAGCGGTGGCTCTACCACTGTTCCAGATACAGCGGCCTTGCAGGACGACGTAGGCGCAGGCACAGCTGTAGCCAAGACAGGTGGGTTTCAATACGCGGCGATGCCTGATGTTGGTAATGAGCCGCGCACCGAAGATCCTAAGCCTGATAACGCGATCGCATCACCTGGAAATAATGGGCTTCAGAATCCCAGCGTTACTTCGCCAGCGGCATATAAAACTTTGGGTGCGACCCTTAAGCTTGGTGGGCTCGGCCCGGGCAATGCTCAGCCCGAGGCATAAAGGTTAAGAGAGTAGAATAAGTGGTTGTAACCTAGGCAATTAACATTGGTTAACCATAAAATGAATGAACAATAGTTCTGAATTATTAAAAGAGTTTATCCGCATGGCGATACCTCTTCTGCCGGATCCTAGAACAGGATCCGGCTATTCTCATATTGGCGCTGCGAGATCATCGGGTATGGAGTATATGACACATTCAGAATTTCCATACAAAGCGCCCATCGAAGATGACGACGATGTCGACATCCCACTTGATGGCCATGAGCTAGATGTTTTTTTGAAAAAAACTGGAATGGGTTATACAACCGCTGACCCGATTAAAAAACGTGTAGGAGACCGTTTTGCATTCGTTACCGGTGCAACAAGGCTGGGAGAAGACCTGACATATCAGCGCATATTTACTATCCGTTCACGATCACAGAAAGGGACGCCAGGTACAAAACGTGGGTTATCTAGCCCACCAATGGCCAATGACCCGCATGAAAAAAATGTTGATCCAACCTATAGCCTTGAAGATCTTGCAGAGAAACTGCCTGAGGAATCTTAAGATAGTTGTCTAGCGCTATAAGCAAAAACTGCTTTAAATTATTACGGGATTTTTAATTTTTTTTGCTCTTGTTGATATTTATGGGAAGCAGTATCCTTTAAACGAGTTTAAGAAGGTTTTTTTAAATGGGCAAAACATTGTATGAAGAAGCACTTATAGATGCAAAAGAATTGAAAGAGGCTGCTACACGTAATGCTCAAAATGCCATCATGGAAGCTGTTACTCCTAAGATTAAACAGTTAATCGAACAACAGCTTTTAGAAGATGACGAAGAATTACCAGCTGAAAAAAAATCTGATGAGGATGAGGATGATGACATTTTGCTCGATCTTGCAAAAGATAAAAGCCAAAGTGATCTCGGCATCTCACTTCCTGATAAAGAAGGAAAAGTGACTTTGGACATGGACAAGTTCATTACTCATGAAGAAGAGGATGAAGATGAAAAAGAAGCTACGTCCATGCCAACAGACCAATCATTTGATGAACCATCTGATGAAGTAGGGCCCGAGGCTGAAACAGGCAAGGATGAATTACAACTTGATCATAACGCTGTTAGTGCGCTGACAAAACTATCACAGCTGAAGGAAAAAATGAACGAAAATAAGCTTAAAAAAATGGTGGATTCATTGCATAAAAATGCTAACAGCTGCAAAAAATCCGATGTAAATTCATTGCTAGGTAAAACCGAGCAGCTATATGAGGTATTACAAGAATCATTATCAGATTCAGCTGTAAGACAACAGCTTGAAGATCGCTTGGAAAAATGTTATGAAGCTCTTAAACAAACAAAGGAAAACAACCCCCCCCCAAAGGAGAACACGATGCTGAATGAACAAGATTTGATGGTCGCGGTCTCTCTCCCCGATGAAGTTGAGGTCGACCCTGCAGAAGTTGATGTCAGCGTTGTTGAGGTTGAGGCCGAAGTAGATGTAGAAGAAGTTGAAGGCGATGCCGAAGAGGAAGTTGAGGTCGACGATGACACAGTCGAACTTGATCTCGCCGCATGGCTTCATGAAGGTGATGACGAGGAAGAAGAAGTCGACGAAGAGGAAGAAGAAGTCGATGAAATGTACGAGCTTAATAAGCTTTCGGATAACACGATTATCGAAATTTCTGATGTCGAGCTTAAGCATGAACTCGCGCGTATGAGAATGGTACGCGAAGGAACTGCTCCTCGTCGACGATCGCAACAAAGAGCCCGTCCGGCTGCCAGCCGCCGCCGCCGGCCTAGTGCTCGGCCAACTCGCAGGCAGCTTGCAGAAAATCGGTCGCAAGCCATTACTCGAAATAAAAAACTGCAAGAGCGTAAAAACGTTCTTAATGAACTCCGCGGAAAGTTGACAGAAAGTGAACTGTTCAACGCGAAGTTGCTATTCACAAATAAACTCTTACAAAATGATGAAGTCACATCGAAGCAAAAGCTTATGGTCGCCGAAAGACTTGATGAAGCAAAGAGTTTGCGTGAAGTGAAATTGATCTATGACAGTCTCGTCGAATTGTTGAAGGCACGAAAGTCTACCAACGAATCGGCGCGCCGCACAAAGAGGGTTCTCGGATCATCTTCGAAGCCCACCCGCTCTTCGTCGGCGTCAAACCTTAATGAGTCTGCAGAAGCCCAGCGTTGGGCGAAACTCGCGGGGCTTAATGATAAGTAACGGATTCATAAAAGGAGATTTAAACAAACATGTCTAACAAGAAAAATTTTACACTTAATACACTGCTGGAAGGTATCCGCGATCGGCATGTGGGGCAAGAAAGTGCCGCACTGACCGAAAAGTGGAATCGTACCGGTCTGCTTCGTGGGATGAAAGATCCCCAGAAGCGCGAGACGATGGCGCGCCTTCTAGAAAACCAAGCTGCACAGCTGCTGCGAGAGGCAAACGCCTTGTCGACCGGTGGCGGGGCGCTTACATCTAGCGGTCAGGTCCGCGGGTTCAGCAATATTGCATTCCCGATTGTCCGGCGCGTGTTCGGCGGCTTAGTTGCTAATGAGCTCGTATCGGTCCAGGCAATGAGTCTTCCTTCTGGTCTACTCTTTTATCTGGATTATACCTACGGTTCTGCCGTTGGTATCGACGGTCCTGCTCTAGGCACAAGCGCATCGACAGCTAACACCTATGCCGTGGGTCAATCGATCTACGGTAACCCTGCTGGTAACGCCATTCAGACAGGTTCGCTAGCGGCTGGTGGTCAATATGACCTTGTTGGCACTGGTTATTCGCAGGTTCACTCGGGCTCGACAGCAGTAGCTAATAACACAGGCGGTACCCCCTCGGGTATTATTGGTGCATTTACATCAGGCTCCAATGCTTGGTCTGCGTTCGGACTCGCTTCGGGTGGTTCGCCTCTTGGTGGTATCGTTCAGTCTATCTCGGACTTTACAAGCTCCAATGCTCGCCAAGTAAGCTTTGATCCACAAATTGCAAAGGACCTTGATGAGGGTAATTTGCAGTTCACCTATGTGCATGTCAATGTAAGCGATCTTACAGCGGCAATTCCTACCGGTGACCCAAACTTAACAAGCCAAATTGCCGTGACTGCGCTCAGCACACAGGGTGATCTTACTGCTTGGGGTGCGGATTATCAGGCTGGCACTAGTGTGCTGAACCTACGTCGACATAATAAGCGTGGTAACTGGAATGAAAACACCAATACGTGGACCGACGCTCCATTGACAGGTGATGATATCCAGATGGTTATGATGCTTACTGGTACAACGGGACCGAACGTACTACCGGCATGGACAACCGCGGATGTTGCAATGGCTGAAAGTGATGCACTGAATGTTGGTGCAGATGGTTCTACACTCACGATTCCTTCGTTTGAATCGAACTTCGGATCGCCTCCCTCGGCGGCTATTCCGGAAATCGATATCAAGATCGACTCGATCGCTGTTACGGCAACAACCCGCAAGCTCCGTGCTCGCTGGTCGCCGGAACTCGCTCAGGACCTTAACGCCTATCACAGCCTTGACGCGGAAGTCGAGCTCACACAGATCCTTTCGGAGCAGATTGCTCTGGAAATCGACCGTGAGATTCTCGGTGACCTCCTCACACAGGCCAACGGTGCTAATATGTTCTGGTCGCGCGCTCCTGGTAAGATCCTGAACAAGCAAACCGGTAACCTGGTTGACAAGGCCACAACCCTGTCGCCCGGACCGGCATTCACAGGTACAGTCCGCGAATGGTATGAGACTCTTACAGAGACGATTATCGACGTGGCAAATACCATCCACCGCAAGACGCTTCGTGGAAGTGCCAACTTTGTTGTTACTGGCCCCGACGTCTGCACCCTCTTCGAGAATTCGCTTCTTTATAAGGCAAATCTCTCGATCGATGGTAGCGGCCAGGTTTCGTCGCCCTTCAGCTTAGGCGCCGAAAAGGTCGGTTCTCTTTCGAATCGCTTCACCGTCTACAAAGATCCTTACTTCCCACGGAATAAGGTCCTTGTCGGCTATAAGGGTGGCAGCTATCTCGAAACCGGCTATGTGTATGCACCGTATGTTCCACTGATCGTCACCCCGACAATCTTCGGGCCGGATGACTTCACCCCGCGTAAGGGTGTGCTCACTCGGTACGGTAAAAAGATGGTTCGTAGCGACTTCTACGGAACAGTCACAATCCTGGATATGGACATTATCTAATAACTGTCTAAATCCACTCTATGAAAAGCGGGGCCTCTTTGAGGCTCCGTTTTTTTTGTCTTGGGTTTGGTATGACCTGACCATATATTTAATTGGTAGACAGTACCATGAAGAAAACACCCTTCAAGTGTCCCTACTGTAATAAAACGCTGGCTAACAATGATAGAACCATATCAGCGCATATGCTCTATGATCACGGTGGGCTAACAAAGCAGTCTAGAACAAATGTTACTAAAAAATATACCATCGAATGCCAAGAGTGCCAGCAGCTAACAGCTAATACTCAAAACGGCCTAGCGCTCCACTTAAAGAGCACTCATGACCTTGATTATATTTCTTATATTATTAAACACCAATATGATGGTCAGCACCCTATGTGCAAATGTGGTTGCAATCAAAAACTACAGTGGAAAAAAGGAAAAAATTTCGGCGAATACATCCATGGGCATAATAAGAGGAAAAAAAATAAAAAGTCTCCAGAGCCTAAAAATACACCACTCCCCGAACTCTCTATACCGGAAACAGCAGAAACACAAAGTGTAACACCCCCAAGGAATATTCCTGACAAAGAACAGAAGCTTCCACAACCTAAACTTATTAATACGCATGGCTTCGTACCACAGTGGAAATGGAATCCACTAATGGATGATGATGAATTTGTTAATAATAGAACCGAAATTAGATTTCTTGATGAGCAGATCAGGCTTAAAAATGTTGTCACAAAGCGCCATGAAATATCCATACCATATGTTATTGATGATAAGCAATATGCTTATAAACCAGATTTTGTTAGTTTTAACAAAGCAACAATATATGATACAGCCAATCATCAGGCTTTGTCCGGCCAGAAAATGCTGGATATAATAAATCAATGGTGCACACTAAATGGATTTACATTTAAGGTTATAAAATATGAAGATTAAAACTGATAAGTTCTATAGCTGGCTGGCTTTTAACATGGGCATCCTTCTATATACTGCTTTATGGTGGCTATTATTTTTGGACAACAGAATAATCTCAACACCTAAATTGCTGCTGTTTATATATGCTGCATTTATGGCGGCAGGCATATTTGGAAAAATAGGTGTGTGGATATACCAAAAACTATTTAGATTAGCTAGCAGAAAAACATAAATGAATAAAAATTTTCTCTACAATATTTAATAAGTTTATTATTTAAGAATAGACGGTCCCACTTAGCCCTTAAAAGGCGCAAGCATCGACGTCATAAGCCTAGGTGTACAGAGGATCCTTCACTATGCTCTTTACAAGATAATTCATATAAAGATGCCTAACCGCTTAAAGCCAAATGACAAACCAATAAAGCCTAAAAGAGCATTGGTTTTATCAGGTGGCGGGGTTAGAGGAGCATACCAAATTGGAGTATTGCGGAAGTGGATGTGCGATGATAATATCGATTACGATTTCCTGTGTGGCGTGTCTGTAGGTGCGCTAAATGTATTCAAGCTGGCCACTGTACCATATGGTATGCCACAGCAAGCTTATGAAGTTATTGAATCAATCTGGCACAATATACAGCAAGAAAGTATATTTTGTGACTGGGTACCCTTTGGTAAATTAACCGCATTATGGAAAAAATCTATATATGATGCCCGACCGCTAGCAAAACTCATTAGCTCAAATTATACCCCTAACCTGATTAAAGACTCTGGAAAGCTCTTACGCTTAGGAGCTGTCTGTTTAAACACAGGGGAAAGAAAATTTGTAACGGAAGAATATGATAATCTGGATAAATGGGCCTTAGCATCAGCCAGCTTTCCTGTATTTATGGAGCCTGTAAAGATACAGGGTAGTTTATGGATCGATGGCGGAGTAAAAATGGTAACACCGCTAGGCACCGCAATAAGATCAGGGGCTAGCGATATTGATGTGATCTTAACATCATCGCCTGAAAAACCAAAACAGTGGATAAACAGCAGCAAGTGGGCAGCCGTTCCAGATATCGCGATGCGCTGTATCGACCTGATGTCAGACCGCATAATGTTAGCAGACATCCGTACTACCGGTCTTAAAAATGATCTAGTAATCATTCGTGATAGATACAGAGAGATAAACATTCGTATTATAAAGCCCTCTGTGGAGCTAACGGATGATATTCTTAAGTTTAATAAGGCAGATATACAGCGTATGGTGAAGATTGGTTATCACGATGCGTGCAAGGAATAGACCCAAGCTATATAATTAATATTGTTACATTTTTACACAAAGGGGGGGTTTTACAGATGGGCAAAAACCGACAAAGTGCGGAGGTCGGTGATACCCTAATGATCATGGTTGACAATTATGGTAATGTAACAGATAAAAATGATATGCGCAAGACGTTCCGCCTTGATGTTATTGCAAAGACAGCACAAGGGTATGTTGTATATGTACCTAAGCATATTCTCATACCCCATGCACGAAAATTAACTAAAACAATGAAAAAAAAATTTGGTGCTGACGAGCGCTATATAGGTTGCCATATTGTGGCAGTCGGGTTTGACTCAATAAGTGATATAATCGTGCGCACAGACGGCACACACTGTGCTCACTGCAGCAAATTTTATCAATACGCAGTGGCAAATCAATCAGACGGCACATTTATATGCTATAGCTGTAGAGAGAATCCATATAGACCTAAAATTGGGAAGAACAAAAACAAATTTCGATTTTAGATATTCTTAAGTCAGTAATCGATAGTTATAGATACACACGCTAGCGGATGATAGATGCATGACAACATTTATAAACACACTTAACCCAACGCCGTTTGGCTTCTATGACTCTGACACTGAATTTAGAGGTGAAGCGGATGCAATGGTTGTGTATGTTAAGCGCAAGTTAGGTGATGACATCCTAAGCGTTGAGCTTACAAAAAAGCAAATATGGGCATGCTTTGAAGAATCGTTCACAGAATTCGGCGCCTTTATTAACAAATATCAGACAAAGTCTGAATTGGCCACCCTCATCGGAACGACTTCAGGCAGCTTTGCAACAGGCAGCTCAGGAAGAAGTCATCAGCTGCCAATTCCAAGCTTACAGTTCTTAATGCGACTGGCTGATCCATACGCAGCCATGGCAGACACTGGTGGTTCATATGACAGCACATTGGGCTATCTTAATTTAACAGGAAGCCGTCAAGACTATGACATCTATTCGGAGCTTAGAGATTCAAATGATAATTTAATCTTTGATAATCTTACCGGTAGCCAAAAAACAAAGATGCGCGTAATGGAGATTATGCACTTTTCTCCGAGCGCTGCTTATCGCTTCTTTGATTCTACATCTGCGATCAACTATCTTAACAATGAATTTTCGTTTGAATCATTCACACCAGAAACAATATTTTATGTGCTACCAGTGTTTGAAGATGTTCTTCGTGCACAGATGATGGATATTTCACAGCGAGTAAGAAGGTCAAATTATAGCTATAGACTTATAGGAAGAGATCTAAGGATCTATCCCATGCCGGTCAACTTACAGCTTCCAAAAAAGCTTTATATTCGTATAATGCCCTTTATGGACCCATATGATCCCGCATATGAGGATGAAACTATATTCGGTGTGTCAAACCTTTCGAATGTACCATATGGAAACCTTGAGTATATAAAGATTAACAGCATAGGCAAAAACTGGGTTCGACAGATGGCACTAGCACTTTGTAAAGAATTATTGGGCTTGGTACGATCAAAGTTTAAGGGTGTGCCTATTCCAAATGGTGATGTCACCTTAAATGGTGAAGACCTCATAAGCCAGGCTAGAGAAGATAAAGAAAAGCTATACAATGAATTAAAAGAGCTGTTAGAATCACTTACATATGAGAAATTGATTGAGCAGGAAGCAATCAAGGTAGAAAATATGATTAAACAGCTTAGGGCAATTCCGATGCCGCTAGGAAAGGCAATAGTAATAGGTTAATAAATGCCCAGATTATTTTTAGGACCGCGTGAAGTTAACTTTGTTGCTGATATTAACAAAGAATTAATAAAAGACGTTATCGGTGAAAGCATATATTTGTTTCCGATTTCTGAAGTAAAAACAAACGTTCACGGCATATATGAGGAAGCGCCTGACAAGGTATTCGAAAATCCTATAGAGATTAATGCGCTGGTTGACTGGGGTACCACAGAAGTACGAACAGGAAAATTTGGCACTGAGACAATAAGAACCACCGAGGTATACATTCAATCGCGTGATATGATAGACCGGCAGATAGAAATAAACGAGGGTGATTTTTTTAGCTATGGAAATATGTTTTTCGAAATAGTTTCACGGGTTGATCAAGATTTGGTATTTGGTCAAATTGAATA
>Ga0255048_10002550_pt1 | contig 11539 bp, 24 predicted proteins | sample JV7_2_2_MG_FD_183619 | JGI IMG/M metagenome (GOLD analysis project Ga0255048, IMG submission 183619) | Seawater microbial communities from Jervis Inlet, British Columbia, Canada - JV7_2_2 | ecosystem: Environmental > Aquatic > Marine > Inlet | place: Canada: British Columbia | collected 2016-10-06
TATGGGGTTTTCCATCATTTCTTTATTTTGAAGAGATAATTTTTAGCTGATTTAATTTGCCTGGTGAAATGTTCAACTGTTCTTTTAATGCATTCGGCGGGGTATCGTATCCACATATAAAGTGCAACGAGTGGTAACGATAATAAAACAATAAATTTTTGGATGGAGCTGTGTCCTATTATTTTAAGTGCCAGGTAATCGATAAAATTTCTATTGCATTTTAGCGGATCGGTTATCCCGCGCTTCTGCCGGTGATCTATGTTTTCCAGCCAGATGTTAAGGGTTGTAACAGCAAAAGCACCAATAATAAATATTACAAACACCAGCAGGAAGAAGAGCCTGCCATCAACGGTTATGTAAATTTTTTCATCCATAGAGTGCTTCTTTTGTAATTTTTTGGATGCCTGTATTTATTGCAGGATGCCCGCCAATAAAGGCAGACACTTTTTGGTAGCATTCCGGGTGAAAGCGAAGTTCACAATTATGATCTGTGTTAATTATTCTTACTGCAGTATTATCAATTCTGAATTCGCAGTAAGAGCAAACGCATTCATCCGAGCCAATATCGGGGCTGTCTTTATACCATGTTATTTTGATGGACATATTAAATCTCCAATAGCTCACTGTTTAATTTTATCATCCCTGCATTACGTTCAGCTAATCCAAGCGTGCAGAGCTTGCTTATTCCATTGTTAAAACCTCCAGAGCCAGAGCTGTAACCGGTTAACTCGCCAAGTTCATCTTTGGCAAATTCTCTATCCGGTTCATTAAGTAACACCTGGTAAATATTGCGCGGGCATACTCCCAGGGTATTAAGCCACGCCTCTTTTGAGTACTGTTCCCGGGAGCTGTACTCATCACCAAGTATTTCGATCGCTTCCTGTTCCATGTCCCTGTTAAGCTGCAGCATGCCGGAGTTCCTTATGATTAATCCCCTGGTTGCAAGCTGACTGATAGCATTATTAAAGCCGCCAGATCTAGGGGAATAGTTTGTCATTGCACCAACCTGAGGTTTGGAGAAAGCTTTATCCGGACGCAGCGCAAGAAATTTTAATATTGTTGTAGGGCATCTTCCAAGCGTTCCATCACTTGAGTTTATTGGCACAGCTACCTTCGGCATTGGAACTTTAATTTCAGGTTGCGGAAGAGATCTTACGGGTTTAACCGGCTGAGAAGAAGGAACAACTTCTATTGTTGTTGATTCAATTTTCTCAATTATCAGGCCTGCATACTTTTTAACGCCGCTAATTACAGAATCAACCGAAGAGATAACTTTGTTTAATTGTGATTTTAACCGATAATTTTCTTTGGACAAAGCTTTATACTCTTCAGCATCAATTATATTTTTACTTTTCTTTTTCTCTTCCCTCAATTCCTTTTTAAGATTATTGATTTCGAACTTGTAATCTTTAATAGTGTTGAATTCCTTCTCAGCTTCTTTAGGAATATCCTGCAGTTTTTCAATCATCTTTTTTATAGCAGCCGATGCCGGCGGAACTGTAACTGTTCTCCTGCCTGATTTAGGATGCTCTGTTTTAACCTTAGAGATTTTTATCTTCTCTATCGTGTTACTGATAGCGGGACCGAAAACAAAAAACTCACCCGGACTTAAATCTCTTAAAGAAAGCATATCGGCTTTAGTTGTAAAGCCCAGCTCTTCAGATGCACGTTTCATATCAACATCCAGCCCGGTGCCGCCAATCATTTTATTATTGCATTCGGCTGCAGCATCTTTATGGAGTTTGCTTAAGCGCTGTGTTGCAAGTACAGCGCAGTAGCCACGTTTCCTTCCACGTGTGCAGAGATCTATTACAGCACCCATTGATTCTGCCTTTCCTTTTTCCGGGCAGAAGACATGCGCTTCATCAACTATTACAAGTGCCGGATGCCATAATTCTTTAGGTGCATTTATCATCGAGTTAAGAAATCGTTTTACAAACAATATCCTCTCGTGATGCTTTAACTCGTATAGATCGATTATTGCAGATACATTTAATTCGAGGATTGATGTTGCTATCTTTTCAGCGTATCGAATATCGGCAAGTGCATCACCTTCTTTACCAAAGTAAATGCAATCGAGCATCTTCCGGAGAGTAACAAATTCACCTTCCAGGTCTAACAGGATGATAGGAACTTTACCTGCAGCTTCCTCACAAAGCTTACGGATAGCATAAGATTTGCCCCCGCCGGATCTTGCCTGAACCAGCATCCTGGAATCGATAAGCAGATCCAGGTTTATTGTAGTACCGATGTTAATTTTCATATTCTACCCGTTTTACTTTCATTTTATCTTCACCGGTTTAATTAGTTGTTTTTCTTTACTTAGTTTTGCCCAGTTTAGTGAGTATGAGAAAACATCTCCTTTATGATACCTCAGGTTTGCAGAAGCAAGGTCGAGATCTCCGATTTTTTTAGTACGGTAATCGGCTGCTAATGCTTCTTTATTTACTTCAGGTACAAGGCGTACGTATCTCTTTTTATACATTGCAAATAAAACTTCACCTGCTTTTTTCATCCCGTTTTTTACCTGTCTTAACAGGATGATTGCACCCGGGCTCATCTTAAACTTTACTGTGCCATACATAAGTTTTTTGGATTTGGTTTGACCTTTACCGGTGAAATCTTTTTTATGGTCCTTGCAAAACAGTTCCATATCGGTTTGAATAGAGAGCATTTCCGAATTGAGCTTATCTGCGTCTTCCTGGTATTCTTCCTTGACTACATTTAATTCCATGTTAAGATCATTTTCAAGCGTACCGAGTTCAGCTTCAATTTCTGCTGCTCTCAATAGTTTTTTATCCAACCCGGAATAATCTTTTATTGTTGTTTGCTTCTTCATGCTGTTGCTGCCTCCTTAGCAATCTCCTTTCCCTGCCCTGCAAAGAGCGGGAAGATATTTGTAAGGTAATTGTTATCTACATTCTGGAAGAAATCTATAACGGCATCAAGTTCTTTCTGCTTTTTCTTTTTGGTCTTCTTCAGGCTTGCAGACTGCGATTTCAGGTCGTTATATTTTTTTACCTGGTCCTTAAGAACCGAAGCCTGTTTGGTCTTCTTCAGGCTTGCAGACTGCGATTTCAGGTCGTTATATTTTTTTACCTGGTCCTTAAGAACCGAAGCCTGATCATCGAGGGAATCAATATCTTTCTGCATATCCTCGAGTTCATTCTTTTTTGTTTGAAGTGCTTCTTCAATTTTCATATTATTCCTCCGGTTTTATTTTGAAATAATTATTGTAACTATTGAAATACTTTTTTCTCCACTTATCCATCTCACCCTTGTAGTAATCTCTCATTTCTCTGCAAACAGATCTTGAGCCTGCTAAATAAACAACGGCATAAAGAAGTATTAGTACGATGTAACAAAGCACAAAAATTGCAGCATCCATCACTCAACTCCCTTCCATTAGTAATAAATGAATCTTGGAAAAATTGATATACCATATTGTGTTCGGAACCCTGCGTGGTCCCAGTTTCTTTTTATCCGGGTAACTTTCAATTATATAATAAGGCGAACCTCTCCAGTAATTCCGCCTGGCGCTAACAGTAGAAGGCGGCCACTTAACCCGGTCGTCAAAGTATTCAACCACTTCATTATCGGTTGCACTGCCACCGAGAATCATCATTGCTTTAAGATATTCAACACTATCTTCAGCAAACTTTTCTTTCAGCAGGTTGTAAACCTCCGCCTTAATCCCGCTTCCAGTCCATATCCAGTCCGGCAGCCTCACGATGGATGTAAGGGGAAGACTATGAGAGTTTGAGACAGAGGCAAATAATGGCAAGCCCGCCGTCTGCCCATGCTCCTCAATCATATCCTGTTTTGTCTCGTTAGCTTTCCAGGGCATAAATATCTCTTCTGATTGTGAAAACTTGGAGAAGTTCCCGTGCAACTTTCCTGCGTGCTGCAGCCCAGTTGCGTATATGTATGCAAGCCGCCTGACTGATAGTTTTATCTAACAGCTTCATATATTCCTGCAACTGAGTTTTTTGGTTGTAACCAGGAAAATATTCTTCAGCTTCCCGCATTATTGTACCGTAAGTGATGTAAATTGTAGTAACGTTTGTTTTATTCATTTACTATTCTTCCGCTTCAATTTTTTGTAACTGATCGAACAGATCATTTACCTGGTCATCGGGCAGCGTAATTAAAAGTCGAAGGCACAAGCCATAAATAATTTCCCGCTTGAAGCAGTTAAGATTATCTGCAATAATTTCAATTCTTTTTTTCTGCCTGTTTATCACTTCGGCTGCTGGTGAAATCACGGGTTGTTTTATATTTTTATCTATTGCCATTGTTACCATTCTTTTTATGTTTCTGTTCTCTTTCTTTTCCTTTTTTACTTGGTTGATAAAGAGTTATCAGTTTTTTATTCCGGATGATTAAATTGCATTTATGAATTTTGCTGTAAAGCAGTATCCCGCGTTTATCATCGGATACATAACGGGCAGATTCTAAAATGCTTTTAATAGCTATTTCAGCCCGCTTTAAACGCTCTTTATCATCAACAATAGAAGCAAGATTCTGATTGAATCTTTCTATGTAGCGAAGGCAAATATGTTCTGTTAATTCAATGCTGCTCATAGTACTCCTACGTTAAAAGTGAACTTGCTGCTTCATCAATAAGATCTTCGTTTAACTCTTCGCCGGTTTCGTGTATGGTTTTTTTAACCAGGTCGATTAAATGCTCAAGTATCCTTCCGTTATTTTTTGATAGCTGAAGGAAGTTAGCTGCGAACTTCAATCCGTCGGGATAATTAATTTGCAGTATTGCTTTGGCATCACCTGTCTTTAGCAGATCTATCTTTTTCCAAACACCAACACGAGAATAAAGCTGCTGAAGCTCTCTGCGTGGTCCGCGCAGGCGGTCTAATAATTTATCTGTACCGCTGAGGACAATGCCCACCCGGGTGAAGTCGTGAATACGTCTTATTATTTCCAGGCAGCTTGTTATCAGGTTTTCACCTTCATCAAATATCAGGTTACGTCTTGTGCCGGTTAGCTGATCAATAATTTCTTTAAATAAAACGGAACCGGGAATAAGAGTCTGTCTATCCTTACGGACATAGTGGATAGGTATCTTCAATCCCAAACAAATATCCTGAAGCAAACTCCGCTGCGTAACCACGGGAGATATTTCAATTAAAACGTTGTTAGGATTTCTCTTTTGGTATTCGGTAACGCTAATTGTTTTACCGCAGCCGGGTACACCAACAATTACCCCGACTTTATGTTCTGTAGAAGCGTAAGCTGCAGTCTTAAAAATATCCTGAGCGGCGGCAGTCATTGCAAACTTTAGGTGCCCGGAACTAACCGCCTGGGCTAAAGCTTCCTCTTCATTATCGAGGTAGCTTTCAACTCTTTCAGCAAATTCAAGTTCCTTTGATGGAGTTGGGAATTTGTTATTGCAGAACTGACTCACATACCCGGGGGAATAACCGATGTTGGTGGCTATTATTCGGTTGGAAACGGAAGGATTTTCTTCCATAAAAATTTTAAGCCGTTTCCGTATCTCGTTTATTTTTGAATCGCTATGGTTTTTAGACATGGTTTTTACTCCTTAAAGTGATTGATAATTTTGTTCGATTGTAAATATGCGCTGGTAAACAGGTGACTTCCTGATGTCATTCATCTTCTGGTCTTTACGCATCAGGAGCAGCACGGGTATTTTATATTTACTGCTGTCGTCAAGCACACGTACATAGCTGGTTTTAATTATATCGGCGCCGGTGATGACGATAATTTTACCATCAATAATTCCGGGCAGCTGATCGAATGAAAGGTTTTTGATTTTGAGCTGGTTAGAGAGCCGGTAAAGAAGCATTGCGGACGTGTATGCATCTCTTCCTTTAATAACGATGTTCTTTTTATCGAGCAGTTTATTCTGAAGAATTGCTTCTTCATTTTTTGGAATATTAAAAATGATTCCCACAGCTTTTCGTTTTTGAACTCTTTCGATTATACCCAACACTTTTCTTTTCATTTCTTCTGTTCCCTCCCGGGATAGTTTTGAATAACTGAGTTAGCCTATTTTTCTCCTTCTGGTTTCGTTCTCAGGAACATTCCAGCGATCGAGAACGTTTCCCTTCTTTTTCTTTTTACCCGAATCTTTTTTTGAAGTTGAACCGGAATCCTCATCTACAGCTTGAGATGAATCGGGTTCCGGCAGCTGGAGAATTTTTGCATCATTTAATTGTTTTTTAACAAACGGATAAATTTCATCTACCAGGAATTTTTTGGCTTCACCAACAACGGAGGATTTTAATCTTTCCTTTAGAGCAAGCTGGTTTTCGACTTCCTGAACTTCCTCAGGTGTACCGAGAAGTTTTGCAGCCGGGTTAACTTTTTTTACATCGAATGCTTCACAAACGAGATCTCCGTTCCTGTCATAAACCAGTATAAAGTCCCGATCGAACAGATCGAACTTGACACGCACTTCATCACCGGCATCAATCTGTTTACCGAATATTTCAGGATGCCAATACCATGTTCCGAACATCTTTATTCCTTTACGGTAAAGCTTTGTGATGTGCGTATCCATCATTAAAAATTTTAATTCTTTCTTATCTATACCCGCGCCTTTACCTGCATTAAAAACCTGCGCCGGTGTTAAATCTTTTAAGTGCCCGCTGGATTTTTTCCTCTGGTGATATTCATCTAACCACCATGCCATAGCGCGGTGTGCAGCAAAAATATCTACGGTGGTATTCTGCATTGCTTTTTCATAAAACTTGCGGTGAAGGAACTCTCCCCTGTTCATCCTGGGCGGCTGCATCTGTATCGATGTACCAACGTAAGTGGGCACCATCCGTTCGAGTTCCGCCATCCACTTCCAGAAAACTTCTATCGGTTTACTTTGTGCATGATATTTTTTAGCAAAGATTACTTTTATACCGAGCCGGGCAAACAACGCTTCGAGATTATCAAGATCATTACCATGAAAATATTTTGCAGTAAATGCTTTACCGTTATCTATGTAAACCACTTTAGGTATTTTCCCCAGCATTAATATTGCCCTGCGCAGGGCTGATGCAATTGCAAGCACGTTTTCAGTAATTGCAATCTCGTAACCTGCCAGGTACTGGCTGCGTCCATCAATAGCTCCAATGGTCATCATACGTTTTGGATGACCGGTAAAGGGATTAATAATTTCATAATTGTTTACATGTCCGTCCATAATAATCAGGTCACCCACTTCAACCAGGTTCCAGTCACGTTCCAGGTAAGGAAGCACCAGGTCATCAAGTCCTTTTTCACCTTCACGGTAGAAAACATAATCGGCATAGTTTTCTTTAATCCAGTTATCTATGTACCTTTTATAAGTGTTATAACTTTTGATGTGCATGAAGCGTTTGGCTTCGAAGTAATTTATTGCAGATCTTATAACATCACTAACTAGGGGCTTGTTCGGATTGCAAATCATTTTAACTATTACTTCCGATTGTTCAGGCGGGATGCTGCTGGCTTTACTTGTTTTATAATTACGGGCTAGAACACGGTAGTCTTTATTTTCTTTAAGATATTTTGTACGCCAGGTTCGTAAAGTAGGCAGAGAACGTTTGCCTATTACATCGTATATATCGGGGAAAGCTTTTTGGTTGTAAGCTTTAATAAACTTCTTTTCGGCAATAACTTTTTTGCCTTTGTATTTCGGCTGATCTGAAAAAGCTATCAACTTCAGGATTAATCTTGATGCTGCAAGAGCAAACTCCAATTGATTTTTACTAAGCTCTTTTTTGTCCTCTTCCGATGGTACCGGAAGTTTTATTTCTAATGATTTATCTGCTGCTATCTCGGCAGCCAGGGGTGATATTTTTTCAGGTACTTTCATTTTATTTTCTTTACTGCGTCTTCCATTTGTTTGTAGTTATCGAAAATTTTTATGGCTTCTCTTATGTGAAGTTCAATTTTTATCTGGTCGGGCTCTAAAATTTGAGGGCAGTTAAATACACTGTTTAATATGTGTGTAAAGTGTCTTTCGGCACGGTTGTAAACTTTATAGAATGGGATGCCTTTTTCTTCTTCTTCCGGTTCGTCATCTTTCCCATTAATTAGTTCCCTGAGCTTATCGATGTCCATTGCGTTGATGACGGCAATTGTGTAGGTTCTCCCCTCTATTTCCACTTCACCTCTTTTCATTAAATCCGATGCCTGCGAAACGGACAAATTTGATAAAACTATGAGTTTTCTTAGCGGTATCGTAGAAAGTCCAACGTGTTGGACTGATCCTGATTCATTAAAAACAGGCAGAAATTTATTCGCCACCTGTAGATAGGCGAACATTGTGCTTCTCGCAAAATCAAATTTCCTTTTGCAGTATTCTGCCATAGAAGGGTCGTTGAAATGCAGGTAATATTTGTTATCGTTAATCTCCTTAAGAGCAAAGAGAAAATAAAAAATATCTCTAGTTGCTATGCGGTCGAGTTCAGAGGCTCTTGCTTTGTGCTGCTCATCTGTCAGCTGGTTTCCTGTTGGTGAGGGGGAGTTATTCAGCATACTATTTTAGTATCCCCGATAAACACCAGCCGAATAAAAGAGAAAAGAAAATAACCGAATAGATTCCTGCAATAATTTGTTTATCTTCTTTAGTAAGCTTGCATGACCGGTTCCCCTCTAATAAAGATTGCTCTTTCATTTTTCCTCCATATAAATTTTAACTGAAATTATACCTGAAGTATTAAGCAGATCAATTCCTCTCCAGGTTTTATCGAAAGCAAATTTTATTGTTTCGGTTTTAGTGCAAACTCCTTCGAAAGAATAAACAGCCGAAACCATAAGTGCGGTATCTAAATTGTCCGCTGTTAAAAAAGATGATGATGTTACGAAGGGTGTTCCATTGGGGAATGTAAAATAGAAACCGGTTTTAACTCCCCGGTAAATGTACATTGTATGAATGCCGGATTTGGAGATAAAAGCCGTGTCCTGTATGTTATAATAAAACTCACCCCGGAGTATAACCTTGTAGTTGTTACCTTTAATAAGCGGTTGGCTTTCAGCCTGGAACGGTGAAGAAAAATCCAACAGGATTCTCTGTTGAAGCACCAATAGTCCCGGTTCCGGTTCAGTTGGAGCTTTATCGCAAGCAGCCGTGATGAGCAGTAAGCAGAGTATAAAAATATATCTGCGGTAAATTCTATACTTTCTCATTTTACCCCCCTGAATAATCTTTCTGTATTTTTTGGTGTAGGTTTGTATGGCGAAGTTTTTATAACCTTAATCCCCAAAGCTTCAAACTCTGCGGTTGAGTCAAATTCTTTCCCGTTATCCACGTGGATAACTTCAGGCACAAACCCCGTTTCCTTAATTGTTTTATAGTGGGATTTTTTAATCGCACTTTTATTTGGTTTCATTTCTTCCTCCTAGAATTTAATGAGCGTAAATAATTATTTTTGTATTCGAAATTCATTGGTATTGATTTAAAATAAGGTGGTCTAAATGCATATTCGTGAAATTGGTGGAAATGCCTCTTTATACTTTCAAGAGGTGATGCAAACCATAACAGAAAGTGACATAAAAGGAATACGGGTTTTAGTAAAGGCTTTGGGGTATTCCAATCTCTACAGAATTTATAAAGAATATATGACGACAGTATTATTATACGTGAGCTTAACGCCATCCGAACGCAGTAAAAAAAACTGGAAAAAAAAGACAACAGACGATTTGGCAATTTTGCTTCCGTATTTTGCTCTTGTTCATCTGCATCATGTAAGCAACTACGGCCGTTATTTTGTAGATTATGCAGAATACGGTTTACATTGTTCCAAAAGAAAAATGGTCGCTGCATTTGGGGAAATGTGTTTCCGTCTTGTGACCAGTCAACCATTTCCCTGGTTCTGGGCTGGTAAGCACCCGCTTGCTTAATTATACTTTCTGTATCTAGATTATTATGAAGCTTTGGCAATGTCTCCTCCGTTTACTTCTTTTATAAGTTGGATAATTCTGTTCCGAAGTTTAATAAGCCGGGGCGCTCCTTTTATTGCACTGCAAACAGATGCTGTTGATACATTAAGAATGTCAGCGGTAGTCAGTTGGTTCAGTCCCGCAGCTTTTAATTCATATTGCAATCGTGCGGGTGAAAGCTTGGTGCTAACCTCTTCAATATTGTAACCAAAGCGATTAAGAACCCGGTTAAGAAGCTTTAGCATGTGTCTCGTTTTCTTTTCTAAATTGTAGTGAATTGAGATGGTTAATTAATCTCTCACGTAATTTTTTAAGTAAGGGGTCATTATTAATTGCCATAGAAATTGATGCTTGTTTTACTTTAAGTGTTTTTGCAACATCATCCTGGGTAAGTTTTAGAATGGCAAGAACAATATTAATCTCATCCGATGAGGATTGAGAATTTAGTTTGATCGTGAGTCTATTTGTTGAGTTTAATGTCATTTTTAAGTATCTATTACCTATGAATTATAAGTGCAACCCTTATATAACATTTTGTTATGTGAATGTCAAGTAAAAAATTACATATCGTTATATGAATATTCTTGGTGAACGGCTAAGAACTTTTGCAAATACACTTGGTGGGGTAACTAAATTAGCCGATTTGTTAGGGATTTCTCAACCGAGATTATCTCAGTTCATTAGTGGAGCTAGAGACCTTAACACAAAAATATTGTCTGATTTAAGAGGATTGGGCTGCAATATAAATTGGTTGCTTACGGGCGAACCAGAAGAAAAAGAAATAAAGAATCTGAAAAATGAAAACAAAAAACTAAAAGAAATAAATTACACGCTTTTGGATGAGGCAACTAAGTTTAATAAGGTTGCTGAAAAACTGGGTAAAAAATATGCGGTAAAAAAGAAGAAATAAATTGGAGGGCAAAATGAATAAGCTTGATGATAAACTTACAGTTTATTTAATAATATTTTTTGTGTTTATAATTATATCAGTATTAATAATAATTTTTGGAGGGTAAAATGAATACCATAAAAGGGAAGGGCTCCGGATCAGCGGCATTTATTAGAATAGCCGGTTACCTTTTAATTGTTATCCTGGTTGCTAGGTCATTTTTAAAAAGTGATAGTAATATGATGCTACCACTTCTTGCTGCAGCAATATTAGTTTTTATACTAACCGAAGGAATAGCAGCAATAATTAGCCGCTTGATTGATATGAATGACAAATTGAATTTACTCCTGCCAAAGGAAACTGAAAAAACAAATTAATAAAAGGATATAAAATGGAATGTGATTATGATATTATCGTTTCAACCACAGAGCCAACATCAAATTATGAGGTAAAAGGGATCGTGTTACATTATCATCCTAACCAATGGACTAAAGAATTTTTTAAGACAAAGATGAACCACAACGAAGTTATGCATGAAATAATAGAAATACTTGTAGAGGATGCTAAGAAGTTGGGCGCGGACGCAATATATGGCTTGAAAATTATTATGATACCAGAACCTGGAGCGATGGTTATGGATGTTTTGTTTAATATTTACGGTACAGCAGTTAAATTAAAATAATTAATCTCCCCCCGCAAAGAAAAATTACAATTAGCAGAGGGAGATAGATTTGATTCAGAAAAACAAAC
>Ga0255048_10002551_pt1 | contig 11536 bp, 25 predicted proteins | sample JV7_2_2_MG_FD_183619 | JGI IMG/M metagenome (GOLD analysis project Ga0255048, IMG submission 183619) | Seawater microbial communities from Jervis Inlet, British Columbia, Canada - JV7_2_2 | ecosystem: Environmental > Aquatic > Marine > Inlet | place: Canada: British Columbia | collected 2016-10-06
AACAAACAAAACAATAGGAGTAAAGAAGTATGAAGAAAATTATAGTTGCAGCAGTTTTAGGCTTGACAGCCTGTGCTGAAGATGATAGAACGAGATGTGAGGATATCGATGGTGGTATCCTAGACACCGATGCCGGCACTGATGCTGGTTGTGTATACACTGAGGTGATAGCTTTTCCAGATATGCTAGTTACCTTTGAACGATAAGGAGAAAAAGAGATGAATAGAAACAGAACAGATTATATTAAGTTATCTAATATTAATAGCAAGCCCCCACCCAATCAGGAGCCCAATCAGGAGCCCAAGCCGGAGCTAAAAGAAGGAGCTGAAATCATTTTTCCAGCGAAGGACATAGGCGAAGGCAATGGGACAGACGATGAAAAAATTTGCAACCATTTAAAAGAAAAGTATGGTCGCGAAATAACTGGCTATACCAGACTGAACTTAATGCGATCACCATCCTCTGGCGAGCTGTTCCGCATATGGGCACCAGAAGTGTATAATGGAGGAGAGGAAAACAAATGATTAAGTTTGAACTTGTAAGAGACCCAGACGGAAGAGAGGATCCATTCACAATCATTGATTATGACGGAGACCTAAGAGCATACAATGAAACTGAATTTGAAGTAGACATTGGTGGTGATAATGGCTTAATTATCATTCCCAAAAAGAGGGTAGTATGATTCTAGAATATTGTAGGGTAAGAGAGAGTGTTATCCCTCCGTCAAGAGCTAACCCATCAGATGCTGGGTTGGATGTCTACTTTAATCCAGAAGATGGACAAGAAACTGTTTTAAAACCCGGCGAAAGTAAGTTGTTACAAACTGGGTACAAGTTTGGCATACCACATGGTTATTGTTTAGAAGTAAAGAACCGATCAGGCAATGCTTCTAAGCGGAGCTTACTTGTGGGTGCTTGTATCATTGATCCGGGTTACGACGGAGAGGTTTTTATAAACTTGCACAATGTAGGAAGAGAGACACAGGTATTATATTTAGGCGATAAGATTGCACAAGTAGTTATGTACCCAGTGGTTCACTTTAAAGCTTTTGAAAAAAACGAAGACGATCTATATGACTATTACCCAATTGCTATGAGCGATAGAAAGGATGGTGCTTTAGGGAGTACTGATAAGAAAAACCCTCGTCAGTTAAGTTTACAGTATGCTGATATGTATTTTGATCACGAAGGTGAAAAGTAAAAGGAGACAAGATATGAGTAATTTAAAAGTAGTTGCACCACCGACTGATGAAGGTGGGAAGACAAAAGAAGAACGGATCACGGACTACATTAAGTCTTTAGTAGCATTGGAAGATGCTATGGAGCCGTACAAGGAACAGAAGAGAGATATGAAGGCCAACTATATTGAGAACGGTTGGTTAGAGAAGGAAGAGATCAGTATTGCTGTTAAGGCATTACGATTGATGAAGAGCGAAGTTGATTTAGAACAGCTCCAGGATTTTATCGATCTCTATAAGAAGACTAAGGACATTTAAAAAGGAGTCCGCAGATGCGTAAGAGTGATATGGAAGTGTTGTTTAGCAGTGACAAGATGGACTGGGGAACTCCTCAAGAGTTTTTTGATAAACTAAGCAGCATACATAATTTCAATTTAGATCCTTGTGCATCTGCGGACACCGCTAAGTGTGAAAGATATTATACAGAATCTGACAATGGGTTAGAGAAGGACTGGTCAGAAGGTGCCACTGCCGATAGTCCAGTCTCTGCTTTCGTGAATCCACCCTATGGTACATCCATTAAACATTGGATTAAAAAGTCTTATCTGGAAAGTAGGAAACCATACACCAAGGTTGTGATGCTCGTACCAGCGAGAACTGATACATCATATTGGCATGAGTATTGTATGAAAGCAGATAAGATACATTTTGTTAAAGGCAGGCTTAAGTTTGGGGGTGCCACCGCAGGTGCTCCTTTTCCTTCTGCTGTTGTAATATTCGACAAGGGAAACAACAATAGTGGTGCCTGCCACTGTTTTACTATGGAGAGGTAATATGGCAAAAGCTATTAAAAATAAGAAAACTTTTAAAGATAAGAAAAAGGAGTCAGAACAAGACATTGATGAGAAGCTAGGCTTATTTGATATGATACCAGAGAATTGTATGATATGTGATAAGGACTTTGATAAGAAGGACAAGAAGCAAGTTCAAAGTTGGTTTGTCGCAGTAAGAGAAGAAGAAAAGAAAGTTAATTTATATTGTCCAGACTGCTGGGAAAGAGCACAAAGCTTCATTAAAGACCTTCAAGAGGGATTAGCTAATGAAAAAAAGCAACAAAATAGCTGAGGCGATCACCACAAAGGACACTCTCTTGGTGCCAAAGTACAGCGAGATAGAGAGCAGGAAAGATATTGATATTACCAGTCGATTATCTAGTGCTCACACTTTTGATTTGCCACTTATTTCTTCTCCCATGGATACAATAACAGAGAAAGAGATGCTTGTTGCGATGAACCAATGTGGCGGCTTCGGGATCTTACACAGGTACAATAAGATAGAAGAGCAGGTTAAGATAGCTGAGAGCATAAAGTGGGAAGACAAGTCAAAGAGAAAGAAAACATTTGTTGGTGCTGCCATTGGAGTGACTGGTGATTACCTAGAAAGAGCCATGGAGTTAAACGGTTTGGTTGATTTAATATGCTTGGATGTTGCCCACGGACACCACATCCTAATGAAAGAGGCATTAAACAACCTGATAAAAGCAGGTGTAAAGAACAGTACACATATTATGGCAGGTAATGTTGCTACACTCCAAGGGTTTGAAGACTTATCTAATTGGGGAGCAGACAGTGTGAGAGTCGGTATTGGTGGTGGGTCTATTTGTAGCACGAGAATACAGACAGGCCATGGCGTCCCAAACTTACATGCTGTTATGGAGTGTGCTAAGTCAGAATGTGATGCCAAAATGGTTGTTGACGGGGGTGTTAAGAACAGTGGTGACATTGTAAAACTTCTTGCTGCTGGTGCGGACTTTGTGATGTGTGGTTCATTATTTTCAGGCACGAAAGAAACACCAGGAAAAATAATTACTTCTGAGGATGGTAAGAAGTTTAAGAAATATCGTGGTATGGCATCAAGAGAAGCTCAAGTAGATTGGAAAGGGGAGGCATCTTCTTTAGAGGGAGTATCAACCTTGGTTCCGGCACGAGGGAGCATTAAAGATATTCTAAGGGAAATTGAAACAGGTATTAGGAGCGGCTTCTCTTACAGTGGTGCTCGTAACCTTTGCGACTTAAGAAACAAGGCAGAATTTATAGTACAAACCGTTGCTGGCCAAGCAGAGAGTAGCATACACGTTTAAAAACAATAAGGAAACAAAATGAAAACAATCATTAAGCAAGATAGATATTGGGGGAATACGACGGACACGCCAATGTCCGATGGAAACGACAACAACGAAAACCAAGTCCACACTTCCAACAATAGGGTATACTTTTATTCAGAAGTAACAAGGCCCGACTGCCTAGCATTGAACAAGAACCTACAAACTCTTTCTGACAGCATGGCAAACACAGCCAATAACTATGGTATCCCTTCGCCTCCGATTAGGCTTCACATCAATTCGTATGGTGGAAGTGTCTTTGCTGGGTTGTCCTCTGTGGATTATATTGCTTCTTCAAAGGTGCCAATCCACACTATCGTTGAAGGATGTGCTGCTTCTGCTGCTACGATAATGAGCGTTGTTGCAGAGAAGAGATATATGAGAAAGAATGCATTTATGTTGATACATCAGCTATCTTCTGGGATGTGGGGTAAGTTTGAAGAACTAAAAGATGATATGAAAAACTGTGAAGCTTTAATGAACACGATAAAATCAATTTATATAGATCACACAACGATACCAAAGAAGAAGCTCAATGAAATACTCAAGCATGATTTGTGGTTTGACGCCGATACTTGTTTAGAATATGGGCTGGTAGACGAACTCATACTTTAGGAGCGGTAAGGTGAAGAAGAATGTTGTTTTTGCTGACGACGATCAGGTATATGCAAAATTCCTAATAAAATTAAAATATGATGGAATAACTAGGAATAGTTTTTTTAGAGAGATAGTCAGAGCATATCTTGATGAAGAAGAAAACATATATAAGTTCATACAGAGCTATAAAGACAAGCATAAATCACAATCCAATAGACTGAGAAAGATAATACAGAAAGAAAAGAACCTTGAAAAGAAGATTGGTGATAAATTTTCTCTTTCCAGTGACGAAATAGAAGATATATTTGATATTTTAGAGCAAGAAAACCCCGATCTTTGAGATGCTTTTGTTTAAATAGCATACTACTTAATGATACACCTTTCAGAAGAAAGGCTAAATCTATTTTTTAGGAGGAATTGCAAATGACGCAAAAGAGAAAACAAAAGAAGACCCTGAGAGGCTTAAAAGAAAAGAAGAAAGGACTGTTAGAAGAGGGAACCATTAGAAGGTTTATGAAGTTGGCAGAGATTGGGCCACTTAGCGAGAACTTTTTTGACTCCAAAGAAGAGTTAGAAGAGGAAAATGAAATCGAGGAAGAGAAGCTAGAAGAGAAAGGAATGTATGAAGGTGATCTGGAGGCAGACTTGGCCCCAGCGGAAGGAGAGGTTGACTTAGAAGCTGATGTTGAAGTAGAGGCAGAGCCAGAAGAGGAAGCTGCCGGCGATGAAGTTATGTTGTCTGACGAAGATGCTCAAGTCTTAATTGATTTGGCAGATAAGCTAAGAGCAGCAGGTGCTGGAGCCGAAGAAGCCGAAGTAGAGGATGAACTTGGTGGTGAAGAGTTGCCACCTCCTGATGACGACCTTGGCGGAGAAGAAGATGCTATGGCATTAGAGGGCAAAGACATTGAGGAAGAGAAAGATCTAGAAGAGAAGAAGGAACTAGACGAAGAGAAAGAAGACTTGGAAGAGGAGAAGGATCTGGAAGAGAAAAAGTCCACTGATGATCTTGTCTCTGAGATTGCCAAGCGAGTAGCTGCAAGAATCCTCTTGGAGAAGTAAAATATACTTTATATTTTGAAAGAAGTAAGCTGCCATTTGGCGGCTTATTTTCTTTTTGGCACACCCCTTGACAAAAGACAAGATGTGTGCTAGGGTGTCAAAGAAGATCGTTTTTTAAAAGAAAAGGACAATGACATGCTCAATAGCACTTGTTGGAAAGTTAAATCAGAAAAGAACTCAGATTCGACAACATACAATATTCAGCTAAGCGGGATAGATAGAAAGCAGATAAAGGCATTTCTAGAAGTCATGTCGGGGTGGCACAAATATGCAGATGGCCACAATGCTAATGGACTAGCTGTTCTTCTTTTCAGGAAAAGCTTTAAGTCCAATTATGATTGGATAAAATGGGCTAGGAGTTTTCCGTATGATCTTTTTGAAGAAAAAGAGAATGGAAAGATAGAAAAAATTAAAAGATACAAAAGCAACAAAAAAGTAAAGGCACTCCCTGCCACAAAGGCGGGAGGAAGAGTATGTTCTAAGTGCGGCGACAAAGGACACAACAGACGAACTTGCCCAGAGAGGATTACGCGATGACTAAGAAGAAAAAGGAAGAGACAGAAGTAGAAGAAGAGAAGGTATCTATAGAATGTGACGATCCTATAGAGCCTAGGATGGTAACTCTATATGGAGATTTAGAAGAAGAAAGAGCGATGGAGGTTATCAATGGAATGCTTTCCTTAGATGCTCTTGGAACACGGACTTTCACAATAGAGGAAGAAGAAGAAGTAACAGAGAGAACATATTGTCAACCCATTGAATTATTTATATCAACCTATGGTGGATCCGCAAGTGATATGTTTTCTATCTACGACACAATGAGGATGGTTGATTCTCCCATATACACGGTCGGGATAGGTAAAGTTATGTCTGCTGGGGTGTTGCTGCTGGCAGCAGGCGAAAAAGGACATAGAAGAATAGGGAAGAATTGTAGAGTTATGATACACAGTGTTCTTGGCGGAAGCCACGGCTCCATACACAATGTTGAAAACGAAGTTGAGGAGATGAGGTGGACACAAGAAAGATGTATTGAGTGTTTGGTGGAAGAAACAAGTATGTCAAGAAGACAATTAAATTCTATGCTCAAACAAAAGACTAATATCTACTTATCAGCTGAGGAGGCTGTAAAATATGGAATTGCTGACAAAATTGTTTGAACTGCTGGTAAACCTTCTCGGTGTTTCCGCAAAGGAAAAACAAGAACTACCAGAAATCGAGGAAGGGGAGGAAACCACTTTCTCTGTTTCCACAACAACAATTAAAAACATAATATGTAATCACGAATACTTTCCTATAGAATGGGACAAGGTACACACATTTGATGATCCAGGAGGGATCACGACTCCTGAGACAAACTACAAGACAATGAATCCATCAAAGAGAAGGAAACCAAAACTTTTTACAGTGCATTGGGATGGCTGTTTGGATACTAAATCTTGTGCCGAAATATTGGAAAATAGGGGATTGTCTGTCCATTTTTGTATAGACAATGACGGTACAATATATCAACTATTGGACACTCAACATGTTGCTTGGCATGCAAAAGGGGTTAACTCACGAAGTGTTGGTGTTGAGATAAGTAATGCTTGTAATTTGAAATACAAATCACACTATGATCCACCAAGGCCGATTGTGAAAGGTGCTGTAATACACAAAAAGAAACTCAAACCATTTATGGGTTTTTACCCCGTACAGATTGCCGCACTGAAAGCGCTAACAAAGGCACTACACCAAGCATATGATATTCCTCTTGAGTGCCCGCTTGACGATGGGAAACTGGTGAATACAGTGTCTTACGACGTTATCAGGAATAAGTTTTCTGGTGTAATAGGACACTATCATGTGTCGCACAACAAGACAGACCCAGCTGGCTTGGATATTCCGAAAATGTTGCAAGAGATAAAAGAAGATATTAAGAAATAATTACTCGGAGGATTTAATGAGAAAATACGATAATGGCCCATCGTTAAAAGACAAGATATTGAAGGGGGTGAATATATTGGCAGACAATGTAGCATCAACCCTTGGCCCACGAGGCAAGAATGTTATCTTAAAAGATAACGGCAACCCCATCATTACAAAAGATGGGGTAACAGTAGCTAAATTCATAGAACTAGAAGACCCTTTTGAAAACCTGGGGGCACAGATTGTCAAACAAGCTTCTGAGCAAACAAATGTTGTTGCTGGTGATGGAACGACAACAGCAACCGTGTTGGCTAGAGCGATACTACAAGAATCACAAAAACATCTTGTAGCTGGACATTCTCCAGTTGAATTAAAGAAGGGGATGGATAAGGCAGTTGAAAAGATTGTTGAGAACCTCAAAGGAATTTCCAAGCCAATATCTAGCGAAGAAGACATAAAACATGTTGCAACCATATCAGCCAATGGCGATGAAGCTATCGGAAACCTTATTGCTATGGCTGTTGACTGTGTTGGGAAGAACGGATCTATAACCATCCAAGAGGGAAGATCAATTGAAACTTCTTTGGATGTTGTTGAAGGGTTTAGGTTTAACTCTGGGTTTATTTCCAACTCCTTTATTACTGATGAGAGAAAGGGAGTGATGAGATATGACAATCCTTTTATCTTGGTTACAGATTACAAAGTAGAGAATATAGAAGACATCTTGCCTGTATTGGAGGTGGTGGCACGAGAAGGAAGGCCAATTGTTTTTGTCGTAGAAGACATTGAGGGGCAAGCACTAGCAGCTATGATAATGAACTCCGTAAGAGGAACAATGAAGGTTGCTGCCATTAAGGCTCCTCAATATGGGGAAGAGAGGAGAAGTATACTGAAGGATCTCTCTGTCAGTGTAGGAGCTACTTTCTTTTCTCGTGAGACTGGACTGGCACTAAAAGATGCTAAGCTAGAGCACCTCGGCCAAGCAAAGACAATAGAATCATCAAAGGTTGGCACCACGATAGTTGGTGGCTATGGTGACTCAAAAGAAGTCGAAGAAAGAATAGATATATTAAAACAAGAGATATCCAACAACGAAGATATTCACAGTTGTAAGAGCATACAGGAAAGAATAACACGATTGGCAAGTGGAATTGCCATTATTAATGTTGGAGCACCTACAGAAATAGAGATGATTGAAAAGAAACATCGCATTGAAGATGCACTTGAAGCAGTAAAGTCTGCCCAGCAAGAAGGCGTCGTTCCTGGTGGTGGTATTGCCCTATTGAAAACAACTAGAAATCTCTTAGGTGAGTTGGGAGAAATAACAGAGGGGGAGAAAGCAGGGGCATCTATCATAATAAATTCTGTGCGAGAACCTTTTCGCCAAATGGTCCTTAATGCTGAAGGAGACACTCCGGAAGTTATATTAAAACAAATAGAGGGAGAAGGATCTTTGGGGTACAATGTGGCATCTGGCGAGATAGTAGACATGTTCAAGGCTGGTATATTGGACCCGGCCAAGGTTACAAGGGTGGCACTACAGAATGCCAGCTCTGTTTCTTCCACATTAATTACCACAAACTATGCGATTGTATCAAGCTGACAACTACTTATGTCAGCGGTATTGTACTGCTTTTGACTATATGTAATAAGAGGGCTAGCGAGATGGCAGATGATTGTCCAAGTGATCAGGTAACAATAATAAGAAAACTAGATTTAGTTGGTCTTAAGTTGGACGAACTTAAAGACACTCAACACGAAATGGCAGAAGACATTTCTAAAGTAAAAGAAGCCATTTTTCACCCCGATCAAGGGCTGTATGCGAGGTTGAGAGAATTAGAATCGTGGAAGTCTTCAGCCTCTAAGGTTATCTGGATATTGGTAACATCTATAGTCGGTATCGCATCCTATATCATACAGAACGCTCTGTTTTCAAAATAATTTAATGCTTGACATTGGTTTGTGTTTGTGGTAATGTATCTTTGGAGGTTACTGTCATGTTAGGTCATTTTGTTGTCTGTGCGGATTCGATTCTTTTTCCAGATAGATCTGTTGTTGGTATTGTGATAGAAAGCTCGGGAGATAAACATAAAGTTTGTTGGAACAAAGGTGGAACTCGTTGGTGTTGTGCCGATGAGTTGCTTTCTTTAACAGAAAGGAACAAAAATGTCAAAAACAAGAGTTAATATAAGTTACTCGATAGAGATGGCAGACATACCAAGCAAGGTAAACGAAAACATTAACAAAATATCTCTTTGCCCTTCTGAATTTAAGGAGCTATTAGATTTGTTCTATAATTCTATAGAAAACAGCGAGTTTGATCTTGCTTGTGCTGCCTTGTCAAGTTTAGCACACAAATGCGATGCAATTTCGAACATCTCAAAAGATAATTTATCAATTTTAGAAGGATATAAAAATCTTTTGGAACAGAAAGATATGGCACTTAGAGAAATAAACGAAAAACAACAAGAAATGGAGAACCAAGATGATTAAATTAGTCGAAGTGTGTAAGAAACATTTCTCTATGGAAGAGGGCTTCTATCTCAGAGAAATCGTTGTCAACCCAGAACATGTTGTCTTTCTGAGGGAAGATAACGATACGAAAGAGGAGTTCAACAGAATGAATACTCGCAATGAATCCAAGGCGAACGGGTTACATGAAAAGTCTTCCTTCACTAAAATTGTTATAAACAAAGGAAGCATGGGTGTGGAGATGACAGTTATGGGCACTGTGTCTGAAATTCATGGGAAAGTTAATAATTCACGGAAATTGTTAAAAGGATAGAAGAGATGTCTTATTATCATTTATACATCAAGACATCTTGTGGCTTTTGCAAGAAAGCGATTGATTTGCTTATGGAGAAAGGTGAGGAATTTGCAATAACTGTGCTGGATCACTCAGAGATATTAGAAAAGTATGTTAAAGAAGATTTTTCTCACAACACTGTCCCGATTGTCTTGTTAGCCAATGTAGAAGAAGATGTTGAAGATGAATTCATCGGCGGTTATACTGAGTTAGAGGAGTCATTTAATGAGTGAAGATAATTTTATCTCTTGCGAGTGGAGAGAAATGCCAGAATTCTTTTACTCAAGAGAGGGCCAGTCAAAGAAAAAAGCCAGGTATCATGGTTCTGTTTTTTCGCAAATAAAAGATTTTGGTTCAAAGAAGTGGGTTGTCTGTGGGTATTTAGAGATTGATTATGAACCATATCTTAAAAAAGGTGTGTCCAAAGAAGAGGTTGCTCGTAGGTGTATCGAATATCTTAACAAGCCACCAGAAAGAAAGAAATATCAAAAAAAGAAAGTGAAACCATTGTATGGTAATCTTTCTTTGTATGATTATAAATTTAAGAACGATGGAACACCATATATAGAGGTCACTGTCATAACTGATGAGAGGAAGAACAAAAACTTTTGGGGACAAGGCATTTCTATCTGAAGGTAGAAACAACCTTCCGAATAAGAATCTATAAACTAGTTATTTTATATGAATATTTTTACAAAACACCCAAGCTCTGTTGATGAAACATATTTGGAGCATATGTTGAATGCTTCAAAGATGGGGTTTCTTTTTTTAATCTCATCTGTTTTTCAATTTATACATGCGATATTTCCATTTGTTCACCCTCCTTTCGGAATGGACGTGAAAAGTTTGTCTGGCACAATAATAAAAAGAGCCCTTAAAACAGAAAAGAAACAAAGAGGAAAAAATTCATAATGAACAATTTAACTAAAATAATGAACGGGTGGAGGAAATACCTCAACTCTTCTTCAAAAAAAGAATCTCTCAATGAAGCCTTTACCCCTGAAGGCGATGATGTATACCAAGGACTAGCTACTTTGACGGTTGACCTGTCAGCAAAAGGAAAGGATGCTGTTCTCTCAGACATTCGTTCAATTACTGGTGTGACAATTGTTTCTAAAAGAGACAAGCGCCGGTCAGGATCTTTGGATATATCACATATCAGCATAAAGGTGGATGACTCGTTGCTTGGTCTTTATTCTACGAAAAAGATTAAAAAACATATCGAACTAACAGTTAACACAAAAATAGAGGGTGTTAGAAATTTTTCGTTTATAGAAGAATTGACACCAATAGAAGATGTCACATGATGGCAAGCTGTATGTTAGGGTAGCCTGTAGCATTTGCCGTGGAAGAGAGGGGATGTTCTGTGTCTATTGTGATGAGCAAGGTATGCATTTCATAGAAGCTTCGGAAAAAACAATAATTAAATGGTTTTCTGATATGAAAAGCAGTGTCAGGGAAGATATATTAAAATGTTTACAAGAAGAAAAGCCGAATGATTGATAAGAAGAGTGAAAACAAAAAGACTATGGAAGTCTATACTAAGATGCTCAGCGAAGCTATGAGAGATGGCACTTTTGAGTCTGGAGAGGTTTTAGTGTATAAGTACCTTGCATCAGTGATGATGCTAGAGGTATATGAAGAGAGTTTAAGGAAGATGGGGTGTACAGCATCAGATATTGAGATGGCATCCACAACCGCTATAGATCAGGTTAGAGAGATGATAGCGGCATCTAAGGGGATGTACTATTCCTCTAAGAAGGAAGAAGCTTAGAAAAAAGAATTTATAACCATATTTACTTATATAAAGGAGTGTAGTCTTTGTAGA
>Ga0255048_10002553_pt1 | contig 11533 bp, 10 predicted proteins | sample JV7_2_2_MG_FD_183619 | JGI IMG/M metagenome (GOLD analysis project Ga0255048, IMG submission 183619) | Seawater microbial communities from Jervis Inlet, British Columbia, Canada - JV7_2_2 | ecosystem: Environmental > Aquatic > Marine > Inlet | place: Canada: British Columbia | collected 2016-10-06
CGGTCGTATGCTGCGTCGCTCGTCGTCAACGATAAGTTCATCATCGCCTCCTCCTCGCTCCTTGCCTCCACCTCGCAAGACCCTGTCGCGAGGCCCATCAGACTTCTACCACGGACTGCTAGCTAGCGCTCGGCCGTGGCGGCAATCCGCGCGATGCGTGCCCTCGCGCGGGGGCCGATCAAGGGGCCGTCGTTGTGGAACAGGCGCGCGCCCGGCACGCTCGCAGCACGATTCAGGGCGTTGCGGGCGGCACCGAGATCCGGGTTGGTGGCCATGCTGAGGGTCACGCCCAGCCAGTAGTCCACCGCCGCCTGGCCAAATGGACTCGTGGCGGGAGCGGCCTCGTCCCAGAGCATCTCGACGGCGCTATCGATCTGGCCGTTGTCGATGAGCAGCAGGGTCTGTTGCAGGTGAAGCACCCAAATGGGCTGGATCCCCTCACCCGCGGCGATTCCTGCGGCGGCCCGAGCCCACCAGTTGAGAGCGATGGTCGGATTCCCGGCGGCCGCTACCTGTGGCGACGAGTCCAGGTCGAGTCGGAGGTTGCGTGCCTGCCCGCCACGCTCGATGGCAACGTCGACACTACGTTGCGGGCCGGCCGCCACGACCCAGTCCGTGAACGCGCGTGCCGTGGTCGCGGCGCCTCCATCCAGGGTGACCAGGCGGTCGCCCATAACGAAGCCGGCGCCAGCGGCCGGGCTGTCGGGGCCGATGGCCCCTACGATCGGGCCCAGAGGACCGTCCAGCAGTACCAGGCCGTGCCACGAACGCGTCTCGGGCAAGGGCAGGGCCAGCGCTTGGAAGGCCTCTCGCAGTGCCTCAGCGTCGCCTTGGGGTATGGAAACTCGGGCCGACGGCAGCGCTGAGCCGGCAGCCCAGATATCGAGGTGGACGATTCCCCGGTCGCTCGCATCGAAGGCGCCGATCACGAAGATCCCGGCCGGCGTTTCGTCCTCGGTACGCCGGCGCAGCTCCTGCTGCGCACCGTCGCCCAGCTGCAGTGCTTCGCTGGCCGCGACATCCGCTGCGAAGAAGCTGCGATCCAGCAGGGTCCAACCGCTGACCCGAGCGAGCGCCTGGAGAATGGGTCTGTTGGCGGACTCGCGGTCGAGCGCGTCGGCGCCGGCTACGCCGAGGAACGCCAGCCCCGGAGCGAGGCGGACGTCACGCGAAGCCGTGCCGCCGTCGACCACCACGATGCTGGCATTCCACACGCGGCCTCCGCTCGTGCCGATCAGGATGTCGTGATTTCCCACCGGCAACTGCATCCGAATGCTACCGTCGTCCCCACGCCTGGCCACCACGGACTCGCCGTCGACCCAGACCTCAGCGGATCCCGGAACCTCCCGCAGTGTCACAGCGCCGACAGCCAAGCGCATGTCGAGCGTGCCCAGGTCGTAGTCGGTCAGCGTGGGCACCTCGAAGCGCTGCCGGAACGGCCGGTGGTTGGCCAGCGTGATCTCGATCTCGTGCCAGCCGGGGAGTAGCCCCTCGACGACGAGCGGCGTGGAGGCCGGGCTCTCGATGTTGGCGGCCGTAGTGCCTACGAGTTCGCCATCCAGGACCACGCGCGCGCCGGCCGGTCTCGTGGCCACCTGTACGGTCGCGCTCGAGCGCTCCAGCGTCAGGCCTACGCCCTCGGTCCGGTTGGCGCGAACGCTCACCTCCTCTTCGTGCGGCGCGAAACCACGGCGCTGGGCGCGTACCCGGTGGTCGCCCGCGATCACGGGAATGATGTCGCTGACCTGCTCGATCGCGACCCCGTCGACCGTCAGCTCCGCATCGGCGGGAGCGAGACCCACGCGCAGGAAGCCCACAAGGCGCTCGCGGCGACGGTTGAAGCGAACCATGAGCTCGTCTTCAGCACCGGTCCTCGCCAGGTCGTAGGCGGGGTCGAGCCGGATCAGTCGATCCAAATCGGCATCCAGCCCGTCGCGTTGGCCGGCGTCCCAGAGGGCGGCGGCACGGGTCTCGAGAGCCCGTTGCAGGAGGAGTCGAAGCGACTCGGGTGAGTCCGCGTCGATGCTCTCGGCGCGCGCGACCAGGCGCTCCAACGCGTCCATTCCGGCCTCGGCCTCGCCCGCGTCCATCAGCACTTCGGCGCGGGCGAGGAGCAGGCGCAGTGTCTCGGGATCGACTTGCTGGGCCGCCTCGGCGTGGGGCGCGGTCGTACCCAGTACCACCAGTGCCGTGACGACCAGCAGACCTGTGCCACGTCCTGACAGCGACCGGGTGCCTCTCATTCGACGATCACCACGGCTCGTGCGTTGCGATCCGCGATGTAAATGCGCCCAGAGTCGTCAACGGAAAGATCACGCGGGGCGCGCAACTCGATGTTGCCTGGCAGGGTGGGGCCCAGTCGACTCAGCCGCTGTCCGGCGGGCGAGAAGACGTCAATCGTACGAGCGTCGCGATCGAGCACGTAGGAATTGCCGAGCCGATCCACGGCCAGCGCCTCCGGGCGGCGCCATTGGCTAGCCACCACGACCCCTTCCCTTTCGCCGTTCGCGGCGAAGCGAATAACCCGCGAGCCGGCGCGATCGAGGACGTACAGTCGGCCCACCCCGTCGATGGCAACATCGACGGGCTCCTCGTGCGTTGTGGTGGCCAGGCCGCGGTAGGTGCCATCGGGATCGAACTTGAGCACTCGCCGCGGCTCGGCGTCGACCAGGAACCAGGAACCGTCGGGCGTTCGGACGCCCGCCTGCAGATCCTTGAGCGGCATGGAACGTCCATGTTCGTCGCTCATGAAACCCAACCGTGATCCACCGAGCGCGATGACGCCGGCCTTGCGTGTCGGCAGGTAGGGAAGGCCGTCAACACCCCACCACGGACGCGAGTGGGCGTTGTACGCGAGCCGGCTCGCGACGGCGCGTGCGGGATCCTTCAGGAGTACCGCCGGCGCGCCCTCGTCGATTACCAGAACCTGCCCGTCGGAGCTGGCTGCAACGGCCACCGGACGGTCGATTTCGGCGCCCATGTCGATCACGCTGGAACGCAGATAGGGCGCGGCAGAGTTGGCGGCGCGCACATGGAACCGTTCAACGAGCGCGAGTGCGCGCCGCGCGCCGGTCGCAGCGTCGGAGTCGGCTGCCTTGCCGGTCGCCGAGACGACACGCTGCAGCAGATCAATGGCGGCTGCCCAGTCTTCCTCGGCGAGTGCCGTGTATGCCAGCTTCAGGCTGGCTCGGGAGGTCCACTTGGAGCGCGGTTCGAACTCGACGACGTCCACGTACTCGGCGCCGGCGCGCTGCCATTCGCCGGAACGCCATAGCAGATCGCCCAGGCGCACGCGCGCGGCCGCGCGCCAGACCAGGCGCGGGTGGGTAGTGCGCGGGAAGGTGTCAACGATCTCCAGGTAGGAGTTCCGGGCTTCAGCGATCCGGCCCGTGCGCAGCAATCCCTCGGCCGTGGCGAAGATCGTCTCGGCGTTGGATTGCGGAGTAGCGGCGAGCAGGGGAACCAGGAGCGCGGCCACACAGAGCGCTGACAGAGCCGACCTCAATGGTCTCGACATGCAAGAACCGCCGCGGTGATGTTGTCCTGTCCGTCACGTTCGCAGGCCGTGTTCACTAGGGTATCGGACGACTCGGCCGCTGCCGCACCGTCGAGGACGATCCGGGCGACGTCCTCCTTGCTCAGGCCATGGGAGAGACCGTCCGATGCCAGCACGTAAATGTCATCGACCGCGACGTCGCCTTCGGCCAGGTCGACTTCGATCGTGTCCTGCACGCCGAGGCAGCGGCTGAGTACGTGGCGCATGGGGTGAGTCTCGGCCTGCGCCTCGGTGAGCACACCCTCACGCACCTGCTGGCCGACGAGGGTGTGGTCTCGTGTCAGCTGTTCCACAACTCCGTCGCGCACCCGCCAGGCCCGACTGTCCCCGATGTGGGCGAGTAGCACGCGGTCGTCGGTCACGATGATCGAGGTGAGAGTCGTACCCATGCCGGTGCGCTCGGGATGCTCCTGTGCGTCGACCAGAATGCGTTGGTTGGCCGCGTCGAACGCGGCAAGCAACTCGTCGAGGCTCGGTGGCCGACCTTCCGCCCGGGCGCCGCGCAGGCAGTCTTCGAGAACCTCGATCGCGAGCCCGCTCGCGCGTTCTCCGGCGTTGTGTCCGCCAAGACCATCGGCGACCGCGACGAGCCCAATGTCCGGATGCGCGCACATGGCGTCCTCGTTATGGTCGCGTATCGAGCCCACGATGGACGTCGCGCCGGCATCGAGTCGCAGCGATGTGCTCCAAGCGTCGTCAGGCATTTCTTCAGGTGGGAGTATGCAGTGGAGCAGCCATCTTCTTTCGGTGACTTCGGCCTGTCAATGCGCGATCAAGCTGCTATGCTCGCCGCGCTCGAAGGGACTCTGGTCGGACAGGAGATCGCGATGACGTCGGACAAGCCAGAAGCGGACGTCCCGGTCGCTGAGCCCGCTGTCGCCCGGCCGGCTGCAGCGCAGGCCGCAGCTGCCGAGGAGGTGACCGAGGTGCCAGCACCGGAGCCCGATCCCGCGACGTGCTATGGCATCGTGATCGGCCAGGGGGCGCTCGAGCGCGCGGTACTCGATGGCGAGTTCGACGACGGAGAGTACATCTTCTACCTGGAGCCGGCGGGTGTCATGAATGCCGATCTGGTCTGCTCCCGCGCCTACCCGGCGGAGTCGATCCGCGGCGGGATCCTGATGACGAAAGCGGCGCGCGACGTGAAGAAAGTGTATTTGGACGACAGCGTCAACCCGGACAGCTACGAGCTTGCCTTCCCGAAGGAATACGGCTACGTGAAGTCCGTGCAGCACTACCGCCCCGAGACTCGCGAGCACGCCAAGTACCCTTTCTCCAAGAAATACTGAGAAAAGCACTGCGGCGGAGCGGGCGCGCCCTCACATCTCGGTCGGTTTCACTCCCTTGGGGACGTGCGTCCGGAATACGTAGTCCCACAGCGGCGAACTGACGCCATACCAGATATCGTCGCCAGCGAAATGGTGCTGCAGATGGCGCTTGCGCAGCCCTTTGCCGAGGCCGTTGCTAGGCGTGACGAAGTGCGTGTAGAAGTGGATGTAGTCGTAGCAGAGATAACCGATGAGGAACCCGCCGAAGAAGGGGAATACGGTGGGCGTCCCCAGGATCCAGTAGAAGATCGACATCAGTATCAGCGTGAGTGGCACGGCCATCATCGGTGGTGCCAGGAGGCGGTCCCACTCCTGCACGTCATGGTGAAGCTGGTGCACCGGATAGAAGATCTCGCGGAGCTTCTCGTTCCTGGGCTCGAAGTGGAATACCCAACGGTGTAGCCAATACTCCGTGAACGTCCAGACGAAACCGCCAATGATCGCGAGGGTGACCACCCTCGCCGCGGAGAGGTCGAGGTAGTAGCCGAGGTAGACCAACCCCAGACTGATCGGACCCCAGACGCAGATCGGCACGGCAGGGTGGACGCGGGTGAGCGCCTCGAGGAAGTCGCTCTTGTACAGTCGAACTTCCGGTTCGCGGGTGACGCGTGCTTTCTTGGTCACGGGGTCGTCTCGGCGGGATGGGGTGGGGCAGGATTCAGAGGCGATTCGTGGGAGGCTATTCGGGCACCACGGCAGGGCGAGACATGGCCGCAGCAATAGCACCCGACCAGATTGAAGCGCGAGGCGGTTCTTTTCAAGGCGCGGTGCGCCGCATGTTCGAGAGCCTGGCCCCGCGTTACGACAGTTTCAACCGTTGGGCCAGCTTGGGAATGGATGAAGGCTGGCGGCGCGCGGCGATCACGCGTCTGGCAGTGGCGCCGGAGAGCCGAGTGCTCGACGTGGCCACGGGTACGGGTGACCTGGCCTTCGCGTCCGAACGCGCGGGCGGCTCCGTGGTCGGCTGCGACTTTGCGGCTGCCATGATCCGCATCGCCGCCGACAAGGCTGCGGCGGCCGATTCGACCGCGGCGTTCCACGTGGCCAGCGCCAACGCGCTCCCCTACCGAGCGGGTTCGTACACGGGCGCGGTGTCGGCGTTCGCGATGCGCAATGTGCGACCGATCCTCGAGCCGGTACTGCACGAGATCTTCCGCGTTCTGGAGCCCGGCGGGCGCCTCGTGATTCTCGAGTTCACCGAACCCGTCATTGCCCCCGTGCGCTGGGGCCACCATTTGTACACGCGCATCCTGGTGCCGCGGCTCGGCGGTTTCCTGACGGGGGATCGCGAGCCCTTCGACTACTTGAATCGCAGCATCGATGCCTGGCTCAACCCGGAAGAGTTTGCCGACAGACTACGCGGGTGCGGGTTCGCGGATGTCGGTTACGAGCGACTGAGCCTAGGCACGGTGGCGCTACACTGGGGCACGCGACCACTCGCCTGATCGCGCCGCCGCGCGTCACGTAACTCTGCGGTGGGCTGCAAGTGTCAAGCTACGTCGGAGACAGCACACTAGAAGTCCTCGCCGAACCGAGCCTTCTCGAGCAACGGCGACTCGACCTTGCGCGCCGGGGTGCCGGCCACCGCGACCACCACCGGGACGCGGGCGGTGACCTGTGCCGGCGCGAAGCAGGCCTGGTCGTTGCATGCCTGGTAGTCGACCAGGAAATCCAGGTCCGTGTCGCCCAGCGGCGCCGCGTCGGTGACGCGGAGAATCACACCGGCAACGACGCTACCTTCCCAGACTTTCAGCGGCTCGGGCCAGAAGCCGAACGTTCGCTCCAGCGGATCCGGATAGAAGACCCCAACGACCTCTACTCCCGGCGCTGCAACCGACACGGCCGTGGCGATCAGGAAGTCCTCTGAGGCGGGGTTGGCATTCACGTGGAAGCCGCGGCCAACGCGGATCTGGACGGCAGCGCGCACCGTCGAGTCCTGAACGACCGGGCTGGAACCGACGACAGCCGCCGCCAAGACCCGTTCTTCGTCGAAGAGTTGCTCGGGCCCCTTCGATTGCGCCGCGGGCGCCGCCACGAGTGCCCATGACAAACCCGCGAAAACAAGGACTCGGCCTGGCGTGTTCATGGATTCAGTCCGTAGCCTGGTCGGCCTTCTTGGTCGCGGCGATCACCTGTTGCGCGATGTTGGGTGGCACGTCCTCGTAGCGGGAGAATTCCATGGTGTAGCTGCCTCGGCCACCGGTGAGCGCGGTCAGATCGATGGCGTAGCTCAGTACCTCGGCGAGAGGCACTTCGGCCTTGATGATCTGCCTGCCGCGGCGAGGGTCCATGCCCTGGACACGACCGCGACGGCTGGTCAGGTCGCCCATTACGTCGCCCAGCGCGTCGTCGGGCACCGTGATTTCGACCTTCATGATCGGTTCGAGCAGGACCGGGTGTGCCTTGGGCACGGCTTCCTTGAAGGCTATCGACCCGGCAATCTTGAACGCCATCTCGGAGGAGTCCACCGAGTGCTCCTTGCCGTCGAGTAGCTGGACCTTGAAATCGACCAGCGGAAAGCCTGCCAGCACGCCGCGCGCGGCGGTCTCGGCGATACCTTTCTCCACTGCGGGTCGGTATGACTGGGAGATCGAGCCGCCGAAGATCTTGTCCTCGAACTGGTAGCCGCTGCCGGCCGGCAACGGCTCGACCGCGATCTTGGCCACGCCGAACTGGCCGCGTCCGCCCGACTGCTTCTTGTGGCGCCCTTCGGCCTCGGCGCGCGCTCGGATGGTCTCGCGGTAGGGGACCTTGGGCGGATGTAGCTTGGCCTTGACGCCGAAGCGACCCTTCAACTTGGCGAGCGTTACCTCTACGTGCAGCTGACCCACACCCGACAGCACGAGTTCGTGTGTCTGCGGGTCGCGATTGACCTGGAGTACGGGATCCTCGTCCGTGAGACGCGCGATGGCTGCCGAGATCTTCTCTTCGTCGGATTTGCTCTCCGGCTCGATCGCGAAGGAGATAGCGGCCTGCGGGTACTCCACGTGCTCGATTTCCATCGAGCTGCCCTTGGCGCGCAACGTGTCGGAGGTGGCGGTATCCCTGAGCTTCGCGACGGCGCAGATCTGGCCCGCCACCGCCGCATCGATGTGTTGCAGTTCCTTGCCCTGCGGTGACGACAGGTTCGTCAGGCGCTCATTCGTCCCGGTCCGGACGTTGAACGCATGGTCGTCCGACTTCAGGGTGCCGGCAAAGACCTTCAGGAAGTTGATGCGGCCGGCGAAGTCGTCAGACACGGTCTTGAAGACAAGGGCAGCGAAGGGCGCGTCGGGATCGGTGTCGGCAAAGACGCGCTGGCCGTCTTCGTCGTGCCCGGTCAACTGAGGATGATCAGCGGGTGAGGGCAGCAGATCCACGCATGCGTTCATCACGCGATCGGTGCCGATTCCGTGTCCCCCCGCCATGCAGTAGACCGGATGCAGACGGCGGCGATGGACGGCGCGCCGGATCCCCTGCGTAAGCTGAGCGTCGTCCAGATCACCCTGCTCGAAGTAGAGATCCATCAGTTCTTCGTTGCTTTCCGCGACCATCTCGACGAGCGTCGCCCGGGCGGCCTGGGCTGCCTCCACCATGTCTTCCGGGATGTCGCAGGCCCTGCCCTTGCCGTTGCCGTCGAACTCGTAGGTGTGGGCCTTCATCTCGATCAGGTCAATGACGCCCTTGAAGTCGTGACTCACGCCAATGGGCAACTGGACCGGGACGACCTCTCGGCCGAAGGCATCAACGCAGGTTTCCACGGCGTGGGCGAAATCGGAGTTCTCGCGGTCGAGCCGGTTGATCACGATGATCGCAGGGATGGAGTCGTCGCGGCGGTACTCCCAGACCTTCTCAGTCATCACCTCAACGCCGGCGAGGCCGTCGACGACTACGATCGCGCCGTCGGCCACGCGCAGCGCGCCCTTGGTCTCAGCGCGGAACACCGCATAACCGGGGGTATCGATGAAGGTGATCTGTGACCCCTTCCAGTCGGTGTGGGCCAGGGCGGCCTGGATGGAGATCTGGCGCTCGATCTCCTGCGCGTCGAAGTCGGTTACTGCGTGGCCGTCCTCGACCCGGCCTAGACGATTCTGCGCGCCACTCGTATACAGGCACGCCGAGACCAGCATCGTCTTGCCGGTATCGCCGTGCCCGATTACACCTACGTTGCGTAGATCCGCTGTCGTGTACTTACCCATGGGTGCGCGTCCTCCGGCATGGCTCCGCGCAGTCCACGGCGCGACATGGCCGGGGGCGATCGCCCCGGCGACCGCTCGAGGACGGTGCGAGGGGGTGAGCTAAAGGGCGATTCTAACACCAAGAGGTCGAATCGCCGCGCGAATCAGCCCAGGTCGCGCCACTCACGCAGGGTCGTGAGCAGTCGCTGGAAGTCCGGCGCCAGCGGCGCTTCGAACGCGACCCTGACGCTTGTCGACGGGTGCTCGAACTCCAGCCGGTGGGCGTGGAGCGCGGGACGACCGAAGTTCCGGATCAACGAGCGGGTGCGCCCGTCGGGCACGCCCTTCCACTGCCGCCCGGAGTAGTCATCGTCGCCTACGATCGCATGGTGCAGGTGGGCCAGGTGCACGCGAATCTGATGGGTGCGGCCGGTTCGTGGGCGCGCTTTGATCAGGGCGAACCCCGGGTACGACTCGAGCCGCTGCCAGTCGGTGACAGCCGCTCGAGATCGGCGGGCCCGCGTGGAGATTCGCTTGCGATCCTTGGGGTCGCGGCCCAGCGGGGCATCGATCGTACCGGAGTCCTGTTCGGGCTCACCGTACACGAGGGCCAGGTACTCTTTGAGCACGGTGCGCGCGGCGAACTGTGCCGCCAGGTGATGGTGCGCGCGGTCGGTCAAGGCGACCACGAGCACGCCGCTGGTTCCGCGATCGAGCCGATGTACGATGCCCGGGCGCGAGCCGTCCGCAACCGCCGCCAGACGGTCGCCAAAACGGTGTGCCAGGGCGTGTACCAACGTTCCCGTTCGGTGCCCGGGCGCCGGGTGCATCACCATCCCCGCAGGCTTGTCGATGATCGCCAGGTCGTCGTCTTCGTAAAGCACTTCCAGGGGAATCGCCTCCGGCACGACCCCCATCTCCGGCGCACTCGTGCGAAGTTGCACGACGATGTGCGCCTCGGCGTCGACCACCTGCGACGACTTGGTGGCGACCCGAGCGCCGATCGCGACGGCCCCCGTCCGGACCAGCCGTTGTGCACGGGCACGGGAGAGGTCGGGGATGCGTCGGGCGAGCAGGCGATCGAGCCGTTCGCCCGCCTCTGCCGGGGCGACGACGAACTCGAGTGTTTCCACTACCACGGGCTGCCCGCCTGCCAGCCTCAGGCTTTGCCCTCGGCGGCGTCTGGGTGGCTGTTCATGCGCAGCCGCGCCATCATGCCGAGGGCGACGGTGACCACCACGATCGCCACGAATTGCGATGTCGAGAGAGCGCCGCCGAACACGGTCCCGCGCGGGTCTCCGCGCCAGAACTCCACGACGAAGCGGAAGATCCCGTAGCTGAGCGCATACAGCCAGAAGATCTGCCCGTCGAACTGCTTGCGCTTGTAGAACCACAGGAGCATGCCGAAGATCATCAGGTTCCCGAACATGGAGTAGAGCTGCGTCGGATGCAGCGCAATGTTCAGGGGGACGCCGACCAGAGTGCCGCTGTAGCTGTCGGTGAAGACCGTGCCCCAGGGCAGGTCGGTCGGGATGCCGTAACAGCAGCCGGCTGCAAAGCAGCCGACACGACCGAAGGCGTGGGCGACGGCGATGGCGGGCGCGGCCACGTCGGCCGAGCGCCACACGGGCATTTCGGTCCGCCGCATGTACCACAGGGCTACCAGAACACCGGCGATGAGTCCGCCGTAGAAGACCCCGCCGGCCTGCAGCAGACTGAATGCCATTTCGCTGATCGTACCGACGATCGCTCCGATGCGCCCGAGCCCGGAGAGCGCTGCCCCGACAGCGCCCCCACCGTCGGCCAGGATGCTGCTGAACTGGCGCGAATAGAACTCGCGATCGACAACAAGCAGCAGGATCTTGGCACCGACCAGTCCGCCGAGAATGGCATAGACACCGAGATCGACCATCCGGTCCGCGTCGATCTGCTCACGGCGAGCCAACTTGCGAGCCACGGTGATGGCCACGAGAAACGCCACCACCAGCAAAACGCCATAGGTATGAATCGTGACCGGGCCGATCCCAGGAAGCGGAAGTCGGAACAGAATCGGGAACATGCGGACCTCTCAGGCGTCGTCGGCAGCGGTCGACCCGACGTCCGGCCCGATTTCGCTTGGTGTTTCGGTCGGAGGCTTCGACGCCTCAGGGTCGTCTTGCTCGCGCGCCAGAGTCAGGAACAAAGCGATCCCCCCCATGGTAATCGCAGCGTCTGCCACGTTGAAAGCCGGCCATTCGTGGGCTCCCCAGTGTGCCAGGATGAAATCCTCCACGTAGCCGAACCGGAGACGGTCCACGAGGTTCCCCAGCGCGCCCCCCAGAATCGCGCCAAACGCCATCAGGACTGCCGGGCGGTCCGCCTCGTGCCGCGCGTATGACCAGATGATCAACACAGCGGCGACCGCGACGCCCACCAGAACCCATCTGAGCCACGCGCTACCGACATCATTGAACAGACCGAACGCCATGCCGCGGTTGTGGGCGTGCGTGAAG
>Ga0255048_10002554_pt1 | contig 11531 bp, 16 predicted proteins | sample JV7_2_2_MG_FD_183619 | JGI IMG/M metagenome (GOLD analysis project Ga0255048, IMG submission 183619) | Seawater microbial communities from Jervis Inlet, British Columbia, Canada - JV7_2_2 | ecosystem: Environmental > Aquatic > Marine > Inlet | place: Canada: British Columbia | collected 2016-10-06
CGTCGCTATCGGTGTCTTCGTCCTCTTCGAGTTCTTCACTATCAGTGTCCTCGTCATCTTCGAGTTCGTCGCTATCGGTGTCTTCGTCCTCTTCGAGTTCGTCGCTATCAGTGTCCTCGTCATCTTCGAGTTCGTCGCTATCGGTGTCTTCATCCTCATCTTCTCAGTCCAGTTCTTCGACATCGAGTTCATCAACATCAAGTTCATCTGGCGTGAATGTCTTGAAGAATTTGATCATTTATTCAATGGAAGACCGATATAGAACCAAGCATTTATCAGACCAATATTTGCCACATGCAATGGATGATCAATACAAGGCTGAATTTCTGCAGGCCGCCTAAGAGGTAAATCAATGGCTGAGGTTATTTTCGAGAAAGGTGAAATCAAAAACGTATGGATACAGTTTGAGGAGCGCGATGCCGGAACAGTTACAACCTCAGCGCAGACTTTTGACGTAGTTGACGGCGATGGTAATGTTCTGCAAGCCGTTGGCAATGCTTCTGTTCAGAATAACGGAACTTCATTAGTGCAGGTATATGGTTTAGTAGATACAAGCGAGGAATCTTTTGAAGATGGAACGGCATATAAAGTGCGTTTTACAGTGACTATAGGCTCGGAAATATACAAAGTACATGTGCCGATGCGGGTAGGGGAGCAGAGATTATGATAGCAACGCTGGCAGAATTCAAAGTCATATTGGGCATGGCCGAAACAGATGACAGTCAGGATACGCTTTTGAATAAATATCTCAATGCAGTTGACGCCGTGTTTAATTCTCTTTCAGATTACGAATTCGACTCTACATCATATGTCAACCAGGAATATAATGGTCAAGGAGGGCCGCGGATCTGGCTCAGGAATATCCCAGTAACTGCCATAACCCAGATTTCGGCTGACCGGATACCAGCTATCAGAATCAAAAACACAACTTCTGGCGCATCCAGAGCAACCATTGATATAGATGTATCAGCGCAGACATTGACACACACTCTTGTTGTCGGTGGCACTACCACCACAGCGTCCATCGACTTGACAGCCGCTGCTACAGATACGCTGTCAGAGCTTATAACAGCTATCAATGCGCTTGGTAATGGATGGTCTTCAGAGATATATCAGACAGATTTGGAAGGGCTGCCGTCCACAGAACTCCTGGAAGTCATGGGATTGAATTGCGGCGTTCCCAGAGGCGGTGGAGATGCAACGTTCAAGGATCTAGATATTCCCGGTACGCCGCTGGATGGTGAATTCAGGATAGAAGATGCCAAGATGGGAACGATTTTCTACTCTCGTGGATTCCATAAAGGGGTAAATAACGTCGTTGTGTCATACACGGCGGGGTATACGTCGGCTACCATGCCGCATGAGCTTAAACTGGCTGTTTTGACAGGAGCACAGGCGCTATACACTCGTGGCGAAGAGGATGGCTTTGGGGCGTCAAGTTTCAATCAGGGCGAATTGATGGTGAGGTACGGCGAATGGCTCCCTGATTACACCTTAACGATCCTGGAGCGATACAAGCGGAAGTCACTGGGGTAGAAAATGAGAGGCAAAAACGCCAGATTCAGACTTGAACAGCCGCTGGATACGAAGACAGCCACCGGCGGCAGGACACGTACATGGCCGAATCTCCCTGAATTTGGGGGGACTATATCACCACTCTCGGCAGCCGAGCAGAATTTATGGGAGCGTGATGTTGAGGATGCTTCTTTCAGACTCATGGTGATGGGAAGAGCTATTCCCGAACAGCACAGAGAAAAGGTGGCTATTAAGAATCGAATCGTGTTGCTTAATAGACGCAATCCATTGCCGGAGCAAGTCTATGACATTATTGGTATGATGCCGCATTATCGGCGGGGTCGGCTGTCGCAGTTCGAAATCATATTGGGGAATATGACATAACTATATTTCAGGGTGAAATACAATGTTCAAGCAACGCTGGTATGACAAAAAGTTCAAGAAAGATACGCTCGATCCAGAAATTGTTAAACGGCTTGAGGCTTCTGGCTTGCTCGTCGAAGGAGAGATCAAGCAAGCCATCACTAATATAGGGCTGATCGACGAAGGGACATATAGAGCGACGATTACTCATGAAACTGATGCGCAGGCATTGAAGGTCAAGATAGGCAGCCCATTAGGTGACATCAACAACCCGCGTGAGAATCCGCCATATCCGTTGTATCTGGAATTTGGAACGGTGAACATGCCGCCATTTTTCCCGATGAGAAGAGGGTTGATAGACAGCAAGAGCAGATTGCAGGTAATCTGGAGATGATATGGATCTATTCGGAGCATTAGCCACAGCGATAAAAAACAAGTTCGAGGGGAATGCCGCTTTGGTTGCTGCTCTGGGTGGGAGTACGGGCAAGCATTCGTTGCGTATGTATTTCAAGAAAGCGCCAGAAGATGAAGGGGATTTTAAGCAGTTTCCTTATGTCGTATACTTCATCACAACTGCTGAGAGAGAAGATACACTTTCAGAGCGCGGGAAGACCTTAAATGTTCAGTTCAATATTTATGATTCAGACGAAGACAGCCCGGATGATGATTCGACACTGAACGATATTTATAGCAAGTTGAGTGAATTATACAACGAAAGCACGTTGACAGTTGCGGGTTACGATCATATTTATATGATTGAAATGAACGCGATTCCTATACCAACAACTGATGATACGCAGCAGATCACGGTTAATTACGAAGTAATGTTGCAAGTAAGTTAAGGGGGAATAAAGGAAAGGGTTATGGCTGCCAAATCAGGATTTGGTGGTATAGTTACTATGGCTGGCTTAACAGTAGGCGTCAAGTCATGGGTGATGAATACAGTTGATGACGCTCTCGAAACGACAGTCCTTGCAGACGATCAAGACAGGGAGTTTATAGCAGGATTAAACAGCTTTACAGGGGCGTTCGATGGCAATTGGGATGTGGCCAACACATTGGCGGTAGGTGAGTCTGGAGTGGCGACTTTCCAGGTAGGAAATAGCGGCGCTTTGACGTATTCTGCAACAATTGTGGTTACTCAAGTAGATAACGAAAATGCCTTTGATGGCGTCGTGAGTGGTCCCATTACTTGGCAGGGAACGGGGCCACAACCAGTATTTAGCAGTTCTTCATCATCGTCTTCCAGCAGTTCTGGAGCATAATAATCACAGGGGGAATGTCAGGAGTGGCAGATGGCCGCACGAGCAGGATTTGGTGGTATAGTTACTATGGCTGGCTTAACAGTAGGCGTCAAATCGTGGGTGATGAATACAGTCGCTGACGCTTTAGAAACGACAACATTGGCAGACAATCAGAACAGAGCATTTATAGCGGGACTTAAAAGCTTTTCTGGCTCATTCGAGGGCAACTGGGATGTGGCCAACACATTGGCAGTAGGTGAGTCTGGATCGGCGACCTTTCAATTTGGGTCCAGCACCGATTCTCAGTCTGCGACAATCCTGATTACAGGCGTAGATACTGAGAACGCCTTTGATGGCGTAGTATCCGCTGGCGTGACATTCCAGGGAACGGGAGCGCAGCCGGCATAACTTAACAATATCCTGAAATAAAACGAGGGGGAATTATGGAAAACGGCAATGTAGCCGCCGCAACGGGGCAAGGGCCTGTTACATATATCGAGGTCGATGGCGTTGAATACGAGCTTGCTCCGTTGCAGATGAAGGATCTGGCGGCTGTTGAGCAACACGCCAAAAAAGTCATCCGTAGCGAGGCGTTGGCAACTATCCGGGAAGCTGGGGATCTGCTGACGTCAAAAGAGAAAGCGGCGATGGTAAAGGATTTATCAACCGAATCTCGGAGTTGGTTAGATTTTCTAGGGTCTCCTACAGGGATCGAATATGTCATTGTGATACGTCTCAGAAAAGCGCACCCAGAGATGACAGAAGAAGCGGCGCGCGACTTGATCACCGTGAGGGCGCTGGCAGATGTGCAGGCAGAGATGAGCGAATTGGTAGGATTAGAAGTTTTTAAAAGCATGGGTGGTGATGGCGAAAGCCCCCCGGCGACGGAGGGATGACCTGGGAGCGTTCCTTTACCGTGTTATCACGGTATTACGGCATCAGTCCCCTAGATATTCCAGAGATGACTATTTATCAATACGCGTATTATATGCGTGAAATTGGCTGGATAGAGAGTCAAGGACAGAAAGATCAGAAGGGCAGGGGTGCGGTCATGGGACAGACAGATAAAGTACCATCAATTGCGGACATCCGCCGGATGGCGAAAGAGATCAACCCTGATTTAGTTATCCCGAAAGATTAAAATGCCAAAGATTGCAGACGCGTTTGTTGAGATAGAAGCCAGGACAGGCAAATACCGCGCGGATATATCCAAAGCGAAACGTTCGACCTCGGATTTCGGCAAGAGCGCCACGAAGTCACTGAAGTTGATTACTGCTGGCGTTGCTGGTTTAGGCGTGGCTGCTGGTGTGACTGCTACTATCATAGGTGTAAAACTGACTAAAGCCTTGATAGCAGCAGGGAAGGCTTCTGTCTCGACGGCCATCAAATATGACAAGTTAGAGCGTGGCTTAACGGCTGTTGTGGGAAGTTCTGAAGAAGCCCAACGACAGTTAGATCGATTGGCAAAAGTTGCCGAACTACCAGGACTGTCATTTGAGCAGGCAATACAAGGATCGATCAATCTCCAGGCAGCAGGGTTAAGTGCCAATCTTGCCGAACGGTCCCTTAAGGCCTTTGGGAATGCTCTGGTCACTGTTGGCAAAGGTTCTGCGGATCTAGCTGGTGTTAGTCTGGCATTGACTCAGATAGCTAATAAAACTAGTGGCTTTGGTCAGGATGTGCGGCAGCTTCAGGAGCGGTTGCCGCAAATGCAGGTTGCTCTAAAAAATGCGTTTAACGGTAAACCATTGGAAGACTTAAAGATCACAGGGAAAGAGCTTGTCGCTGCTTTGGTGACAGAGTTCGAGAAATTAAAAACTGCCGCTGGTGGGCCAGCAAATGAAATAGAAAACTTGATGATTGCTTTTGATAGACTAAAAGCCGAAGTTGGGAAGACACTGTTGGGTATCACTTCGGATACTGCTAAAGGGATTGCAGGGATAATAGATAAAATCAGGACAATAATTCCACATTGGCGGCTATATCAGGATCAACTTGTTGCTATCTTCAAGACTATCTCTAAAATTGCTATTCGTAGTACAGGCGAGATGATAAAGAGCATGGGCAAGCTCATAGTAGCTGCCGCTCCGTTTTTTTGGAAGCCTCTTTTGTTCGGTTTCAATACAACGTGGACAAGTATTGAAGATGCAGCATTGAGGGGGATGGCTCGTTTATTGGATAAAATGGCCATTCTTACAGACAAGGGATATGCGAAAGCCCTTGAGAGTATAGAGCGCGATACTAAAAAAATAAATGATCGTATTGGAAAATCCTTTGACGAGAGTTTCGGGAGATCTATTGACAATTTTGTGCGAACTGCTGACCAGGAGTTGCCGAAGCTAGAGAAAACCTTGCAGGATCTAATCGAGGCAGGTAATGCGGAGCTGGATAAACTAGTCGCACAAATCCCCGATGTGAAAAAAGTAAAAGTCGAGGTAGATATTGAAACAGACAGCGTAAAACGTACTGGGGAAACGGAAAAAGTTCAAGAAATGAATTTGAAGGATATTGGTGATTTCAATAAGAAAGCAGAGGAATTGTATGTAAAAGACCTGGAAAATTTTCTTGAATCAGTCCAAAGTAAAGCTGCTGCCGACAGAGAGATTGCCGTTGAGATTTTCAATTTTCTCGAACAACTCCGGTTAAATGCTCAAGAAAGAGAGAAAAAAGCTGTTAAGGAGCGTTTAGAAAAGGCTAAAAAAGAAAGTGACGAGGCTTTGCAGATTATTGGCGATTTCAACCAAAAATCAGAAGCTCTTGCGATAAAAGATGCTGAAAGAATATTGCAGTCTCAACAAAAAAACGCTGATATGCGCCTGGAAGTAGAACGACAGTATTTCAACTTACTGGAAGAGCTAAGGCAAGACAATCTGGCAAAAGAACAGGAAGCCGCCCAACAGCGTGTCGATCAAGTAGTGGAAATTGGCAACCTTATAAAACCTGCATTTGAGGACTTGTTTGTCAACATTCTAAGTGGCGATACCAAAAATCTATGGGAGCAGTTCTGGGGCGACCTGAAGCGCATAGCTATCAGACAAATCGCTGATATAGCAGCGGAATTATTGGTATTTAATGTGTTGTTGGGTCTTCCTATGGCAGTCAATCCTGCTGTCGCTGTTGGCGCATTAGCCATTGGGGGCGGCTTGTTAGTTGGCGGGGCATTAGCAGGCGGAGGATCATCTGGACAGGTAGCAACGGGGAACACAACCAATAACTTTTATCAGACAGACTTCGCAAATCTTGATCAGACGAGAATAAAGCAGACGGTCTCGCAGGCAATACTCCCATCACTCGAAGAAGAGCGAACGGATGGCAGATGAACTCAAATACATTCAGAAAGAATATAACGAAACCATCTGTGGAACTTCGATACAAGTTCCTCTATGAAGGAGTGGACTATACCGACCTCGTTCTTGAGCTTCCCACCATCACACGCAACGTCAATCTTGCAGCAGGAAAGGCTACTGTAGTAGTGAATAACAGTAGCGGCTTCTGGAATTTTCTGCACAAAACAAATACAGCGCTTGGCGGCATTGCTCAGATCCAGGTGTATATCAGTGGCAATAGCGGGAATGTCCTGACGCTTCTTAAAGGGAAAGTCCAACGCCCGGTTCTTCTGGGAGCGAAAGCATCGCTGGTTATTCGCGATCATTCTGGCGACTGGCTTAATGTCAAGTTAGGAAGCAACAACAGTCCCCTCAATTATTTTTCCATCGACTGGTTCCCCGACACTCTTGTATGGGATATTCTGACGACTCATGGCGGTTTAAGCCCGATAGCAGATCCCAGCAATGCCGATATTGATTATGTATCGTTTGCAGCATGGCGAGATCAGCATGTAATAGCCAATCTTTACGAAACTGATGCACGTCCTACGGGGCATACTATCAGCACTATATTGATGAAGATATGCCAGGCGAGTCATTCATTTATTTGGGTAAACAATGACGGCAAGGTTGCTTTTGCCCCGCCATTCCAGCCTGGTTTTTCCTACGACGAGGGGAATTCAAGGGTAGACCTAGGTCTGAACGAGGACAATATACTCAATAGCGTTGCGGCTCGACGTGCGTATAACACCACGACAGGGGCATGGACATCAATAACAGGCACTGCTACAGACATCACAAGTATTGCACGATTTGGGACGTTCCCGAAAGTTATAGAAGATCGTGTAGTTTGGCATGAAACGACTGCAAGCGCCGAAGAGGACAGGGATGAAACACTGACAGACTATGCCTTTCCTTTGAGATTTATAAACATCGAGGCAGGACACCCGGCGATCATGGAGGATTTATGCAACGTCCCGACTGTGAATGATACGTTATTAGAGATAACGAATGCACAGCCCAGGATTGAAGAAATAACTTACGATCTCGATAGATGGAATGTGAAGATGAAGGCGAGGTGGATCTGGTAATGGCTGATAAGATGCAGTTCACAGCAGGCGGAACAACCATTACTCTCACACCGACTCTGGAGCCTGTCTTCAATAGGTCGGACCAGCGCATCAAAGGGCATTTCCAATCAAGGAATGGCCAACGCCAGTATTGGCAAACAGGATCTGCATATAAATCTGACGTGTCGCTCAACAACATCTCAAAAGCCGATGCCGACCAGTTGAATACCTGGTGGCGTAGTCTCTCGATCATAACCTTTACACCAAACACAGATGAGCCAGGAACGACTTTGCCCGCGCGGATAAGCCCAGGGGGGCAGGCTCCGCTTCAAATGTGGTTTGATACGGGATTTCAGGATAGATATGCAGGGACGATAACTATTGTTGAGGTCAGTTCGAGTAGTTCGTCGAGCGGATCATAAGGGGGAATTTAAGATGAGTGATGAACGGAAAGAAAAGCCTATCAAAATATCGCGGCGTTCGCCTGAGGAAGTCCAGGAACAATTCATGATCAAAATGGCAGAATTCCAACTAAGAGACAGGTTCAATAATGAAAAAATGCAGATAGCGATCAAAACACTGCGGTTGCTGGAGACTAGTGATCGGCTGCCGTTGGCTGCCATTCGTGCGATTGCTCTTAAAGGCTTGGATGATATAGCATCCATCGGAAATCCTCAAGTGGATGGCCAGGAAGAGACTCAAGGAACACCAAATGGAGCATAACAGGGGGAATAAAAATGTCAAAAATCAATATGGAGCCGGTTCTTTACGAGCCAAATTACACAGATATACTTAATAGCTGCGGTGGTAGATTATCCATAGAGGACGCCAGAATACTCTACAAAACCGCGCTGGACATTGACGCTCAGGTCATCCTGGAGATTGGGTCCATGGATGGCTGTTCCAGTATGATTTTCGGCGGAGTATGCAAGTCAACAGGCGGCCATTTGTATTGCCTGGAGCCGAATCCAAAAGGCAAATGGAAAGACAACATGAGACGCCTGGGGCTGTCTGATTATGCTACTAGCATAATGAAGGCATCGCCGTGGATAAATCCAACGTTGATTCCACAGCCCATTGATTATCTTCTGATAGATGGCGATCACCGGACGGCATGGACAATAACCGACTACCGATACTGGGAACCATACATTAGGAATGGCGGGGCGATAGCGTTCCATGACTGGACTGGAGCCAATGATGTTGGGGCATCTATCCAGAGAGCAGTTGAGATCATCCTGGAAGATGACGCAGATGGATTGCGAGAGATAGCGCGTCATGAATCTAATAGTCGTGGGATTATTGTCTTCCAAAAGACTGTTGATTTCAGTCTCTCGCAAAGATGGAGGAAGCCATGAGACTTTCTTCCATGATAGACAATATTCGTCTGGCGGGAATTGATCGCCCTTTGGTTGGCGCTGAAATTGGCGTCTTCAGAGGTGAGCATTCTAAGTTCATATTGTCTAAACTCAACATGAGAAAACTCTATTTGATTGATCCGTATGTTACCACTGATCCAAATTTTGAGGGTCATATGAAAACAAAGATACCGGGGTCTAAGCGTATTGCAGAACAGCATCTGTCACTATGGGCGGATCGCTTAGAGTGGCTATGTATGGATTCTGACGATGCCTTTTTAAGAATAGATGACCCTTTAGATTTTGTTTACATTGATGGCAATCATAGTTATGAATACGTCTTGCGCGATATTGTCAAATATACCACGCTAGTGATTAGTGGTGGTTGGGTTGGTGGACATGATTATATGATGCGTAGTTCGCCACTTGTGGAAGTAAAGAAAGCTGTTGATGAATGCGCTCTAGCATATGGGTTAGATATAACATTGGGCGAGGGACAGTTCCCTGATTGGTGGTTTACAAAACCATGAGAATCCTCTTTGTAAGCGACCCGTTATATGTTGAGAGCGAGATCTATAACGCTGAAGGATATGCGAATCTACCCATGCTTCAAGCCATGCCATGTGAATTAAGAATTGCGACCACCAGCCAACAAGCTAGAGAGAGCATCTCATGGGCTGATATTGTCTTACTTGAGAGCCTTCGTGGGGTGTCTTTCAGGGATGAACTGATGTTCCTGAATGATTACGATGTTTTTGTGGGAGCGTTTTACTGCGATGTTTGGCGTGGTCCCTTCTGGTATCAGACACAGATACATATTGATCTGAATATATGTGTTTACAGAGCAGTGGCACTTAAACTGCATCAATCATGGAAAGAAGGTGCAAATTTTCTGTGGTTGCCACCGCGGGTCGATCCAGTTGAGCACAACGAAGAACGCCCAGTTGATGTTGTAACATGGGGAGCCAGAGGGCGTGAGTATCCCTATCGCAACTATACATATTTTGCTCTTCTGGGCGCTATTATAGATGGAACCAAAGCGAAAATGGGATCTGGTATTACATGCAACCTGATCTCAATATGCGGGAATGAGTATGCCTGGTATAGTATCGCAGGGAAGCGACTGAAAGGGCCGCTTTACGGGGCGGAGTTGCTTGGTGTTCTATCACAGTGCAAGATATGCGCAACAGGTCCGGTCATCCAGCATGGCATTGCTTCTCCAGTTGCACGATATTTTGAGAATGCCGCTGCTGGTGTTGTGTCCATAACCTCTTATCTGGATGATGGGGACGATCTTGGTTTTAAGCATGGGGAGACTGTCTGGGATTGCGGGACTGAAGACTTCTATCCTGATATAAATATGCTGTGCCAGGAACACGAACTTAGAAAACAGATGTCCAGGAAGGCGACGGACTTGATCGCAAAACGTCATTCGATAGATATTCGCGCTATGGAATTATACGAGCGATTACAGGGGGAATTCTGATGGATATATGCTTTTATACAATGGCTAACGACAATCGCTTAGAATGGGCGCGTCATCTCGTATCGTCTGGTGATGTTGTTGATCGTCCTGTCTGGATGTTCAGGATTCCACCGGATCATAAGGATCCAAAACGTTATAAAATAGAACTCTTAGGAAGCGACCTGTTGCCAGAAGCGGATAAATACGTCTATCTTGATGCGGACTCCATCATGTTGAAACATGGCGACTGGGAATCAGATGACTGTATTGGAGCGAAGCATGAGCACTGGGGGAATGCTGGCCAATACTATAAGGCACTCCGTGGTGAACAGGCACGAAGAATGTACATTGACTTATACAATCAATCCGGGCGTCCACTTCGGATGAATTCTGGATTGGTTGTTCTCTCTGCTGGCATACGACATGAATTTGCAGAACGATGGCAGTATTGGAATGAAAGAATTGACTCATTTTCAGACCATCCTGAAAGAGCGAAAATCCGCGATCAGATAGGTTTTGCATATGTCTTTGAAGAATTTGGACTTCCTGCATTGCCAGAGCGTTTCTGCTGTCTTCCCAAATCAGAGCCATTCCGGGATGATCATATCATGATACATGCAGCAGGCAAACCATCAGGCGCAGCGATAGCGCCGTATACAAACGCTGTAAATAGTCTTCTGGGTGGCTCCATGAAAACGTTGGGAAACGACAGACCAAACTGCCGATGGCAGGTGCTTGCTCATCTTTTGGTACATCTGGCGAAAGACCCAGCCCGATCAAAGTTAGCTGAGATTGGAGTATTTAAGGGAGAGACTACAAAACATATGCTTAATGCCTTTCCCGGACTCCAAATATATGCAGTTGATAACAGCCAACCAATGGGCGCGGAAAAACGACATGGAGATACTGAGGAAGTTTGGGAAGCGTTATGTCAAGAATACGGACACCGAATAATCAATTATCGGATGGATGCGCTTGATGTTGAATTGGCAGAGCAGATGGATGGCATATTTGAGGACTCTGATCATAGAACAGAGGCAGTGATTGCTCATGCCAAACATTTCTGGCCAATGTTGAAATCAGGGGGATTCTATGCTGTCCATGATATTGACTATCGTGGCACTTATTATAGTAGCAATAGCGTTAGAAAAGCCATGGATATATTATTCCCAGAGGGATATAATCTAGGT
>Ga0255048_10002556_pt1 | contig 11531 bp, 16 predicted proteins | sample JV7_2_2_MG_FD_183619 | JGI IMG/M metagenome (GOLD analysis project Ga0255048, IMG submission 183619) | Seawater microbial communities from Jervis Inlet, British Columbia, Canada - JV7_2_2 | ecosystem: Environmental > Aquatic > Marine > Inlet | place: Canada: British Columbia | collected 2016-10-06
AGGGCGGGGTTATGATATTTCCCAAGCAAACCAGCAGCTATTCCAGGGCTTTAAGGATCGTTCGCAGATGGAGCAAATGCGCGGGCTGATGGATCAGGGCGACTATACTCCGCAGCAGCGCGGGCTTATGGACAGCATCAGAGATCCAAGGATGTTGCAGCAGATGCTTATGCAGCAGGCATTCCCGCAGCAGGGCAAGCGCCAACTTGTCAAGGCAGCCGATGGCTTCCAGTACGATGTCAACACGGGCGAGCGGGCTTTTCCGGGTGTGGAAATGGCAGCATCCGAAGGTGCTTCCCCCGCCGTGTGGCAACAGAAAAGGGATGCGATGATCGCAGGCGGCATGGACGCCGACACCGCCACCAACATTGCCACCGGACGGTGGGTTACAAGCCGAAACCCGATAAGCGGGCAGGCGGATATTATTGACAAGGCAACGGGTCGGAAAATTGGAGAGGCCGCGCCAGCAGAAGAGGCAGCGCCAGCACCAACAACCGTGCCCGCCGATGTTAGCTACGGCGCTGCCTTGGGTGGGGAGGGCTTGATATCAGGCATGGCCAACACCGTTGCAGACGCCATTGGAATGGACTTGCCCGCGCCGCAAGCGGAACGTGCCTCGCAGGCGCTTAAGAACCTGCAAACCCGGACGGCAACGATCCTGCAAAGTTCAATTCCCGGCAGGCCGTCCAATTATCTCATGCAGCAGTTTGAGGGTCTTACGGTTACGCCCGGAAGTCTTTTCCAGGGCGAGCAAAGATCGAAGGAAAGGCTGGGCCAAACCCGTGATCTTATCAGGCGGGCTATAGATGACGCAAACGCCGTGATTAGCAATTCTGGAAGTTTCCAGCCAAGTCAGGTAGCAGAAGCACGGCAGTCGAAAATTGCGTTTGAGGGCCTTCTGCGAGACTATGAGATAATTCTTGAAAGGCTTGGCCCGTCGCAAGAAGGGGCTTCCGGGCCGCCACCGGAAGGCACAATTCGCAAGAACTATGAAACCGGAGAAGAGATAATCTGGAACGGCAGCGCGTGGGTTCCTCATGGCTAACGCATGGGATCCTCCGGTCGGGTTTGAACCGCTCCGGCCTGAAAGCCCGGAGAAGCACCACTTGCTTCCGGCTGGACAAGGCGCGCCGGAACCGCATCCTCTTGCGTTTCTCAACCGTGGTCTTGCCACAGCCGTTGGCGGGCCGGTTGATCTGTTGAATTGGGCCGCAAGCCCCGCAACCAAGGCTTTGGGCATTTATCACGACGCCCCCCTTGGTGGTTCCCGCAACCTTTCTGGAATAATGGGCGCTGCGCTTGGCGAGGGGGTGGTGGCTCCGGAAGACGCAGTAGCGAAAGGATATGCAAGCCGCGCTGCGGAAGGCGTGGGCCTCGGGGTTGGTTCCTTGCTGCCAGGCGGTGCTGTGGCGGGCCAGTTGCGTAGCGCGGCGTCTCCCATGGTACGGGGCGTTGCTACCCAAGCAACCAACCCATTCATTAGCACTCCGGGGCGCGCGGTGGCGACAGACATTGTTGCCGGGGCAGGAGCGGGCGCTGGTGGGCTTGCGGCAGAGAAAAAAGCGCTGAATGCTGGCGTTGATCCAGATCTTGCGAGAATAGCAGGAGAATTTGTTGGCGGCTTCGGTGCGGGCGTTGCGCCGGGAGCGGCTGCTTCTGCCTTGGGGAGAGGTGCCGCGAAACTTCCGGTGCTGGGCTGGGCAGCAAGAAACGCCGCGCCGTACACCAAGGCCGGGGCTGCCGGGAGGGCGCAGGAACGCGCACAGGGACTTGTTGCAGATCCAGAAACTACTGCGGCGAATATCAAGGGTGATACCCTGGGTGGCTTGACGCCCGCCGTGGAGTCGGGTGACCCGCGCTTGATGGCGCTGGAAAGGCAAATGCGCAGGGATGATCCTGTGCTGGACGCCAGACTGACGAAAAGAGCAGCACAGACGGATGAGACTTTGCGCGGCGCTATTCGTGGCGGGGATGAAGCCGTGGCGTCAGATGCCACGCGGTATATCCAGCAGCACCGGGACAGGCTGACAGGGCTTGTAGAAGAGCGCGTAGCGGCGGCGGAAGCGCGGGCACAGGAAGCCATTTCCAAGTTGTCTCCGGAAATGCTGGAAACCGAAGCCTCGATAATTGTTCGCAAGGAACTGGATGCAGCGCTGGGCTCGGCAAGAGCGGAGGAAAGAAGGCTTTGGGGGCTTGTTCCGGACGATGTGCTGGTGCCGACTGAAAACGCCAAGGCGGCATTTCTGGAATATCAGGGCCAGCTTGCCAAGGCGCAGCTTGACGATCTGCCGGAAAAGGCCGCCCGGTTCCTCGGTCCGGAAAAGAACTCGGCGTTTGGCCTTGATGAAACAGTCAAGGAAATGGCCGGACTGCGCAGTGAATTGCTGAAGGTATCGCGACAGGCAAGAGCCTCGGGAGAGCCAAACCAAGCCCGAATTGCCGATGGAATTGCCGACGCCATTCTAAAGGATCTGGAGTCGGTCGATGGTGTTGGCGGCATCATGGAAACCGCGCGCGGCTGGAGCCGGAGCCTGAATGAGACTTTCCGCCGGGGCCGGGTTGGCAATGTTCTCGGCTACGCAAGGGAGGGCGGCGCGTCCCTGCCCCCGGAAATGACGCTGGGCACTACCATTGGTCGCTCCGGGGCGTCTGGAGCAGTGGCAGCAGATGAATTGCAGGCGGCGCTTAAAGGCCAGCCGGACGCCAACGCGGCAATGACTGACTTTCTACGCAGGCGGTTTAGCAACGCCTCGGACCAGGGAAAGTTTCTTGCGGCAAATGATGAATTGTTGAACCGCTTTCCGGAGTTGAAGGCGGAAATGGCGAGTGCGGTAACGGAGGGAACAACCGCTAGGGAGCTTCGCAGTATTGCCGATGTCGGTCTGGCAGAGGCGGCCAAAGCACCGGGAGCGGCCTTTGTCAAAGCTGATGTCGAAAAAGAATTCGCCACGCTATTATCCCGTTCGCAAGACCCAAAGGCGGCATTTCGTGCGCTGGCGAGAACCGCAGCCACTGACAAAACTGGCCAGGCTACTAAGGGCCTTAAGGCTGCTGCTTATGATCACCTGATAGACAAGGCAGGAAAAGGTGGGGAACTTAGCGGCAAAAGCATACGGGCGGCATTGGCTGACAAGCGAACCCGCGCGGCATTGTCTGAAATCCTTGATCCCGAAGACATGCGCAGGCTTGGCCGTGTGGCCGGAGAACTTGACAAGGTTGCCATGTCCAAGGGCGGGCTTCCTGAAGTCGGCGAGGTAATGAATGATCCGGTCAACCGGGTTATCGATGTTCTGGGGCGTGTGATCGGATCGAGAACCGGTGTTAGTCTTGCCAAGAGCACGGGCGGTCAGGAACTGGTTTTGGCTGGGTTCTTCTCCCGCAAGGCGCAAGAATTCCTGAAGGGAATGACAAACAGCCACGCGGAGAGGCTGCTGCGCGCTTCGTTTGAAGATCCGGAAATGCTCAAGGCATTGCTCCAACCCGTCAATAGCCCAGCCGCAGCGGCACAGGTCGAGCGTCGTCTGGTGGCGTTCATGGCCGCAGAGGCCGGGCAGGCGATAGATGCGGCAGGCGGCAGGCCAGAAGCGACAGAGGCGCCGCCCGCGTGGGCGAGCCCGGAAGGGTTTGAACCGACAAGGCAGAATGAGCCGCCTTCGGGCTTCGCACCGCTACGCTCAAGCGTGGCTGCGCCGGATCAGTCGATAGCGGCTGCGGGGGCCAGCGCACCAATTCCGGCTGGCGTGGCCAAGATTGCCACCAGCCCGACAACGCCTATAGAATTGGCCAGATCGTTTATAGGTCAGAGCGAGGCCAAAAACGCTCGACCGCTCAGTGCGTTCATTACCAGAATGACCGGGAGGGCAATTAATGTTCAGGAAACCCCGTGGTGCGCTGCTTTTGTCAATGCGGTTCTCAAGGGATCGGGGAGCGGTGGAACCGGAAAGCTGAACGCGCGTTCGTTCCTGAACTTCGGAACCCCGGCAGACAAGCCGCAGCTTGGCGATGTGGCGGTGTTTTCGCGCGGCGATCCAAAGGGATGGAAGGGCCATGTTGGCTTCTATGCCGGGGAGGTTGAGAAAAATGGCCAGACATTCGTTCGCGTTGTTGGTGGAAACCAGGACGATAGCGTTTCGGAAAAGCTCTATGAAAAGTCCCGTCTTCTGGGATACCGTAGGCCGCCAACAGTGAAGGTGGGATAATGACGCAGGAAACCTTTGGTGACTGGGATGTAACATCGTCCAACAACATCACCGTAACCGGTGATGCGGCGGCGCTTGACATAGACGAGGGCATGGCCCCCGGTGATGTGAATGACGCCATGCGGGCGATCATGTCGGCTGGTGCTGTTTCATGGGGCGGAATGCATTCGGGGACTTCACGGCCCTCTGGAGTGCAGACAAACCGCTTCTGGCTGAATACCACCACCGCCGCAGCGCCAATTATTACGTGGTACGATGGCACGGACAATATTGCCTTCGCCACCATGAACGCCACTACCAACGTAATTACCATCGACTCCAGTGTGATTTTTGCCGGGGCGACAGGAATTGCCAATGTTGTCGAAGACACCACTCCGCAGCTTGGCGGCAACCTTGATCTGAATAGCTTTGTTATTACCGGGCTGGTAATCGGAACCAACGTACAGGCATGGGATGCCGATCTGGATGCGCTGGCTGGATTAACTTCGGCTGCCAATAAAATACCGATGTTCTCCGGCTCCGGCACGGCAACAGTTATCGACTTTCTGGATGAAGACGCAATGGGGTCTGACAGCGCCACGGCAGCCGCGTCTCAACAGTCCGTCAAGGCTTACGTGGACGCGCAGGTTGCCACGGTGTCAGGCATTACGCGCGGCACGGTAACGGCGACAACCAGCGGTACGGCGCACGGATACCTGTCTATTCCCGCTGGAACAAACGTGATCAGGGGCATACTCTCTGGCGTCTCGACTGACTCCACATCACCTTCGATGATCCAGATAGGCGACTCCGGCGGCTATGAAACCACCGGCTATGTTTCGACGGCTGGCGATGGCGGCGATGATCTGGGAAGCTCCACTTCAGGCTTCTTGCTTACATCTAATGCCCTTGCTGCGGATGTTGTGTCAGGCTCTTTCGTGCTGTCCAGAATCACCGGCAACGAATGGGTGCTATCCGGAACGCACAAAAGAGGCACTGGCAATATCCATTCCAGCGCCGGAAACAAAACCCTGACGGGGGAACTGGACAGAATACAGCTTACAACCGAGTCTGGAACGCCTGCATTCGATGCCGGTAACTGGAACATCTTCTATGAGTAGGGGCTAAAATGCTGGGGCTTGGGCTTTCAATTCCGGAACTGGTCGGGCGCGGCGCCGATGGTGTTGCCGATGGCGATGCAGACCCGGATGTTGTGACGGATGGCCCAACCACGGGCACCACAACCGAGCTTGATCTGAATCATACCAACAAAAACCGGCACGTTTACATCTACAACAACCTGGCATTTGATGCCGCTAACCAGGCGGCGATGGTGCTGGAGTTCCAAAGGGCCTCGGATGATGTGTGGGAGCAGGGGGCTACCGCATACCAGTACCATGAACTTGATCAGACGGTTGGCACCAACCCAACAACTGGGGCCAATGTTCCGGCGACCGATGGAGCGGAAGCGGGCGTATTCGGACAATGGTTCATCAGCGATGGCGGGCTGGCCGTGCCAACCAAGTTCTCCGGCAGATCGTGGGTATCGGCATCAACAGGGCGGCTGCATAACGGCTTCATGACCAACGAAAACCTACACAAGGCTGTCAGGCTTCGGATCACCACGGGTGGGCGTACCTTCGCCTCCGGCACCGTTTACTTGATAAGGATGGAATAATGGCAAAGCCGGAAATTGACACTCATGACTTCTCGGCCACACCAACGGCGAGCAAGAGCTTTACGATCCCCAACAATACGTGGATGATCGATATTGTTGGCCGGGGTATCGGTATTAGTTCGTCGTCAACCATTGATCTCAGGCTGGGTGGGATCAGCACAACCACCTACCAGAGGCACTACCAGACAAAGAGCGGTGACGATGCGGATATTCTTAACAGAATGTCGGTGTCGGAGGTTGTGGGAACCAGCGGGTTTGGCTTTGGCTTGAGAATTTATGCTCCGGGCCTTGTTGCTCCTACGCCGTTTGTCGGGGAGGCTTGCACTATCGGAGCGGCACAGGTGCAGGTGAATGCAGGCGTTCAGTCAGATGCAACAGCACACACGACATTCAGCGTTTTCTCGATAGGCGGCGGCACGCTGAACGCGGGCGACGTGTGGGTGACATACCACAAGCGCAAGCATGATATCGTGGAGACGGTGGACTTCGGCGCCGCCGCTGCGTCTTCCCATGACTTCACCGGGATCAACAACCGTAGTTCGCTGGTTTTCTGTAGCGCAGATCTGGGCAGTGCATCGTCCGGAGTGCCGCAGTTGAGTGTGTCCACGGATGGAGTAAGCTTTGATCAGGGCGCGACTGACTACAAGCACAACCGGATGAATATAGCAGTTAATTCAAGCGGCGATGCGGGGTTTTTGCATAGCGTGAACTTCACATCCACATCGAACGCATTTCTGAGTGTTGTCGAAAACTCTCGTGTTTCCGCACCAACCTCACTGATTTGGGGCGCGTCCATTCCGAATGCGGATACTGGCCCACAACACCATTGCGCCTACAGAAACAGCACGGACAAGCACACCGCTTATCGCGTGGAGCATTCGGGTGCCGCCAACTTTAACTCCGGCACGCTTTATCTGTTAGGTGCCAAGTAAAGCTAATGCGGCATAAAGCGCTCTAATACGATAATGGTTGCGCTTCAGTATTTGTGATATATTCTTTCAAAAGGGACAGGAACTTGAGTAGACTTATGTCTGGACCTGTCCGGCCACTACGTTTACGAGAGTTTCTCAGTAGAGTTAGGGTAGGGGCCAGTATGCCAAAAGACCGTGAAAACACGCGCAGCCTGGAAGCGCATTTTCGCACCATAATGCAGTTAGTCATTGTGGGCCTGTTAGCGTGGAACTTTACCACGCTTCAGGAAATGTCGCTAACCGTTGCGCGACAAGAGGAAAGAATAGCGGCACTGACGAAAACTCTGGAGCTTATGACTTCTGCCAGCGATGACAGGTATAGGGGCGCGGAGGCCAGAAGGGACTTCGCCTCAGTCTATCGACGGATCGAGCAGATGGAAAAGCGCGTTTCCAGAATAGAGGGCAGATAATGAAAACCCTCTTGTTCATCGCGGCCTTGCTTGTCGCCACTCCGGCCCAAGCCTTCTGCGGGAAGCGGTCAGCCATCCAGCTTAACCTCGGAATGAACTATGGCGAGGTACGACAAGGCGGCAGAATTCCGGGCTCGATAATGAAAAGGGAACTTTACGCTAACCCTGTAACCCGAACTTGGACTATAATAGAAAACTATATCGGCGGGCGCGCCTGTGTAGTTGGATCGGGACGCGGGAAGCCTCCGGCGAGAAGGAGCAGCACATGAAAGCGGCATTCTGGTTTGTAGCGGCCTGCATCTTCGTTGTCCTGGTGGCGATGTTTCTGGCCGAGTTCGTCAACTACGTAGGCTTGTGGCTCAGTATGGGGGAGCGGGACTAATGCGATATCTCATGATCATAATGCTCCTCGGCGGCTGTGAACTGGTAGATCAGGCGGGCCACAAGTCTCTGGGGTATGCCATGGCTTGTTCCAGAGTGCCTTACATTAGCCAAGAGTTGGCCGTAGAAAAGACAATGGAGTGGGCGCTCGAGCGCGAGGACGATCAGCACCCCGGCAGGTGCGGCAAGGGTTGCCAAAGCGATCTGGAAAGCTGGGAAAAGGGCGCTGAAGCGGGCGCCAAATGCAAACTAGGAGACTGACATGGACCCCACCTTAGCACTGAACACCATCGATCTATCGCCGATCCTTGAAATTCTTATCGGCTTTGTCACCGTGGCGCTGACCGCGCTTCTAGGCGTTGCCAGCAACTTCATTCGCCGCAAAACGGGCGTTGAGGTGGACCTGGCCAACAATGCCATGCTGAATGAGGCCATAGAGCGCGCTGTGGCCTACGCACGGATCAAGGTTGCCGACGCGGGCACCATCAGCACCAAGAGCGACATGGTAGCTCTGGCGGCCTCCTACGCGATCACAGCGACGCCCAAGGCGCTCAAGTATTTCAACATCACCGAAGATCGGGTGAAGGAAATGATCGAGGCGCGGCTAACGCCGGATGATCTGCCAGAATGAATTGGCTCTTGGGGGTTGTCGCCAAGATCGCAGTCGGGATATTCGATAGCTTCCGGCGGGACAAGGCTAACCAGTCACTCGGCGCGGAACGGCTCCGGGCCGACACAGCGGAGAAAACCCTTGAGGCTATCAGGAAAATGGAAGGCGTCACTGCTCCCTCTCGCGCTGATGCTGTTGAGCGGTTGCGAGCCAACGGTCTCTAGGCTGGTGGTGCCGACACTGCAAGCCTATTCCCCCGAGTTCGCCACGCAACTGGCCGATGAATGGGAAGCATTGCCGCCTGACTGCCCACGGATAGAGCTTGTGCCGGGATGCTCGGCGCTGGGGACTTTCACTAGCGACGGCATGGTGCTTCGCCAAAAGATTGAGGCTGTTGAATGACCTTCAATGTTACCGGAACTAAGCCCCATACTGACGCTCAAGTTCGCCTTGCCGTGCAGAAAGTGTTGGATCTGTACAACAACCAAGGCACGTCACCTCCTCCTCCACCGCCAACGGGTCAAAAATACCAGATCACCCGCCTGGGCCAGATCATTCCCAAGCCTGCCGGTATGTCGAGCAAGGGGCCGATGTGGCCCTGCCCGGTGGATATGCGCGACAACCCGGCTTTCCCGCATGACTTCGCCTGCTACTTCTCAACTGACCATGATCAAGGCGCGGGTGGTATCTGGGTAGCGGGGGCGGACGGCGATCTGACCGCGTGGACGGTTCTGCCCAACGTCTTCACCTATCCTGGTTCTCAGCAGACCGAAACGCCGCATGTGGTGAAGGTAGGCAGCGCCTACTACATGACCGGGCATTCCCAATTCGCTGGGCAAGATACATGGCTGGCAACGTCTGTGGACGGGATCAACTGGACGCCGCATTCCATCATCATTGAACAAGACATGAGCAACACCCCCGGCAATAGCGGACACACCGGCTATTTCCGCTGGGCGGCTAATCCCATGATCCACTGGCCGGGCCATGCCTTCCTGGGGCTTACCCTGCTGGGAAGCGGGCCAAGCGTACAGGGGGCGCTATGGGGCGCTCAGGTGCCAGAGGGGCCATGGACCATGCTGGAGATCATCAGTGTGGACCTGGGGCGCTCTGTGGAGGGCTCAGGCATACCCAACCCCAGCATAGTTCCATACGGCGCTCCGCTGGAAAGCATCCGGCCAATGGCAAACGGGAACTACTCCATTATCACCAGCATCTCGGAGATGGGGACGGGGTCCAACATTGCCGGGGGTATATTCGCCACCGAGATCGATGGCAGCTTCCGTGTGCAGTCGCGCCCGGTGCCGCTTATCACGCCGGATACCGCAAGCCTGTACTCCACGCCCGCCGTGCTGGATGTCGATGGGCAGCGGTTCATCTTCTTCATGGAGCAAACGGGGGGCGTTAACAGCATCGGCCTGGCATCGTCGCCGATCCCGGATACGGATGAGATCCACGTGCCTCTGAGCCCTGACAATCCCACGGTGATGCTGATCGATGAAGACCACGACTTTACCACCAGCGCAGGACTGCCCGCAGGCTGGAGCTACAACGGGGCTTCCGGAGCTACCAACTCACTCGGTGCTGTGATCTCATTGCCCGCTACATCATGGACAAACGGCACCTTGAGCCGCGCGGCGATAACGCCGATAAACTACGAATTCATCGAGATCATGTGCTATGGCGTTCATCAGTCACCGGCTAACGTGCCGCTGGTTCCTCAGGTATACTTCGGGCCTGATCCTCTGGTGCCTGATCCTCTCCCCAGCCTAAGGGTGCTGACCTTCAGCACCCTGGGCGGTGAAACCAGATTCCATATCCAGTATTCGGGCGGAACCGTTCTGGGTGGCGGCGGCGGGGTTGCTGATCGGCCTTATGACTTCGGCTGGAATGACAGCTATGCGGCAACGCCGAAGGATGTGGGTCTGCGCATCTGGCCACAGGCGCGTAAATGCGTGATGCTCGGCGAAGGCGGAGTGGAGGTTTCAGACGTGATCGATCTGCCGTCCGGCTGGCCCATGTCCACGCCTGTTCACGCCGGGTTCAATTGGCTGACCCAAGACGGCAGTGCGCCGCTGGGTATCGTGGAAAGGGTAACATTCAGGGCGGGATAGGGAAGCGGGCCCTTCAGGTGAGCGTATTTTTCGGCGCCTTAGTGACGTGTCCAGCGTGTGGAACATCCACCCATTCGCCGGGATCAGGTGAGCCCTGATCATGAGCCCAAAACTGTTGCAGGACATTTTCGACCGCAACATTGGTCATAGCTTTGTCGATCCAACGAAAGCGCATTGTGGGCATTAGTGTTTCGGCCATTCCTACGGTCCCCTAAAGTGTCGCCACAGATTTGACGAGTTTGGCTTCTCGCGCGACGGCGACATCTTCCAGAAGATCCGCCGCCGTGCGTAGGCGCTGTGCCGCTGTTGCCGGTGCGCCGCCAGCAAGACAGATTTTGGCGATCTCGATCAATTCGTATGCTCTGTCGGCTTTATTGCCCATTGGTCCGGTCCCTTCTTCACTCTTATTGCTGGACGGCTTTGTCGAGCGCCATGTGTGCCTGCAAGCTGGCAAGCGTCGCCTCTAAGATGGCTTGCATGATGGGCCATGAGACGGTCTGTCCGGCGGCAAGGCCAAGCTCTGCCATCACCTCCGGCGAAACTGACATGCGTCCACCAGGGCTGTTTACGAACGGAAGCTCTCCGCTATCCATGCGCCGCTCTTGGTCGGCGAGCATCCTGATTTCTTCGACTGATAGTTTCAAAGGCATGTGACGGTCCCCTTAGGTTGCGTAATCTGACTTGGCCTTCATAAGCGCGTAATAGGCTCGCATCTGCTTGGCTTCGGCAACTGCGACCTCTTCACTCAGCGCCATTTTTTCGTCAGGATCGGCGGGGGTGTTGGTAACTCTAAGCGACCTTATGCGCTCATCGCACTGGTGAAGCTTCTGAGCGCATTCTCGAATTGTTTTTTCTTTCGCGGCCATGAAGCGGTCCCTTCTCGTTAACTCGCCCACTCGGCAAGTTTTTCATCGAAATGCGCTTGCATCGCGGCCTCAGCCTCAGCGCGTGAGTTACAGGGTTCTCCCCTCCAAGTGTCTGTGTCGTAGGTCATGCAGCACGGCGGCCACTCGCCATCATCTATCTCGGCGTAATAGTGAAGCCCAAGCGCCCAAGCATACGACGCACCATCCTGTCTTTCCCATTCCAGAGGCTTGGCCATCTGCTGCGGTCCCTTGTTGCGTTAATTCAGGCGGCAAAAGCGGTATTAACTAGTCTGGTGAATGCGCGCCTCTGCTTTGCCCCGGCG
>Ga0255048_10002557_pt1 | contig 11530 bp, 12 predicted proteins | sample JV7_2_2_MG_FD_183619 | JGI IMG/M metagenome (GOLD analysis project Ga0255048, IMG submission 183619) | Seawater microbial communities from Jervis Inlet, British Columbia, Canada - JV7_2_2 | ecosystem: Environmental > Aquatic > Marine > Inlet | place: Canada: British Columbia | collected 2016-10-06
GTCGAGAATAAACTCGTGTCGAAGTCATCGACAAGTTGTATTCCTGAAACACCCTCGCAGACGTTTGACCAGGCTTCTTCCAGCCGGTTGCCTACCGGCGAGATGATCCCCATGCCAGTAATAACGACGCGTCGTTGTTTCAATATTTTTCCGAATGTTTTGGCAGAACTGCCGATGTGTCGCGGTGAAGAAAAGGCGCGGTGCAAAGCACCGCGCCTTCGGACTCAGTCGTCGCTTTTTTGGCGAGCGGTCACAAAGTCGATCGCTTGCTGAACGGTCGTGATCTTCTCAGCTTCCTCGTCGGGGATTTCGGTTTCGAATTCCTCTTCGAGAGCCATTACCAATTCGACCGTGTCCAGCGAATCGGCGCCGAGATCATCAACAAAAGAAGCATCGTTCGTTACCTCGTCTTCTTTAACGCCGAGTTGCTCTGCAACGATGCCCTTAACTTGTTCCTCAATACTGCTCATAGTGGTCCCTTCTCCTGAGAAGACTCATCAAAAATTTGGCACGGCGGGTAAGTGATTGGCGCGGGATGGTGCCGTCAAAAACCCTATAAAACTGTGTAAGTCCTTGATATTTCAAGGTGCTGTATGACCGTGGCACGGTATTGTATGTGAATCGTTCATGGCAATCTACATACAGAACCGAACAATTTAGTCCATCAGCATGCCGCCATTGACGTGCAGGGTCTCGCCTGTGATATAGCCCCCTGCGGCGGAGGCCAGAAAAACGACGGCGTTCGCGATGTCCTGGCCGTCCCCAAGGCGGCCAAGCGGTACCTGGGTCAGCATGGCGTCTTTTTGCTCCTCTGGCAGAACTCGTGTCATGTCGGTGTCGATAAATCCAGGCGCGACGACATTGACAGTGATGTTTCGTGAACCGATTTCACGTGCCAGTGATTTCGAGAATCCGATGATGCCGGCTTTTGCTGCCGAATAATTGGATTGCCCGGCATTTCCCATGACACCGATGACGGATGCTATGTTAATGATGCGGCCTTTCTTCGCCTTCATCATGCCGCGCAAACACGCCTTGCTGACCCGGTAGACGCCACTTAGATTGGTCGAAATTACGTCCTCCCAATCTTCCTCTTTCATACGCATGAGCAGGTTGTCGCGGGTAATCCCGGCATTGTTCACGACGATCGATGGGCTGCCTTCATTGTCTTGGATATCCTTGATTGCAGTCGCGACGGACTCGGTGTCCGAGATGTTCAGGACGATACCCCGGCCATTGTCACCGAGTGCATCAGATATCCCGGCTGCACCGCCCTCACTGGTTGCCGTACCGATAACCCTGGCGCCGGCAGAGGTCAGCGCTCCTGCAATTGACGAGCCAATGCCGCGGGACGCGCCTGTGACCAGGGCAACCTCGCCCTCCAGCGCATTGTTGCTGAACGAACTGCTCATAGTATTTCCTTATGCTTCGAGCGCCTTTTGCAGGTCGCTGATTGAATCGACAGTGCCAACAGGCGTCGCACGGCTGATACGTCGCACGAGACCCGCCAGTACTTTTCCTGGCCCGCATTCGACAACCGAGGTCGCCCCACCGTCGAGCATGGCGTTGATCGTACAGACCCATCGAACCGGGCGATAAACCTGGCGCGAGAGGCGCGTGCGCATATCGTCCGCATCGGTGTATGGCGTTGCATCGGTGGCGTTGATGACACTCACATTGGTGGCCGAGAAATCGACACCTGCGAGGGTCTCTGCAAGTTCCTCCCCTGCCCCGATCATCAGTGACGAATGTGACGGGACACTGACGGGCAGGATAATGGCGCGTCGCGCTCCGACCGCCTCTGCACGAGCAACAGCATGTGCAACGGCTTCCTTGTGACCGGCAATGACGACCTGGCCAGGCGTATTGAAATTCACGGCCTCGGCCACGCCAATGCCGGACGCGTCATCGCAAACAGCCAACACGGCGGCGTCGTCGAGGCCGATAACAGCCGCCATGGCACCGATGCCGACCGGTACAGCGGCCTGCATGAGTTCCGATCGCTTCTTGACGACCCGCACCGCATCGGCAAATCCGATGGCCCCTGCGCAAACCAGCGCCGTGTACTCGCCCAGGCTGTGCCCGGCCATTTGTGCCGGCTGTGTCCCGCCGGCTGCCTGCCATACCCGCCAGGATGCAAACCCGGCGGTCAGCATTGCGGGCTGCGTCACGACGGTCTCCCCAAGTTTCTCGGCGGGTCCGTCTTGCACCAATTGCCAAAGGTCATAGCCAAGAATGTCGCTCGCCTCGGCATAGGTTTCCTGCACCAGGGGATACTCGGCAGCCAGATCGGCCTGCATGCCCAGGGACTGGGAACCCTGCCCAGGAAATACCATCGCTATGGTCACATCGCTCTCCCCAAAAGTAGCCGCTCCTGGCCGCGCATTATATAGACGCCTGCGCGCGGACTCTAATCGCGATCAGGCCGGAAGCCAGGGCGCCAGCGATGGCACCGTACAGATGCGCATCGACGATGACTGTGCCGCCCGAGCTTGTCTCGGATCCGGGTAGTGGACCAAACAGCTGCTCCCAGGCGATTTTTGCGACCAGTGCGGTCGCCAGAACCCAGATATCGACACGTGGTTGCCGCAAACTGCCGACGATGCCCGCTGCAAGCAATCCATGTAACACGCCTGACAGCCCTACGTACCACTGCAGCTGCGGCTCCCGGAACCAGAGACCAAGGCTCACACCAGCAATGCTCAGCAGCCAGACAAACACCCAGCGACTTCCATGAAAACAGGAGCCGACGAGGTACCAGACGAGCCACAAGCCGACCAGGTTCAGAATCAGGTGAGACGCCCCCAAATGTACGAAATGTGCGCTCAGAAGGCGCCATACTTCGCCTGAGGCGACGGCAGGCCGGTCAAGCGACAGCAAGCTCCGCGCTGCATCGCCGAATAGACCCAGCAGAATCACGATGGCGGTAATCACAACAACGGGCAACCAGGCGGACATGCGGCCGTTTTTTTGCTGTTCTGTATCCACTTGGTGTAACCCCATGTTTGATATACTGACGTTTAATCAATTACTGAGTCAATTTCGGCGCCTCTGCGCCGTGGAGCTATTGCTGTGAGTCAATCTTCAGAACCTCGGGCGGTCCTTCGCCGCGAGCGCGGTTTTACGCTGATCGAGATCATGGTCGTCGTGATAATTATCGGCATTCTGGCCGCCATAGTGGCCCCGAACGTCATTGGTCGTGTTGACGATGCCCAGATCACCAAGGCCAAGGCCGAAATCGCCAATATCGAGAACGCACTCAAATTCTATCGCCTCGACAATTTCACCTATCCAAGCAGCGAACAGGGCATTGAGGCTCTTGTGACCAAGCCGGCCGACCCGAATATCAAGAATTGGAAATCGGGCGGGTACCTGCCGAAACTGCCGAACGATCCGTGGGGAAATCCCTATCTGTATCTGAATCCGGGTAACCAGGGCGAGATCGACGTCTATACCCTGGGCCGCGACAATCGACCCGGTGGCGAGGGTGTCGATGCCGACATCGGCAACTGGGACTTGTCCTAGCGCCGCAAGTGGTAGCACATCGATATCTGTCGATGAAACTCTATCGCCTCAATCGGGCTTTTACGCTGATCGAGATTCTTGTCGTTGTCTCGATCATTGCCGTCGTCATGTCGATAGCCGTGCTCTCGCTCGGTGTGCTCGGTGATGATCGTGATTTGCGCGAGGAAGGTCGGCGCGTTGTTGCGCTCGTGCAGGTAGCACAGGATGAGGCGGTCATGCAGGGTCGCGAATTCGGCATCGAGTTCATGACCGGTGGTTTTCGTTTCGTCGAGTTCGATCCCCTGCTCAACACCTGGAGCGAGTTGATCGGCGACGACACCTTGCGTATGCGAGATCTCCCCGAAGAGATGGAGTTCGAGTTGTGGGTCGAAGGCCAGCGCGTCCTGCTTGATACAGAGCCGGCCGAGACCGAAGCATCTGACGAGATGTCAACAGTAAGTGTTGCGGAGCAATATGCACCACACATCCTGGTGTTCTCGAGCGGCGACATGACGCCCTTTGAATTGCGTGTCCAGCGCCAGGACCTCGACCAGTTGATCGTCCTCGAAGGTAATTTGCTGGGTGAAATCAAGTTCCAGGATCCCGAAGACAGATGATTACCGGGCGCAGAAATCACAGGGCATTTACCCTCGTCGAAGTCATGGTCGCGCTCGCCATCATCTCGCTGTCGCTGACGGCTGTAGCTGCCAAGATGAGCCGTATGATTGACACGTCGAATTCGATGCGGGAACGCACGTTCGCCAGCTGGATCGCGCAAAACAAAATTGCCGAGTTGCGGCTGGCAAATGTCATTCCGGAAGTCACTGCCACCAGCGGCGAAGTTGACTACGCGAATCAAACCTGGCGATGGCGCGCGGTGACATCCGAAAGTGGCATCGATAACCTCTTCCGCATCGATGTGGAAATATCGTATGCGGACGGTAGCGCAGTTATTCGCAAGGTAACCGGTTTCATCGGAGAGCCTGTAATTCCCGGGCAAAGTAACAGGGCCTGGAATCGAGGCTCGGAAGGTTCGGGAGCACGCGAATGAGCCAACGCCGATTTTCAGGCTTCACCCTTATTGAAGTGCTCGTCGCCCTGGCCGTGTTCGGTGTCATGTCGATGCTTGCTTATTCGGCACTCGGCTCGACGCTGTCCAACGCCGACTATCTGACAGACCGCATGGAGCGCCTGCAGTCGGTACAGAGGACTATCCGCTACCTGAGCAGTGACTTGTTGCAGTTGGCACCGCGCCCGATTCGCTCCGAGCTCGGGGACACCTATGTTCCGGCGCTGCGCAGTGCGCTCGGTTCGGAGTTTGCTCTCGAGTTGACGCACGGCGGTTGGGGCAACCCGGTGGGGCTGCCTCGCGGCACCTTGCAGCGGGTCGCATACCGGATCGAGGACGATGAGCTTCTCAGATACCATTGGGGCGTTCTCGACCGTACCTATGCAAACGAACCTATCGTCACCGTCCTGCTCGACGACGTCGAGAGCCTCTACTTTCGTTTTTACTCCGCAACGGGCGAGCTGTCCGAGGTCTGGCCGCCGCAGAACCAGCAAGGTGGTACGGGCATGCGCAACCGGCCCAGGGCTGTCGAGATTGTCCTGACGTTGCCGGACCAGGGCGAAATTACTCGCCTCCTGGAGATCGCGCCATGAGAAGGCAGCGCGGTGTAGCGTTAATTACAGCGATGCTCATCATGGCGCTGATCACGACGTTGATCTTCAGCCTGGAGTGGGACAACTCACTCGACCTGCGACGCACGTACGTGTCGATGTACCGGGAGGAAGCGATTCAGGCGGCGCTGGGCGCCGAAAGCTGGGTGCTTACCATCTTGCGCCAGGATGCGGAGGACAGCTCGACTGATCACCTCGGCGAAATCTGGGCGAGCGAGTTGCCGATCCTCCCATTGGGCGGGCCCGGCGATAGCATCCAGGGGGAGATTTTCGGCGACATTGAGGACTTGCAGGGCCGATTCAATATTAACAACCTGGTCGACGCCAAGGGCGAAGTGGATCAACCCTCGCTTGAGCAGTTCCAGCGTCTACTGCTCGCATTGGGACTCGATGCCCGCCTGGCGGGAGTCGCTGCAGACTGGATTGACGCGGACCAGGAAGCCGGGTTTCCAGATGGTGCTGAAGACTCTATCTACTCGGGAAATGTACCGCCCTATCGCGCCGCCAACCAGATGATCTCCAGCACGAGTGAGCTGGCCGCGCTCGAAGGCATGGACAAGGCGATCTTCGATACGCTATCGCCGCACATTGCTGCACTGCCCGGTCGACAGGCGATCAATGTAAATACCGCGACAGGACCGGTGCTGCAATCGCTCGATGAAAACCTGACCGCCGCTGACGTGGAGCGCCTGCTGTCCGAGCGCCAGGACGTTGGCTTCAATGATGTTAATGCAACGTTCAAACCCATCGTCGGCGGTGATGTTCTGAATAACCTGGCGGAAACCAGTGACTATTTCCGATTGAAGGTGATCGTCCGGGTTGATACGGTGCGTATCACCTATTTCAGCTTGCTGGAGCGTAGCCCTCAGGGTGACGCTACTCCGATCTTGCGCAGCCTGGGAACAACCTGAGTTATGGCCGAGTTTCTCGTCATTCGTCTACCTGCCGAGCGCGATGCTGCGGCCAACTGGATTGCCGTGGATAGCAACGGCACGCGCGTGAGCGCTCCGGTTACCGGTCCGCTCGAAGAAGCGGTGAGAGATATTCGTGATCGCAGCGTCATCGTGCTGGTGCCAGCTTCACAGGTTCTGACCACCACGTCCGACATCCCGGTTAAGCGTGGCCCGAGACTGCTCTCAGCGCTGCCCTTCGCTCTTGAAGAACAACTGGCCGATGATGTGGAAAACCTGCATTTTGCCGCAGGCGTTCGTCGCGACAATGGCATGTTGCCGGTCGCAATCGTCGCGCACGAACACATGCGCTCGTGGCTCGATCGGCTCGAAGAGGCCGGGATCTCACCGTCAGGAATCGTCGCTGAGAATCACGGCCTTGCGCGCATTCCTGGCACGCTGAGCCTGCTCGCCACCGAAGACCAGATCATGTTCAACGACGGTGCTGACAATGAATTCGTGTTGCAGGGAGTCAAGCCCAGCGACGCACTCGCTGTTGCCGGCGCTCTTAATGATTCCGCTGATGACGAGGATCTCGCGGACGCGTCCGGCCACCTGCTCGTGTATTGCGAACCGGCGGTGGAACAACACTTCGGTCATGACTGGAATGCCTTGCGCCATGAACTGGCGAGTGTCGATATCAACCTGCTCCCTGACGGCATATTGCCGCGCCTTGCTGTCACGGTGGCAACGGGTCGTGGCATCAACCTGTTGCAGGGCCGCTACGGGGCCCGGACGGAGGTTGGCGCCTTGTTCCGGCCGTGGCGCTTTGCCGCAATTCTGTTACTGGCACTGGGCGTCGTCAGCATTGGCGGCAAAGGTGTTGATTACTACCGGCTCAGCCAGGAAGAAGCCGTGCTGAAGGCACAATTTTCCGAACTCTATCGCGAGATTCGACCGCAGGATAATCGTGAGGTGCTCGACCCTGTTGCGACGGTCAATTCTGTACGACGCGGTGCCGGTGGACCGGTCGCCGCGCAGGTATTTCTGCCGTCCCTGCAACAACTGGGCATTGCGATGCAGCAGAACGGTTCTGCGGACATCGAGGCTATCAGCTACCGCGCGGGCGTCATTGACGTTCGCCTCACTGCACCTGATGTGGCGACGCTCGACAGCATCCAGAAGATTGTCAGCGGTTCCGGTCGCTTCACTGCGTCAATCCAGTCTACGGATCAGGTTGGCGATAAAGTGAGCAGCCGTATCCAGATTCGTGAGGCGGGTGCATGAGGGACTGGCTGGACTCTCTGGAATCGCGGGAACGTCTGTTCGTTCTGGGCGGCGCCGTGGCTGTCGCGCTCGCGCTTCTCTATGCTTTCGTATGGGCACCGCTGGATAAAGGCCACAGGTCGTTGCAGTCGAGCGTTGCGGACTGGCAACAGTCGCTTGCCGAATTGCGGCCGCTTAGAGGCGTACAAACAACGCCAGGCAACAACAGCCGGCCGGTGGTAAGCAGCAACCAGACCCCGGTCGTCATCGTGGATCAGACCTTGCGTGTACGGGGACTCGATCGTTCCCTTCGACGCAGCCAGCCGACCACGAGCAATGGCATTCGTGTCGAGTTCGAAAATGTTGCCTTTGACGACCTGGTGCTTTGGCTTAATGACCTGAGTTCTCAATACTCAATGCAGGTAGCGTCGGGCAGTTTGTCGACATCGACTCAGGCGGGTCCCGGGCGAATTAACGCCACGCTGACGTTGGAACGCGCGCCTTAATGCTGTCCCGGTCCCGCTTCGTGATCATCGGCGTGGTCACCCTGCTACTAGGCCTGCTCATCGTCTTTCCGGCGCGCGTGGCCAATCACTGGTTTATGCCAGCGGGTGTCGCTATCTCCGGGATACAAGGCTCAATCTGGCGCGGGCACGCGCTCGAAGGTGAGATCGGCGGCATTTATGTGCGAAATATCAACTGGCGAATGCAGCCCTGGGTGCTGTTCACCGGAGAGCTTGCGTACAGCATCGAGGCGGATGCCGTATCCGGATTCATCAATGGCGACGTCGCAATAGGGATCGGAGGATCGGCAGCACTCCGCAATCTCACCGCATCCCTGTCGTTGCAGTCCATGCAATCGATTGTCGGTATGCCTGGCCTCGGCGGTACGGCCAATCTGCAGTTCGAGCGACTGGTGTTTGAGGATGGTGTCCCGGTTGCTGCAGACGGCACGCTGGAAATCGCCAACCTGCTCGCGCCGCTTATTCACCGTTCATCTGTCGGCGGCTTCCGCGCCGAATTTTTCACACAGGAATCGGGCATCATCGCGAGCGTCGAGGATACCGACGCGGTCGTCGAACTGGCCGGCAGTTTGTCGGTATCGTCAGATCGCACTTACCAGTTTATTGCGCAGGTCGCGCCAAAGGACGCCACGCCGGCAAACCTGCGCGAACAAATGCGGTTTCTTGGCACACCGAATGAACGCGGCCAATACGAATTGCGCCTCGAAGGCCAGCTGTAAGCGTTACAGATTGACCTCGACGAACTCCTGCAATAACGGAAAATACAACGCGCAGCGAACATCCGCGTTCGTATAGTTGCGGTAGATCTCAACGTACTTCGCCAATTGCGGTCGGTAGCGATCCGTTTCGGCGCTAAGAAAACCCTGCAGGTTGCCGCCCTCATGGGAACTGGTTTTGTAGTCAACGATCCAGTGAATGCCGTCATCGTCGATACGGACGCGGTCGAGTATCACTGATTCCAGTTGTCCATTGACGACACCGCTAAGCGACAGTTCAGCGTGACCGTCGCCGTCAATCAGCCAGCGGCCTCTGTCATCCTCTGCCATGCTGTGCAGAGCGGTAGTTGCCCGCTGCAGAATCGCTTCGCCCGCCGCATCGTTGACACCCATCTCACGCAACCATCGTGTTCCGGGATTGCGAAGTGCATCGACTGTGATGTCTTGCAGCGATACATGACCGTCCGCGGCAAGTTGCGCCCAGCGATGTACAAGCGTGCCTGCAATCCGTGCTCCCGAACCGACCCAGTAGAACTCCACCGCAGTACCGCTTTCGTCTACCGTCTGACTTTCGACAGGAAGGCCGGGCACATCAGGCGGCGACCAGGCATTTTCGAAGCGCCTCAGCCTGGGTAGCAGCCACTCAGCCGATTGTGCGCCTGTCTCGACGTGCAACTCCGCATCGAAACCCTGCTCGTATGTTGGTCCGACGGACGGCCACAGCAGATGCAGCAAGCTGCGCCGGTCGGGACGCATGCCTGACTTAAGCAGGCGAGCATTCCCCAACAGGTGCAATGATTTGCGTGCACGGGTGCAGGCTACGTACAGCAGCCGACCGAGTTCGCTACGATCTTTCTGGCTTTCGACTTTGCCGATATAGCTATGCATCGGGTCTTTTTCCAGTTCGGCACGAGGCCCGACAGGAGAAATGACCTTTCGCGTTTTGCCATGCTCGTCGGGACTGTCAAACCAGCTCAAAACTCCCGAGTCGCGCGGCCGTGGAATCCGGCCAAGTCCAAATAGCATTACGTGGTCGAATTGCAGCCCTTTCGCGCGGTGCATCGTCATGACCTGAAGCGGTGCATTGACGTTGCTGGACACATGCTCGGCGTCGAGCGCGGCCTCAAGCTCAGCTACATCGGGTAAATCGCCGGCGACTTCGAGATTCTCCACGACGTCGAGAAAATGATAGACATTGTCGACCGCATGGTCGTTCTCGAGGATCGCCGGACCGCCGAGAGCGAGCCAGGCGCGCTCAACACGATCGCGCAGCGATTCGACCCTGCACGACGATACGCTTGGTGCCAGTGTGTCACGCAGGCGCTGAGCGGCATCGCGCCCGAAGTCTGACAAACTCGCCAGCGAATCCGTGTCAAAAAGCAGCTCCCATAGCGTTGCATTGGCATTGCCCATGACGAGCGCATGCAAATCGCACCAGTCGAGACCAGCCCACGGAGCACGCAGCAAAGCGAGCCACGCGTGGCGATCGCCGTGGTGAACCAGGGCGCGCGTCAGGGCGAGAACGTCAATGACCTCAGGCAAATCGGTCAGCCTGTCAATCTCGACGGCCCGATAGGGAATGCCCGCGTTCCGTAGCCGATACAGAAGCTCCGGCAGGTGCGAACGACCACGCACCAGCACGGCCATGTCATCGCCCTCGTGCGCGTTCAGGGTCTGACGAATGACATCAAGACCTGCGTCTGCCTCGATGCCGGCATCCGATCCGTAGATCGGGTGCACCACACACTCGCCTTGTCCGGCCAGGTTGGGCACCGATAGGGCTGGCGCGTAGGACACGGCACTCAATTGTGGATTGTCGCGGGCTGGCAAGACGGTCGGGAATACACGGTTGTACCAGTCGACCAGAACCTGCCCTGAGCGAAAGTTTCGCCGCAGCACCAGCGTTTCAAGGTTGACGCTGCCTATTCCGGATTCTTTCGCAAGCAGGAACTGCCCTACTTCCGCGTTTCGAAAACGATAAATCGACTGCATCGGGTCACCGACACAATAAAGCGTGCGTCCGTCTTCGCTTTCCCAGCCACCGGTGAGAGCCTCAATCATCCGATACTGTGCGCTGGACGTATCCTGCATTTCGTCCACGAGTAAATGCCGGATTTGATAGTCCAGCAGTAATGCGACATCGCCAGGCGCGTCAGACGTACCCAGCGCATCACTCGCGCTCAACGCGACTTCGATGTGGTCAGTTACACTGCGTTCGGCAAACAGGCGCTTGAGTTCGGTTACGGCGAGTGGCAACAACCGAAACAATGCCAGCAACACACTCCACTGATCGTCGCTGTAGGTGACAGGGGGCAGTTCCCGCACCTGGTGCAACAGATCGCGAAACTCCGCACTGTCCTGCAGCGACTCGACAATATCGCCGAACGAGTTCTTCTGGCCATCGTCGCCGGGAGGGAAACCCTGGTTCTTGTTGATTCGCTTTCTGAAGTCGCCCTGCTGCGTCAGTAACAGCTCTGCAATAGCGCTCCAGGTCATCACCGCGTCCGGAGTGTCCGCCGGTAGTTTGCTCAAACCGGCCAGGCGCATGATCGCGCTGTCCGTGTTGCCTTCCGCCTGCAGGTTCGCCGCAGCGTAGCGACCAAGCTCCAGCAGTTCGCCGGCGACGATTTGTGGCGCTGCCCGATGCAATGCCTGCAGGTGGCGCCCCACCAAGTACTCCAGTCCTTCCTCAAACTGGCTGCGCAGGTCATCCGACTCCGTCGTGCTGATCAGCCCGCTACCGACAAATGGCAGCCACTGATCACGGGTTGCGAGCATGCGAGCGAGGTAGGCTATGTACAAGAAAGTATTGGTGTCGACGTGGACGAGAACTTCACGAGTCGCTTCCCGTAAATCGCCATCCTCGGCCAGCTGATCGAGGGTCAGGGCTGCAGCATCCCTGTACAGGGTCCGCATTTCAGTATCGGCAATTATCGCTGTATCAGCAGCG